>OJDV01000599.1_pt1 | contig 12492 bp, 12 predicted proteins | sample 1592911 | NCBI WGS metagenome assembly OJDV01 (sample SAMN05416860, study PRJEB24817) | seawater metagenome | isolation source: Sea water | place: Canada:Atlantic | collected 2013-11 | reverse complement strand
GATTTCTGCCTGTCTCGTGGGCTCGGAGATGTGTATAAGAGACAGGATTACAACAATAGCTTATGTTAACAATAGATGATTTTAAGTCTCTAGAAGACGGAGAAAAAACCAAACAAGAATTTTTAGATCTTATTAAGTCCAATATTTCTCCTGATAAAATGAAGGACGTATTGTATGATTTAGAATACGAAAAACAACTTTATCAACTCCAAGCGGAATTGGTAAGTCTACAAAAATGGGTGACTAAAAACAAAAAACGTGTTTGTGTAATATTTGAAGGTAGAGATGCTTCTGGAAAAGGAGGATCTATTAGAAGAATGACGGAACATTTAAACCCACGTTCCAGAAGAGTTGTAGCACTTACAAAACCAACAGAAGTAGAACAAGGACAATGGTATTTTAGAAGATATATTAAAGAAATGCCCAATCCTGGAGAATTGGTGTTTTTTGATAGAAGTTGGTACAATAGAGCCGTAGTAGAACCAGTGATGGGTTTTTGCACTAAAGAACAATACAATAAATTTATGATTCAGGTTCCAGAATTCGAGCATATGCTTTATGAAGATGGAGTCATCCTTATTAAATTTTGGTTTTCGGTAACTAAAGATGAGCAGTTAAAAAGATTTGAATCTCGATTAGCAAGTCCATTAAAGCGATGGAAATTTAGCCCTGTTGACCAAGAAGGGCAAAATAAGTGGGATGTGTATACGCATTATAAAGATCAAATGTTTACCAATACCCACACTACTTTTAGCCCTTGGATTATTCTTAAAACAAATAACAAAAAGGAAGCTCGATTAGAAAGCTTGCGATATTTACTTTCTAGATTTGATTATGAAGGAAAAGGAGATTCTGGTTCCACTTTATTGCCAGATCCAAACATAGTGCAACGATACCATAGAACATTAAAAAAAAGCGATACGAATGAAGGATAAAATCACCGAAAAGGATCTCAAACTATTAAATAAAAAAAAGGGATTAAAGCTTTTTTTATCAAGAGAGAATATTACTATTTCTAGAGCACTTAGATATTTGCGATACGAAAATAGATTGACTGAATTACAAGAAGAATTAATTAAACTCCAAAAGTGGGTAAAAAACAATAATGAGAAAATAGTTTTTGTTTTTGAAGGTAGAGATGCTGCAGGAAAAGGGGGAGCAATAAGAAGGATTACAGAACACTTAAACCCTCGTGAGTTTAAAGTAGTCGCTTTACCAAAACCTACCGATGAAGAATTAGGGCAATGGTATTTTCAACGTTATATTAACTTATTGCCTATGGAGGGAACCATGGTTTTCTTTGATAGAAGTTGGTATAACAGAGCAATTGTAGAACCAGTTAACGGTTTTTGTACAGATGAACAATACAATATCTTTATGAATCAAGTGAATGATTTTGAGAGAATGATAACTGAATCGGGAGTGAGATTGGTTAAATTTTACTTTTCAATTTCAAAAAATGAACAAGAAAAGCGTTTCCAAGATATCATTTCTAGTCCCATTAAAAAATGGAAATTTAGTGCGGTAGATCAAAGAGCTTTAGAACTTTGGGATGATTATACTGAATATAAGGATGAGATGTTTACTAAAACCAATACGATAATTGCCCCTTGGAAAGTTGTAAAAGCCAACAAAAAAACAAAGGCTAGAATTGAGGCTATTGAACATGTTTTAAATACCATTCCTTATGATGATAAAGATCTTGAAGTAATTAAACACGTACATTTTGAAGATTTATAAGTAGTTATCCTGTTTCTAATTGTATTGAAGGTGTAAAATTGCATATCTTTAATAAATTTTTTTACAGTTATGAAACCAACAACTCTTAAATTAGTAGGAATTGCATTTCTATTTTTCTTCGGTTTACAATCCGAAATTTCAATTTCTCAAACTCAAGATGAATCGCTTTACAGCGCACTTGAATACAGGCTACTGGGTCCTTTTCGAGGAGGAAGAAGTGCTGCCGTAACTGGCGTTCCTAATAAACCAAACCTGTTTTATTTTGGAGCTACAGGTGGTGGTGTATGGAAAACAGAAGATGGAGGTAGAAAATGGAAAAATATATCTGATGGATTTTTCGGGGGCTCAATTGGTGCCATAGCAGTTAGTGCTGATGATCCAAATGTAATGTATGTTGGAGGTGGTGAGTCTACCGTAAGAGGAAATGTTTCTTCCGGATATGGAGTTTGGAAAACAGAGAATGCTGGACAATCTTGGGAACCTATTGGATTGAAAAAAAGCCGCCATATTCCTAGAATAGTAATTCATCCAAAAGATCATAATACCGTTTATGCAGCAGTTTTAGGGAATATATACAAACCAACTGCAGACAGAGGAGTTTATAAAAGTACCGATGGAGGTAAAACTTGGGATAAAAAATTATTTGTAAATGAAGATGCTGGAGCAGTAGATTTAATTATGGACGCTACAAATCCAAGAATTCTTTATGCATCTACATGGAACCTAAGAAGAACACCTTATAGTTTAAGCAGTGGAGGAGAAGGATCTGCACTTTGGAAAAGTACCGATAGCGGAGAAACTTGGAATGAAATTTCGAAAAATAAAGGTTTTGCTGAAGGGATTTTAGGAAATATTGGAGTGACTGTTTCACCAGTAAATAACAATATAGTTTGGGCGATAGTTGAAAATAAAGATAAAGGAGGAGTTTATAAAAGTACCGATGGAGGAGAAACTTGGAAACTTATAAATAGTGAAAGAAAACTAAGACAACGAGCATGGTATTATTCTCGTATTTATGCAGATCCACAAGATGTTGAGTTGGTTTATGTTTTAAATGTACGCTATCATAAAAGTACTGATGGAGGAAAAACCTATAACACATTTAATGCGCCACATGGTGATCATCACGATTTGTGGATAGCTCCCGAAAACCCAAAAAGAATGGTGATGGGTGATGATGGAGGTGCCCAAACAACCTATGACGGTGGAGAAACTTGGAGTACTTATCACAACCAACCCACCGCTCAATTTTATAGAGTTACTACAGACAATTCTTTTCCATACCGAATTTATGCAGCGCAACAAGACAATTCAACCATTCGTATTTCTCACAGAAATGAAGGATGGAATATCGATGAAGAAGATTGGGAAGAAACCGCTGGCGGTGAAAGTGCACATATAACCATCGATCCAGAAAATAACGACATTGTTTATGGAGGGAGTTATGATGGTTTTTTAACTAGATACAATCATAAAACAAAAACCGTCCGAAGTGTTAGTGTATGGCCAGACAACCCAATGGGTCATGGCGCAGAAGACATGAAATATCGTTTTCAATGGAATTTCCCAATGTTCTTTTCAAAACACAATACCAAAAAATTATATACCTTTTCTAACCAAGTTCATGTAACTACTAATGAAGGGGCAAGTTGGAAAGTATTAAGTCCAGATTTAACTAGAAATGATTCTACAAAACTAAAATCTTCTGGAGGTCCAATTACACAAGATAATACTTCTGTCGAGTATTATTGCACCATTTTTGCTGCTGCGGAATCTCCAATTACAGAAGGAGTATTGTGGACAGGATCAGACGATGGACTGGTTCATATTTCAAGAAATAGTGGAGAAAATTGGGAAAATGTAACTCCAAAAGGAATGCCAGAATGGATGATGATCAATAGTATTGAACCTTCCGTTTTTGATGAAGGAACTTGTTATATCGCAGGGACAAAATATAAAACGGGCGATTTTGCACCTTATTTATACAAGACAAATGATTATGGAAAGTCTTGGAAAAAAATTACTAACGGAATTCCAAGTGAACACTTTACAAGAGTTTTAAGAGAAGATCCTGATAAAAAAGGAATACTATATGCTGGAACTGAAACAGGAATCTATATTTCTTTTAATGATGGAGGAAGTTGGGAACCTTTACAGTTAAATTTACCCATAGTACCTATTACAGATTTAAAAATTAAAGAGAATAATTTAGTAGTAGCTACACAAGGTAGAAGTCTTTGGATTTTGGACGATTTAAGTTTGTTACATCAATCGAGAGAAGTTAAAGGTGAAGAAAATGTTTTATTTAAACCAAAAGACACCTACCGTATGGGAGGCTCTTCCAATGACAAATCATTAACTACAGGAACCAATCATCCGTCAGGAGTGATCACTTATTTTTATATTGAAAACCCTGAAGAGAAAGAAATAAAATTGAGTTATTTAAATTCAAAAAACGACACCATTAAATCAGTAAGCACTAAAAACAAAAAAGATAATTTTAAAGTAGAAAAAGGATCTAATAAGTTTGTTTGGAATACACGTGGTAAAGCTGCTGAAAAATTAGAGGGTATGATTTTATGGTGGGCAAGTTTAAATGCTCCAAAAGCAGTCCCTGGGGCTTATAAAGTAGTTTTAAGTGTAGCGGAAGAAAGTTACAGTCAAGATTTTTCAATTATTCCAAATCCTAATGCTGAATCAGATATAGCGGGAATGAAACAACAGTTTGATTTTATTACAGATATAAATAAAACGATTGATAATGCACATAAATCCATTAAGAAAATTAGAGCCATTAACAAACAGCTTACTGCTTTTCAGGAACAATATAAAGAAGACGATCGTGTAAAAGAATTGGTCGAAAAAGCTAAAAAGTTAAGTGAGGATTTTACACAAATAGAAAAAGCACTTTACCAAACTCAAAATAAAAGTGGGCAAGATCCTTTAAATTTTCCGATTAAATTAACCAATAAATTAGGGCATTTAAACAGTTTGGTTGGTATGGGAGATTTTCCACCTACCGAACAAGATATAGCTGTTAAGGATGAATTAACGAAACAAATTAATTCAGAATTAGTAAAATTTAATACATTGGTATCTAGTGAAATTAAGACTTTTAATACAGAATTTAACTCAAAGAGTTTAAACTATTTATTTATAGAAGAAGCTAATTAGAAAGCACTATTTGGTTTGATTATTGATATATTTCATTTTTAAAAAATATAAATGAGCTTTTTAAATAGATCGCTACGGTCTCGTATTTTCTTGTCAATGATCCTTCTGGTTTTAGGAGCTTCCATACTTATTGTAGTAGTTACGGTTTTTCAATATAGAGAAAACACTCAAGATTATCATAGAGAGCGTTTGATTAGAAAGGAAACCGCGATTCGGGAAAATATAGATTATGTAATAAAAAATACGACTTATCCCGTTGAGACCGACAAGATTTCATTAATATTTAAAAATAGAATATATGAAATTAAAGACATTCATCAAATAGACATTTTTTTATACGATTTGAAAGGAAATCTTTTAATTTCTTCTCAAGCTTCTTTTATAAAAGACACGACTCATTCTAAAATTTCTAAGCAAGCATTAGATGGACTTAAGAAATCTATTGATAAACATTATATTGAAAAATATGTAGAGAAAAAATTCGAGTATCAATCTTCATTTACCTATATCACAGATTCTCATTTTAAACCCATTGCGATTCTTAATTTACCTTATTTAGAAGATGATGAATTCTTGAATAAAGAGCTTAAAGAATACCTGGGAAGATTAGGGATTGCTTATATTTTCATGTTACTATTTGCGATAGTACTGGCATATTTTTTATCTAAATATATTACACGATCCTTAAATACAATCTCTGAAAAAATCAAAGAAACAAGACTGGACAAGCGCAACAAAAAGATATTAATTCCTCTTCGGTCTCAAGAAGTCTCGACATTAGTAGATGCTTATAACGAGATGATTGATGAGTTGGAAAGCAGTGCTGCACAATTAGCATCCAATGAACGTGAAGCTGCTTGGCGAGAAATGGCAAAACAAGTGGCTCATGAAATTAAAAATCCCTTAACTCCTATGCGTTTAACGGTACAAAGTTTCGAACGAAAATTTGACCCTAACGATCCGGATATTCATGAAAAAATGAAGGAGTATAGCCATAGTTTAATTCAACAAATCGACACGATGAGTTCTATTGCATCTGCATTTTCGACTTATGCTCAAATGCCTGCACAACAAGATGAAACGCTCAACGTAGTTAAGATTACTAAGCTGGCATTAGATATTTTTAATGAAGACTATATTTATTTTACTTCCGAATCAAAAGAGGTTATTATCAAGTTTGATCGAACGCAATTGATAAGGGTTATCACAAATTTGGTAAAGAACAGTATTCAGGCTATCCATGAAATTCAACCAGAAGATCCAAAAATTGAAGTTAACGTCTACCAAGATGATACTTTTGCTGTCCTTTCTGTCTTGGATAATGGAATTGGAATATCCGATGAGAATAGGGAGATGGTTTTCGAACCAAAATTCACTACGAAATCAAGTGGAATGGGCTTAGGTTTAGCGATGGTTAAAAAAATAGTTGAAACTTATGGAGGTGAAATTAGTTTTAAAACTATCCAAGAAGAAGGAACCACTTTTATTGTAAAATTACCTCTAAAATAAGTTGCTTTTCGTAATTTTGTTCCTTTCTTATTTTAAAGAAAAATGAGTAAATAAATGCTTTTTATAAGCAACGATTATAGATCTTTTCAATCACTAATTATTATTATGAAACGAGCATGTTAAAAGCTTTATCCTTCAAAGGAATGATTAATAGCAAACAGCATGTGACCTTAGAAAAAACAATAAATATAAACACATGAAATTCAACAATATTCTTTCCGAAACCGCTAAAAGTTTAACAACAATTACGATCAATAGACCTTCCAAATTAAATGCTTTAAACAAAGAAACGATAAGCGAATTGCATCAAGCGTTTAAATTAGCTGAAGAAGATGAAAACTCAAAAGTAATTATCATCACAGGTAGTGGGGAAAAAGCATTTGTTGCAGGTGCAGATATTAGTGAATTTGCAGATTTTTCGGTTGCTGAGGGTGAAAGTTTAGCTGCTGAAGGACAGGCCTTACTATTCGATTTTGTTGCTAATCTTTCTACTCCTGTAATTGCAGCTGTTAATGGATTTGCTTTGGGTGGAGGTTTGGAATTGGCAATGTCTGCTCATTTTAGAGTTGCAAGTGATAATGCTAAAATGGGATTGCCAGAAGTATCATTAGGAGTGATTCCTGGATATGGAGGAACTCAAAGATTACCTCAGTTAATAGGAAAGGGAAGAGCCATGGAAATGATCATGACCGCTGGAATGATCAATGCTGAAACTGCACATGGTTACGGTTTGGTAAATCATGTAACTACTCAAGAAGAATTATTAGAGTTTACCCAAAAAATAGCTTCTAAAATTATGCGAAATTCATCGGTAGCAATTGCCTCTGCAATTACGGCAATTAACGCAGGATTTGAAGAGGGTGAAAACGGTTTTGATGCTGAGGTTACTCAGTTTGGGAAATGTTTTGGAACTGCTGACTTTAAAGAAGGAACTACGGCATTTTTAGAAAAAAGACGTGCTAATTTTCCTGGGGAGTAATTAAAACTCACCATTCCACTCACCATAAAATTGCTCTAAAAAACCTTCCATATATTTATGGCGGTTCTCTGCAATCTGTTTTCCAGTAGTGGTGTTCATTTTATTTTTTAATAACAGTAATTTTTCGTAAAAATGATTGATAGTTGGAGACGTAGAGTTTTTGTATTCGGAAGGCGTCATTTTTAGATTTGGCTTTATTGTTGGATCGTAAAGCTTCCGATTTTTAAACCCACCATAATTAAAACAACGAGCAATACCAATAGCCCCTAAAGCATCTAATCTATCTGCATCTTGAACAACAGATAATTCTTTCGAGAAAAAAGTTTGGTTTTTATGACCGCCTTTAAAGGAAATGTTTTCAATAATTTGAATGACATGGTTGGTAACTCCTTCAGAAACATTTTCTGAATTTAAAAATTCTTTTGCCTTTTTAGGACCGATTGTTTCATCTCCTTGATAAAATTTGGAGTCAGCAATATCATGCAATAGTGCTCCTAAGGACACAACTATTGGGTCAACTTTTTCAGTTTTAGAAATTAAAAGGGCATTTTTAAAAACGCGCTCAATATGAAACCAATCATGACCTCCTTCTGCATTAGCGAGCTCTTTTTTAACAAATGCAACGGTGCTATCAAGAAGTTGAGAGTTATTCATTTTTAAAAGATATCCGATTTAATTTGAAGTTCAACTTTGTCGATAAGCTCTTCAATTTCAACTTCTGATATCTTTATAAAAGGATGTAATTTATATTTAACTCTTACTCCTAATGGCATAGGAAACATACCATATTTTTGAAGTTTCCAAGAATTATTAATAGTGATAGGTAGAACATAAGCATCAGGCATTTTTTTAATTAAAACCGCCAATCCTTTGCGTTGAAACTTTTTAGGAACGTTTGTTTTGCTTCTTGTTCCTTCCGGAAAAATAACACAACTACGTTTGTTTTGGTTAAGGTAATCGGCAAACTTAATCATAGCAGTAATAGCTTGCCTCGGGTTTTTACGATCGATTAAAACGGCACCTCCATGTCTTAAATTATAGGAGACAGAAGGAATCCCTTTTCCCAATTCTATTTTAGAAACAAATTTAGGGTCTATATTCCTTAAGTGCCAAACCAATGGAGGAATGTCCCATAGGCTTTGATGGTTCGTCACCACTATTATAGGCACATCTTTTGGATAGTCTTTTAAGGTTTTTAGTTGAAATGAAGTCCCTAAAACACGAAGACTAGCTAAAATTGAAAAGTTAAGATAGTCTACACTTTTTTTATGGGCCCTATAGCCAAATAAATTATTACAAACCCATTGAATACCGTGAAAAACAACTAAAATCAATCCAAATAACAGATAAAATATAACTGTCATTGGATAACTAAGAATGTGAGCGATTTGTTTCATTAAAATACCCGCATCCTAGGTTGTTAGGAGCGGGTTTATTTATTGTTATTTAACAAACTTCGTTGTAAGCGTCTTTTAGATTGTCTGCAATCATATCTGCAGGACGACCTTCGATATGATGACGTTCTAACATATGAACTAATTCCCCATCTTTAAAAAGAGCCATACAAGGCGAACTTGGAGGGAAAGGAACCATATGATTTCTAGCAGCATCAACAGCATCTCTGTCAACACCCGCAAAAACGGTTACAATTTGGTCTGGTTTTTTATCGTTTTGTAAAGACATTGCTGCTGCAGGTCTTGCATTAGCTGCTGCACAACCACAAACAGAGTTTACAACTACCAAAGTAGTTCCAGACTTGCTTAAAACGTTGTCAACTTCTTCTTTATTAAATAATTCTGTGAACCCAACTCTTGTTAGGTCTTCACGCATCGGTTTTACTAATTCTGGTGGATACATATTTTTAGTGATTTATGTTGTAACAAATTTTGTACAAAGATAACTAATTATAAACCCAAACTATGATTATGATGGAATTTTGGGTTTTCTTTAATAGTGAAAAAGGTTCTCAAGAATTTCGGTTTGCTATATTTGCAATATTATTAAAAAAGACTAGAAATAGATTATGATTAGATGGATAGCTGCAATTATTGGATATTCAATATTTAGATTTCCTGGAGCGATTATCGGGTTTTTATTAGGAAGCTTGTTTGAAGGAAAATCATCAACAAGCGGAAGTAGAAGAACGGTTTTCACACAAAGTAAACAAGGAGTTTCTCCTGCCGAATTTGAATTAAATTTATTGTCATTAGCCTCTTTGGTTATTAAGGCAGACGGTAATGTAAATCAAAAGGAGTTGGATTTTGTACGCCAGTATTTTGTTCAAGCTTATGGTAAAAATCACGCAAATGCCACATTTAAAGTATTTAATGAAGAAATTAAAAAGAAAGAATTATCTGCTCAAAAAATAGCTTCATTTTTAAGAAGTAGAATGCGTTATGAATCTCGTTTGCAAGTTCTACATTTTTTGTTTAGTGTTGCCAATGCAGATGGTCATGTAAGTGACCCAGAAGTGAGGGAAATTAATACAATTTCAGGATTTTTAGGGATCAATCTTAGAGATTTCGAAAGTATCAAGGCTATGTTTTTTAGCAATCCAGATAGGGCTTATAAAATTCTTGAAATTGAAAAAAGTGCAACTCCTGCTGAAATAAAAACTGCTTATCGTACCATGGTTAAAAAGTACCATCCAGATAAATTACAACATATGGATGAAGTGTACAGAAAAGGTGCTGAAGATAAATTTAGAAAAGTACAAGAAGCATACGAACAACTTCAGAAAGAAAGAGGATTTTAGGAATTCTTTTCTTCATTTTTTGTAAATTTAAATTTTAAAATCAAAAAATGCCAAATTTTCCTCCCATCATACTTTATGCAATTCCTTTTTTTGTTTTTGCCATGTTATTGGAGTTTTTTATAAGCACAAAAAAGAACATTAAATCCTATACTGCTAAAGATGCCTTTTCATCGATTGCTATGGGTTTAGGAAATGTATTTATAGGTTTTGTAAGTAAGCTTATTGTGTTTTCAGCGCTGTATTTTGTTTATGAAAACTATCGATTATTTACCATTCCTATAGCTTGGTGGAGTTTTTTATTGTTGTTTTTTTTAGACGATCTTTCCTATTATTGGTTTCATAGAATTTCTCATGAAAACAGATTGTTTTGGGCATCTCATGTAGTACATCATTCCTCAAAACATTATAATTTAAGTACGGCTTTGCGACAAACTTGGACCGGAGGTTTTTATAGTTTTATTTTTTGGATATGGTTGCCTTTATTAGGTTTCCATCCTGGAATGATTGTTTTTCAGATGGCAATAAGCCTTTTATATCAGTTTTGGATTCATACTGAATTAATACATAAATTACCGAATTGGTTTGAAGCTTTTTTTAATACTCCATCACATCATAGAGTTCATCACGGGAGCAATCCAATATACTTAGACAGAAACCATGCGGGAATTTTAATTATTTGGGACCGAATGTTTGGAACTTTTCAAGCAGAATTAGAAGAGGAGAAGGTAACTTATGGATTGGTTACCAATATTAATACCTACAATCCAGTTATCATTGCTTTTAAAGAATGGGGGTCCTTGTTAAGCGATGCATTTTCTGGAAATAAATCTATTTCTAATAGAATAAAATATATTTACAAACCCCCAGGTTGGAACCATGAGGGTACTGGAAAACTTTCCTCCGATCTACGAGAAGAATGGTTAAAAAACCAAAATAATTAAACTTGACTTACTCGTAAAGTATTTACCATTCCTTTATCTACAATAGGCATCGCAGCAAGATTAATTAAATATTCACCGTGCTTTACATAGCCTTTATTAAAAGCAATTTGGTTAACGTCATCAACCGTTTCATCGGTACTCACATAACGATTGTAATAAAAAGATTTTACTCCCCATAACAAACTAAGTCTTGACAAAATACGCTTGTTGGAAGTAAAAACTAATATATGAGCTGCTGGACGCCAAGCCGAAATTTGAAATGCAGTATATCCACTATTGGTTAAAGTACAAATCGCTTTTGCGTCAATTTCATTGGCCATATTTGCTGCATGATAACAAATAGATTTGGTTATATATCTGTCTGTTCTAATAGTTGGTGGTTCTTCAGGAACTGTAATTAAAGAAGATCCTTCAACTTTCTTTAAAATAGTAGCCATTTTTTTAATTACTTCTACAGGATATTTACCCACCGAAGTTTCTCCCGATAACATTACTGCATCCGCTCCGTCCATTACAGAGTTTGCTACATCGTTAACTTCGGCTCTAGTAGGAGTTAAAGAATCGATCATCGTCTCCATCATTTGAGTCGCAATAATAACTGGAATTCTAGCTTTCTTAGCAATAAGCACTAATTTTTTCTGAATTAAAGGTACTTCTTCAGCAGGAACTTCTACTCCTAAATCACCTCTTGCAACCATGATTCCATCACAATAAGCTATAATTTTTTTAATGTTTGCTACTCCTTCTGGTTTTTCGATTTTTGCAATAATAGGGACTTTATACTCACTATTATTTTCAATTAATTTCTGAAGCTTTTTTAAATCTTTAGCATACCTCACAAAAGACAAAGCAATCCAGTCAACTCCTTGTTCTAAGGCAAAAAGAGCATCTTTTTTATCTTTTTTTGTTAGTGCAGGTAATGATAATTTGGTGTTGGGAAGGTTGACTCCTTTTTTAGATTTAAATAATCCACCTTGTATCACTTTTGTTTTTACTTCATCTACACCATTGGTGTTTATCACTTCGAACATCAGTTTCCCATCGTCTACCAATATTCGTTCTCCTTTTTTTACATCATTTGGAAAATCGTCGTAGTTCATATAAACTCTTTCACAATTTCCTATAAATTCCTCGCCTGTACAAAAACTAATATGGTCTCCAGGTTTTATTTCTACGCCTTCTTCCATGATTCCAACACGTAGCTTTGGGCCTTGCAAATCGGCTAAAATGGCAATATTGATATTTAATTCTTCGCTAAGTTCTCTAATTAAGCTAACGTTATCTTTAACAATTTGATAATCTGCGTGCGAAAAATTAATTCTAAAAACATTGACACCTTCAAGGATCATGTTCCTGTCTCTTATACACATCTCCGAGCCCACGAGACAGGCAGA
>OJDV01000596.1_pt1 | contig 12526 bp, 12 predicted proteins | sample 1592911 | NCBI WGS metagenome assembly OJDV01 (sample SAMN05416860, study PRJEB24817) | seawater metagenome | isolation source: Sea water | place: Canada:Atlantic | collected 2013-11 | reverse complement strand
GAGATTTCTGCCTGTCTCGTGGGCTCGGAGATGTGTATAAGAGACAGCTTATAGATTATGCTTACAAGAAGACACATTAGAGTAAAAGTATTACAGTCTGTTTATGCTTACAATCAAAGTGAACATAAAGACCTGGAAAAGCAAGAGAAGTTTTTACTATATAATATGGGGCAAATGCAAGATTTGTATTTATTGACGCTTCAACTGTTTATAGCCCTTCGTGATCAAGCAGAAAACTATTTAACAATCTCTCAGAAAAAACATTTAGCAACAGATTTAGAGAAAAATCCAAGCAGAATTTTTATTGATAATGAATTAATTTCTCTAATTAATTCTAACGAACAATTTGCTGATCTTATTAAAAAAAGAAAGCTTAATTACTGGGAAAACGATTCGGAGTACGTTACTATTATTTTTAATGTTTTAAAAGAGAAAGATTGGTATCAAAAATTTCTTACCAAAAAGGAATCCAGTTTTTCTGAAGATAAAGACTTTCTAATAAAAATATTTAAAGAGGTAATTGCTCCCAACGAAAAATTATACGAATATCTTGAAGATAAACGTCTAACTTGGCTTGATGACTTTCCTTTAGTAAATACTTTGGTTTTAAAAATGCTTCAAAAGGCATCCTTAAAAAACATCAATGCTATTTTAATTCCTGAAGTTTATAAAAACAAGGAAGACCGGGAATATGCATTGCAATTATTGCAAAAAGTGATTTTAAATGAAGAAGAGCTATCGGAAGTAATAGATAAGAAAACTCCAAATTGGGATAAGGATAGAATTGCTGAAATTGATATGATCATATTAAAAATGGGGATTTCAGAATTTTTGTTTTTCCCTTCCATTCCTGTAAGAGCTACCATTAATGAATACCTTGAGGTTTCGAAAGAATATTCTACTCCAAAAAGCAGCATATTTATAAATGGTATTTTGGATAAAATGGTAAAAGATTTGACTGCTGAAGATAAATTAAATAAAATGGGTCGGGGACTAAATTAAATATAAAAAATTAAGTATTTTAGCCACGCTAAAACATAAATCAAAATAAAATGAAAAAATTAATCTTAATTGTTGCTGTAATATCTGCTGTTAGTTTTACATCTTGTAAAGAAGATGCTGCTGCTAAAGTAAGTAAAGAAAATGTTGTACAAGCTGAAACTCGTGATGCTAACTCTGGAAAATTCCCGAAAATGGTATTTGCAGAATCAGAATTTGACTTTGGAACAATCGACCAAGGAACTAACGTAGAGCACGTTTTTAAATTTACAAACACTGGAGATGCTCCATTGGTAATTGTAAATGCTAAAAGTAGTTGTGGTTGTACTGTACCTACATATCCTAAAACACCTGTTGCACCTGGAGATTCTGCAGAAATGTTAGTTAAATTTAACGGAAGTGGTAAAAACCAAGTAAGCAAAACTGTAACAGTTACTGCAAATACTGAAACTGGAAAAGAGACTATTAAAATTAAAGCTTTTGTAAATCCAAAAGCAGGTGGTCCAACTACAAAATAATTTATAACAATTAGAAATACCTTTATGGAACAATTACAAAGTTTTTTACCGCTTATATTATTATTTGGAGTTATTTATCTATTTATGATAAGACCACAAATGAAAAAGCAAAAGCAAGAGAAAGGTTTTGCAAGTGAACTAAAAAAAGGTGATAAGGTTATTACTAAAAATGGAATGCACGCAAAAGTGTTAGAACTTAATGATGATGGAACTTGTGTTCTTGAATCTGGTGCAGGAAAAATGAAGTTTGAAAGATCTGCTATTTCTATGGAAATGAGTCGCAAACTAAATGCTCCTCCAGCTGAGAAAAAGAAATAACTTTATAAATTAATAGATAAAAAAACCTTCAGATAATTCTGAAGGTTTTTTTATGCCTTGATGTTTTTTAGATTATTGTTTCGCTACCAGTTGTGCAATGTTAACAATAACTTCAATGGCTTTTTGCATGCTTTCAACAGGTACATATTCGTATCTACCATGAAAATTATGTCCTCCAGCAAATATATTTGGGCAAGGTAATCCCATATAGCTTAGTTGAGAACCATCAGTACCTCCACGAATTGGTTTAACTAATGGTTTAATGCCTGCTTGAACCATTGCTTCTTCAGCTATTTTTACAATATGCATTACGGGTTCTATCTTTTCACGCATATTAAAATATTGATCTTTAATCTCAACTGAAATTACTTCTCTACCGTATTGAGTATTTAATTCCCCAGCAAGTTTATTAATTACTTGTTTTCGAGCTTCAAAATGCGAAAGATCATGATCTCTAATAATATACTGTAATTTAGTTTCTTCTACAGCACCCTCCATATTATGTAAATGGAAAAAACCTTCTCTACCTTCCGTATGCTCTGGGGTTTCCATTTTTGGAAGTGAATTCATAAACTGAGTAGCGATGTACATACTATTGATCAATTTTCCTTTTGCGTAACCAGGATGAACAATTTTTCCTTTTACAGTTACTACAGCTCCAGCAGCATTAAAATTTTCATATTCTAATTCACCTACCTGACTTCCGTCCATCGTATATGCCCAATCTGCACCAAATTTTTCTACATCAAACTTATGAGCTCCTCGACCAATTTCTTCATCTGGAGTAAAACCTACTTTAATCGTTCCGTGTTTAATTTCTGGATGATTAATTAAATATTCCATTGCTGAAATAATTTCTGCAATTCCTGCTTTATCATCAGCACCTAAAAGTGTCGTTCCATCAGTAGTAATTAATGTCTGTCCTTTATAAAGTAAAAGATCTTCAAAATAAGAAGGCGATAATATAATGTCTTCTTCTTTATTTAATACAATATCATTACCATCATAATTCTCTATGATTTGTGGTTTTACATTAGCTCCTGTAAAATCTGGAGAAGTATCAAAGTGAGAAATAAAACCGATTACAGGAAGTTCTTTGTCAGTGTTATTTGGTAAAGTGGCTTGTATATATGAGTTCTCGTCAATACAAACATCTTGCATTCCTATTTTCTTTAACTCTTCAACTAAAGCATTAGCTAAATCCCATTGTTTTTTAGTACTTGGAGTGCTTTCGCTGCTTGGATCACTTTCTGTGTCTACAGTAACATAGCTTACAAAACGATCTATAAGAACTTGTTTTTTAATCATGAAATATTAATTTTTTTCAAAGATAGTTAATCGAATTATAAATTGAAATTTATATATAATTCTATTTCTTATTTATTTGAGGTATATTACCTAAGAATTAAAAACAAACATTATGAAACAAAAAAACATTTTAGTATTATTAATTATTATTTTATTTGCCAATTTTGGTTTTTCACAGCAAGTTTCCGGTGTAATAACCGATGAAAACTCAGAGCCACTATTAGGGGTTACTGTGATACTAAAAGGAACCTCTGTTGGAAGTATTACAGACTTTGATGGAAAATACACAATTGATGCATCTAACGGTGATATGTTAGTATTTTCATATGTTGGATTTGACACTCAAGAAAAAGTTGTTACTGAGGGAACTTTAGACATTGTTATGATGTCTGGTGTTGCTTTAGATCAAATTATTTTAGTGGGTACTCGTAATCCAGGAAGAACTGCTCTGAACTCAGCAGTTCCTGTAGATGTATTAGATGTGTCTGAAATCGCACAAAGCGCACCACAAGTTACAGTAACAGAAATACTTAACTACGCAGCGCCATCTTTTGCTTCAAACCCCCAATCAATATCAGATGGTACTGATCATATTGCACCAGCTTCCTTAAGAGGTTTAGGTCCTGATCAAGTATTGGTTTTAATCAATGGTAAAAGACGCCACAAGTCTTCATTGATAAATGTAAACGGAACTTTTGGTAGAGGTTCTGTAGGGACAGATTTAAATGCAATTCCTGTAAATGCTATTGAACGTATCGAAGTATTAAGAGACGGTGCAGCTGCTCAATATGGATCAGATGCTATTGCTGGGGTCATTAATATAGTTTTAAAGAAAGCCACTAATGTTCTTGAAATGAGTGTTACAGGAGGTGCTAACGTTACTAGTGAAAATTATGATGATGATGTTGATGGTGAAAAATTCAATATTGGAGCAAACTATGGATTGCCTATTGGAGACAAAGGATTTATTAACTTCACAGGTAACTTTGATTTTAGAGGGGCTACCAATAGAATGAAAGAATGGGAAGGTCAAATATTTAACCAATACAATGCAATAGAAAGAATTGCTCAAAATGATGGTTATGATATTGGCCTTTTATTAGATGACGATGTATCGGATGTTATTAATTATGGAAACCAATTGGGTTTTGGTTTAGATCCCAATGCTTCTAAAGAAGATCTTCAGGGAATACTAAATGCTGATTATACAGAAGTAGAACTTGCAGCTAGAGGTCTTGAAAGAAAAGATTTTAATATGCGTGTTGGGCAATCTGAGTTAAGAGGTGGGCAATTTTTTGCTAATATGGAAATTCCAGTAAGCGAAGATTTAATAATTTACTCTTTTGGTGGATTAGGATTTAAAAATGGTAATGCTGCAGGTTTTTATAGGTTGCCATATCAATCTAGAGCCTATACCCCTGCAAGAATTAACGGTTTCTTACCTGAAATTAATTCTAACATTAAAGACAAATCTTTAGCAGTTGGTATAAAAGGTGTTATAGGGGATTGGAATGTGGATTTTAGTAATACTTATGGTAATAACGAATTTAGTTATCGCATTAGTAATTCGATGAATGCATCTTTACAAAACTCTACTCCATTTGAAGCGAATGCTGGTGGATTTAGTTCTGGTGAAAATACCACCAATTTAGACTTCTCTAGATTCTATGAAGATACGATGTCTGGATTTAACCTTGCTTTTGGAGCAGAATATAGAGTAGAAAACTATAATATTTTTGCTGGTGAAGAAGCATCTTATGCACAATACAATACCTTAGGTAATGTTCACGATCCAACAGATCCTGATTCAAGTGTGCCAACAGATTTCTTTGGCGATTCTAGACCAGGAGGAATACAGGTATTTCCTGGGTTTAAACCAGAGAATGAGGTAGAAGCATACAGGAATTCTATTGCTGGATATATAGATGTAGAAGCAGATTTTACAGAATCTTTTAGAGCGACAGCAGCTATTCGTTATGAAAATTTCTCTGATTTTGGAGGAACATTTAATGGTAAAATCTCATTTTTAGCTAATGTGACGGATAAAATTAATGTGCGTGGTTCTGGTCAAACAGGATTTAGAGCACCCTCATTACAACAAATTCATTACAATTCTACATCAACCATATTTGTTGATGGGGTTCCAAACGAGGTAGGTATTTTCCCAAATACCTCTCGAATCGCTAGAATTTTAGGTATTGAAGAGTTAAAAGAAGAAACTTCCGCTGGTTTTACAGTTGGAGCTACTGCAAAAATTCCAAGTTTAAATTTAAAACTTTCTGTTGATGGTTATTTTGTAGGAATAAAAGATAGAGTAGTATTAAGTGGACAATTTGACGATGGTGGAAACCCAGAACTAGCAGAATTATTTGCACAAGCAAATGCAAGTAAAGCAGCTTTTTTTACTAATGCTGTTGATACTGATACTTATGGACTTGATTTTGTTGTAGAGAATGATATGCGTATAGGAAGTAACATGAGATTGGCAAACACCTTGTCTTTTACGTTTTCAAAAACTGAAGTAGTGGGTACTAATATTCCTTCTGCAATTGAAAATGCTGGATTATCAGATACTTTCTTTGATGAGACAAGTAGAATCTATATAGAATCTGCTGTGCCAACTACTAAAGGGTCTTTAACAAATAATTTGAGTCTTGGAAATCAATGGAATTTCTATTTAAGAAATACTTATTTTGGGGAAGTTGAAGAAGCTACAAATAATATTGACCCTCTAGTAAACAGAACTTATGGTGGGAAAGTAATAACAGATTTATCTGTAGGTTATAGTTTAAATGATGCTTTACGATTTACAGTAGGAGCTAATAACTTATTAGATATTTATCCAGATAAAGCGGATGATGCTTTTAGGTCATCTGGTAGATTTGTTTATTCAAGACGTTCTACTCAATTTGGAACTGGAGGTAGGTTCTTATTTGCAAGAATGAATATTACTATTAAATAATTTAGAATTACAAATTTAATATGATTAGAGGTTGTCTTTTTTAGGCAACCTCTTTTTGTATATTAAAAATAAAGGAAAATTAAATGATATCTTTGTAATGTCAATTTTATTATAAATGGAATTGAAAAATAATTGAATTTTTAATCAATTAAAATAAAGAATCATTATAATGTACAAACTACTAATTAGACCTTTATTGTTTCTTTTTGACCCTGAAGAAGTTCATCATTTTTCTTTTTCAATGATTAAAATATTAAATAAATTAGGTTTTGGTGGAATATTTAGAAGTATTTTTCAAATTAAAGATGCAAAACTTGAGAGAGAATTATTCGGTATAAAATTTCCTAACCCAGTTGGGCTTGCTGCGGGTTTTGATAAAAATGCGGTTTTATATAAAGAACTTTCAAATTTTGGTTTTGGCTTTATTGAAATTGGTACCGTAACTCCAAAAGGTCAGCTAGGAAATGATAAAAAAAGACTGTTTAGATTAAAAGCGGACCAAGGGATTATTAACCGAATGGGTTTTAATAATGAAGGGATTGAAGCTGCAGTTGAAAAATTAAAATCGAATACGAATGTTATTATAGGTGGAAATATCGGTAAAAACACCCCCACACTTCCCGAAAATTATACGCAAGATTATTTAGAATGTTTTAATGCTTTGCATTCTTATGTAGATTATTTTGTATTAAATGTAAGTTGCCCAAATGTATCGAGTCACGCAAAATTAAATGACAAAGATTATTTAGAAGAACTTATTACTGCGGTACAAAACGCTAATAAAACCTTCGAAAAACAGAAACCGATACTTTTAAAAATAGCACCTGATTTAAATAATAGGCAATTGGATGAAATAATCGAATTGGTAAAAATAACTTCAATCGATGGTGTTATTGCATCCAACACATCTGTTACGAGAGATAACTTACTTTCAGAAAACAAAAAAGAAATGGGTGGATTAAGTGGAAAACCTATTTTAGAGAAATCTACAGAAGTAATTCGATATTTACATGAAAAAAGTAAGGGCTCTTTCCCTATTATTGGGGTAGGAGGTATTCATTCAGAAAAAGATGCATTGGATAAATTAAAAGCTGGAGCCAGCTTAATTCAAATTTATACTGGATTTATTTATGAAGGTCCAGGGCTTGTAAAAAGAATTAATAAAGCTATTTTAAAAGGATGATAGAAAATTTAATTTCATTTTCTATCGCCACTTTATTTTTAGCTTTATCTCCAGGTCCAGATAACCTTTATGTGATCGCACAATCTTTAGCAAATGGTACTAAAAGCGGTGTCGCTACTACTATTGGATTGGTAAGTGGTTGCATCGTTCACACTACTTTATTAGCTTTTGGAGTTTCGGCAATCATTTCGGCTTCAGACTCTTTGTTTTATGGTTTGAAAATTATAGGAGCTATGTATTTACTGTATTTGGCATATCAGGTGTTTAAAAGTGATGCTCATATAGATTTAAAAGAAAAAGCTGCAAAAAAATCATATTTACAACTCTTTAAGCAAGGCGTAATTATGAATTTAGTGAACCCTAAAATTCTAATATTCTTTCTTGCTTTTTTTCCAGGATTTTTATGGGATGAAACTCAAAATACAGTTTCTCAGTTTTACGTTTTGGGTATTTTGTTTATGGCTATTTCTTTTTTAGTATTTAGCTCTTTAGCGATTCTTGCTGGGTATTTTTCTTCTTTATTAAATGAATTTAAAATAGTTTCATTAATTTTGAAATGGCTGCAAATTATTGTTTTTGTGGGAATAGCTGTATTTATTATGATTCCTTAATAAATGAGATATTTAAAAAAAGACTTCAAAGGAATTCTTATCTTTGAGTAATGCAAAATGTAAAAATCATAGAGTGCCCTAGAGATGCTATGCAAGGAATTCGAGATTGGATTCCAACTAAGGAAAAAGCACAATTCATACAGTCATTATTACGTTGTGGTTTTGATGCTATTGATTTTGGTAGTTTTGTTTCTCCAAAAGCAATCCCTCAAATGAGGGATACCTCTGAGTTGCTTTCACTTTTAGATTTATCAGATACCAAAAGTAAATTGTTAGCGATAGTTGCTAATGTAAGAGGAGCGCAAGACGCTGTTAATTATAATGAGATAGATTATTTGGGTTATCCTTTTTCGATTTCTGAAAATTTTCAGATGCGAAACACTCATAAAACAATAGCACAATCCATAGAAACCTTAGATGAAATTTTAAACCTTGCAGATTCTAATAATAAGGAAGTTGTAGCGTATCTGTCTATGGGTTTTGGAAACCCTTATGGTGATCCTTGGAATGTAGATATTGTAAGTGAATGGACCGAAAAATTATCTGGTATGGGTGTAAAAATCCTTTCCTTAAGTGATACGGTAGGTTCTTCAACCCCAGACATTATTTCTTATTTGTTTTCTGAATTAATTCCAAAATATAAAAATATAGAGTTCGGTGCACATTTGCATACCACACCTGCCAAATGGCATGAAAAAGTGTCTGCTGCTCATTTAGCGGGCTGTAGAAGGTTTGATGGTGCTATACAGGGATTTGGCGGTTGTCCAATGGCTAAAGATGATTTAACGGGTAATATGCCCACCGAGAAAATGTTAAGTTATTTTACTGCGGAAAAGACTGATACAGGAATCAATCCGATGTCTTTTGAAAGTGCTTATAACGAAGCCTCTAAAATATTTAATAAGTATCATTAATAAAAATACGCAAATGAAAAATCAAGCCCTTTTCTTGTTATTTATAGCGACCATTCTATTTAGCTGTAAAGAAGATTCAACTGTTAATGACATCACTTTTAAGTTTGTTCAAGTAAATGATGTATATGAAATTGCACCTTTAAGTGGAGGTAAGTTTGGTGGTATGGCTCGTGTAGCCCACGTTAGTGACTCCATTAAAAAAGAGAACCCAAATACGTTCTTATTTATGGCAGGTGATTTTTTAAACCCATCTTTATTGGGGACTATTAAAGTTGAAGGAGAACGCATTTATGGAAAGCAGATGATAGAAGTGATGAATGCAATGGATTTTGATTTAGTAACTTTTGGAAATCATGAATTCGATTTAAAAGAAAAATATTTACAAAAGCGTTTAAACGAATCTGAATTCCCTTGGATGTCTTCCAATGCTCGACACTTGGTAAATGAAAATAAATCGTTTTTTAAAATTCAAAAAGTAGAAGATACTATTTCCGTTTCAGATACCTATACCTTATCCTTAAAAGGCAAGAATGATAATGAAATGAAAATTGGATTTTTAGGAGTGACATTGCCTTCTAACCCTAAGGATTATGTTTATTACGGTGATATGTATTCTGAATCTGAAAGAGCTTTCAATGAATTAAAGAGCAAAGTGGATGTAGTATTTGGTTTGACACATTTAGAAGTGGAGCAGGACACTGAGTTGTTGAAACGAATTCCAGAAATTCCATTAATAATGGGAGGTCATGAGCACAATGCAATGTCAGTTCCTGTAGGAGATTCTAAGATAACGAAAGCAGATGCTAATGCGAAAACAATTTATATTCACACCTTAGTTTACAATACCCTTACTAAAGAATTGGCTATAGATTCTGAATTGTTTTTTATTGATGACAAAGTTGTTTCTAAACCAGAAGTGGAAGCTATTGTAAATAAATGGGTTCGCATTTTAGAATTAAAAATAAAAGACATCATAGAAGACCCTGCAGAAGTTATTTATACTGCGGCACAACCTTTAGATGGTACAGATAGTGCAAATAGAAGTATACAAACTAATTTGGGAGATATTATTACTGAGGCTATGGCCTGGTCGTATAATAACGAAGTAGATGCTGCTTTGGTTAACGGAGGTTCTATAAGAATAGATGATATGCTTCCAGAAAGTTTATCAAGTTTGGATGTTTTTAGAGTTTTGCCTTTTGGTGGTGGGGTTTTAAATGTAGCTATAAAAGGTTCTTTATTGAAAGAGGTATTGGATTATGGAAAATCTAAAAGAGGAACTGGAGCTTACCTACAACGATATAATATTACTGAAGGAGTGCAAGGGGAGTGGATGATAGCTGATAAATCTATTGATATAAATAAAACCTATAAAGTAGCCTTCAGCGATTTTTTATTGAAAGGATACGACATTCCTTTTTTAACACCAGAAAACAAAGGGGTATTAAGTGTATATACTCCTACAGAAAAAGATCATGCGAATGATATTCGAAAAGCAATTATATTGTATTTAAAATCATTAAATAAATAACATGAAAAAAATATTAAAATATATAGGAATCATACTATTAGTAGCATTAGTAGTAATACAATTTATTAGACCAGAAAAAAATATTGGCGGTTTTGAAGGAATCACTGCATTTAAAAAAGACACCAAACCTACCGAAGAAGTTTTTTTGATATTAAAACAAAACTGTTTTGATTGTCATTCCGATACTACCAAATATCCTTGGTATGCTGAAATTGCACCTGTTTCTTATTGGTTAGCAGATCATGTAAATGAAGGAAAAGATGAATTTAATGTTTCTGCTTGGGAAACCTATTCAACAAAAAAGAAAGATCATAAGTTAGAGGAACTCGTTGAAGAAGTAGAGGAAGGAAAGATGCCTTTAGATTCTTATACTTGGACTCATGGTAAGCTCTCTAAAGAAGATCAAGAATTGCTAATTCAATGGGCTACTTTGGCTAGAATGCAATATAAAGATGAATTAAAAGTATCCTCGAAATAACTGATTTTCAGATAAAAAGACTATAATATCTTATTGTTATTTAAATTTATTCTAAATAAGCTTGTTTACATCTAATTTAGAACATACTTTTGTACAGTTTAAAAACCTAATTTAAAAACAGTCTAAATAAAAATAATGAAAAAATCAGTACTTATTGCCGCTTTATTTATTGCTAACATAGCAATTTCACAAACTCTTAAAGACACTGTCATTGGTGATATTCAAGTGAATTCTTCACAAAGAATGTTGGATAAAATAGATAAAAAATTAACCATTGGTGGTTATGGTGAAATCACATATAACCAACCAGAAAGTTCGAGTGGTGAATTAGATGTTCAACGTTTAGTTATGATGTTTGGTTATAAATTTAGTGATAAAGTTCAGTTCTTTACAGAGATAGAATATGAACATGTAAAAGAAGTGTTTGTAGAGCAGGCATTTGTAAATTATAATGTTGGCGACAATATTAGTGTTCGTGGTGGTTTAATGTTAGTGCCAATGGGTATTGTTAATGAATACCATGAACCTACTACTTTTAATGGTGTAGAACGACCAAATGTAGATAACAAAATCGTTCCAACTACTTGGAGAGAAATTGGAGTTGGTGTTAATGGACGAATTCCAGATGCATCTATAAGTTATCAAGCTTATATTTTTAATGGCTTTAAATCTGCAGAATCTGATGGAGATGAAGTTAATGGTTTATTAAAAGGAAGTAGTGGATTAAGAGGAGGACGTCAAAAAGGAATTCAATCTACAGTGAGCTCACCTACTTTTTCAGCTAAATTAGATTATTATGGAATCTTAGGGTTGCGTTTGGGATTATCGGGATATTTTGGTAAAACTCAAGCAGATGATGATATTAAGGATATAGATGGAGCTATCATAGGTGTTTCTATGGTGGGACTTGATGCCCGTTATAAATTAAATAAATTTGAAGCACGTGGTCAGTTTATATATGCTGGTTTAAATGATACAGATTTGTATAATGAATTAACTGGAAGAGATTTAGGATCCTCTTTAATGGGTTATTATATTGAAGGTGGATATAATGTTTTGCCAATAACTGCAAAACAACGATTAGTCGCATTTGCTCGTTATGAACAATATGATACACATGCTTCAACAGAAGATAATACTCCAAGAAATGATGCTTATAATAGAAATGATTTAACCGTAGGTTTATCATATCATATCGTAAATGGAGTTGTTGTTAAGGGAGATTACCAATTTAAGGACGATGCCTTAAGTGGTTCAACTGTAAACAATCAATTAAACTTTGGAATTGGAGTGTGGTTTTAACTAGCCAAGTTTATAATTTTCAAAAAGTTAAAATTTAATTACTTTTACCAACGATGAAAAATAGTTTGCTTTTATTAATAGTATTTATGTTTACTGCATTTATCATACCTGATAAAGTAGTAAAAAAGGCAAACAAGGTAATTTCGAAATATTATGAAATTGAAGAATTTTCAAAAGAACCGATTCTGGTTTCAGAGAAAATAAACTCAATGACCCCTTCAGAGTTTGGTAAAAGTAATTTGTTTAGTATTTATAAAAATAATCAATTATTAGGTTACGGTTATATTGGAAGCGCAGCAAGTAAAACTGCTGATTTTGATTATTTAGTTTTATTCGATTCAGATTTAATTATTATTAAAAGTAAAGTTTTAATCTACCTGTCTCTTATACACATCTGACGCT
>OJDV01000593.1_pt1 | contig 12552 bp, 11 predicted proteins | sample 1592911 | NCBI WGS metagenome assembly OJDV01 (sample SAMN05416860, study PRJEB24817) | seawater metagenome | isolation source: Sea water | place: Canada:Atlantic | collected 2013-11 | reverse complement strand
CATAGAGCATGTTTTTTTAAATTAAGTACAACGGTTTCGTGTATGAGTAGTAGCGAAATTAAAAGCACCACTTTTCAGGAAGTAATTTACAAAATAAAAAAGAATAGCGATTTGAATTAGAACTCAAATCGCTATTACTTATACACGTTGTTGTAGCACGTTTTGGTTTAAGGTCTCGCTTCCAAAATTAAGTTAAATGGTGTTTCTGTTGCTCTTTTGAAACTGCTGAACCCTCCAGCTATAATCGTATCTTTTAATCGTTTTTCTCCAGATTGCGCTCCTAAAGCTTTCCCAACTTCTTGATTTAACGAACAAGGTACACAAAGCATGGTAGAAAACGCGTAAAATGCACGCCCAACAGGATTTAGGTTCTCGGCTAAGGAATCTTGAGCAAAAGGTTCAACAATCATACATGTGCCATCTGATTTCAATGCATTCTTAGCGTGAGCGCAAGCACCTATAGGATCTCCCATATCGTGCAAGCAATCAAAGAATGCAATAAAATCAAAATCTTTTCCGGTAAAATCTTTAGCAGTAGCAACTTCAAAAGAAATATTTGTAATTACGGCTTCTTTTGCTCTCTCTTTTGCTTGTTCTATAGATTTATCGTGATAATCATAGCCAATAAAAGTAGAATTTGGAAATGCTTTTGCCATAATAATAGTTGAAGCTGCATGACCACAACCAATATCGGCTACTTTTGCACCATGATGTAATTTTTCTACAACGCCATCTAAAGCTGGTAACCAGTTACCGATTAAGTTACCTTCATACGAGGGACTGAAAAACTTTTCTGTACCACAGAATAAGCAACTATTATGATCTCCCCAAGAGACACCTTCTCCCGTTTTAAAAGCATTTTCAATTTTTGATTCATCAAAATATAAGGATGAAATGGCATAGAAAGCACCTGTCATAAACACAGGACTTTTTGCATTACCAAAAACCGCAGTTTGTTCGGGTGTCATTGAAAAGGTGTTGCTATTCTGATTGTAATTAATATAACCCGAAGCAGCTTGAGCGGAAGCCCATTCTCTTATATAGCGTTCTGCAGTGTTTGTTGCATCTGCCAATTGTTGTGATGACATTTCGTTAGATTCTGATAATGTTTTGTAGAGCCCTAATTTATCACCGATGGTTATTAGAGGTCCATTGGCCGCAGCGCCCATTTCTGTTACAACTTTCCCTAATAAGTCGTGTAATTTGTTTTCGTTTAATTCCATATGATTCAGATTTTAATGCGTTATTAAATACTAAATCAAAGATTAAACATTAAATCTTCTAGCAATTTGCTCTAAAGTTCAAATAGTGTTCTCTAAAGTCCAAGTTTATTAAATGTGAGGTTTATGAGTCAAGAAGCCCTTGTTTGAATTTATTAGGCGGTAATTGGTACTTGTTTTTAAAAGCTTTAATGAAATGAGAGCTATTAATAAAGCCAATTTCATAACATATCTCGTTAACATTTAAATTGTTTTCTAACAAAAGTTCTCTAGCATATTCAAGTCGCTTGTTTTTTAACCAAGATGAAGGTGTAGTTTTGAATTGGGTTTGAAAATCTCTTTTAAAAGCAGACAAACTTCTTCCACTTAAAATAGCGAACTCAGATATCTTTAAATTGTATTGAAAATTGTTTAGCATAACATCTTCAATATTTATTTTTGAGTATTCACTTGTTCTTTTGTTAATTGAATTTTGAGCAGTACTCTCTTTTGATTTAATAGGCCTTATACCTGTTATAAATTCTTCAATCTCAGCAATTACTGAATGAGTGTCACCAACCCAAAAGAGATGATCATTACCTTGTAGTTCAACGAATTTTGCATTTGGTATTTTGTCAGCTAAATATTTTCCTTCTTCTATATTCACATCTTTATCACCAGTTCTATGAAGTATTAATGTAGGAACTTTGATAGATTTTAATACAAGACTTATATCTGCTACAGTATTCATTTTGGCAAGTGCAAGTGCAGCTCCAGGGCTTGCTCCTGATCGCAGATAACTTGCGAACCAATCATAATACTTTTTATCTTCAATTAAAGAAGGCATAAGATACTCAAGCCCCATCTTTTGGCCATTTCCCCATTCCTTCTGTATAGTCTGATAGAATGATTCACGTTGTTCTGGTTTTGGTGCCCAAGGATATTCCGCTGAGTATTTTCGCTTTGCGAATACACCAAATGTTATTAATGCTACTGTGCGTTCTGGAAAAGTCGCAGCGTAAAGGGAAGAAGCAGTGCCTCCTTCAGAGTGTCCAAACAAAATTGCTTTTTTTGATCCTACGGCATTCAAAACACAACTAATATCATCCATCCGTTCTTTTAACGAGCATGTAGCACTAACTCTATCGGATAATCCAGTACCTCTCTTATCGAACAATATCAATCTTGAAAATTTGGTGATTTTATTTAGAAAAGTGGAAATTTTCGAATCAGTCCATAAAATATCAATATTAGATATCCAACCAGAAACATATATGAAGTCAACAGGCCCATTTCCAATAACCTGATATGCTATGTTTATATCTCCGTTTTTGGCATACTTTGTTAATGGTTTCATTGAATTTATTGGGTGATTTTAGAATGTGCTACAACTTGTTATATCATCAACTTTATTGTCGTTTATCCGCCAATATTACCTGATAATGATTGTTTTAATTGTTTTTTATCCCCTTGGTCTAACGATAATAATGCTGTATCCAAAGGACTTTGTATTTGTAATAAGTCTTTCTTTGCTACATGAGTGTAAATCATGGTAGTCTCAGGCTTACTGTGCCCTAATAAATCCTGTACATATCGTAAACCTTCACCATTCTCAATTAAATGAGTCGCATAACTATGTCGTAATGTATGCGGGGTTACTCGTTTACTAATTTTAGCAATCCTACATGAACGTTTTAAAAAAGTACGGATACTTACAGCACTATAATTTCCTCCCTTCGGATTTTCAATAAAAAAAACAGCAGGTTCGTAGGTCATATAATAATTCTGTAGTAAAGGTATAAAACTTTCGGCTAAAACGACAACCCGATCCTTTCTTCCCTTACCGTTTTTTATAAATAATTGCCGCCTATCAACATCTATGTCTTTCAATTCTAAATTAACAACCTCACCAATGCGTAGTCCAGCCGAATATAAAAGCGCAATAACGGTTCTGTGTTTCAGGTTTTTAGTAGCTCTTAATAAATCTAAAATCTCTTCCTTACTCAAAACAGTAGGTAAATTACTAGATTTTTTAGGTCGTGTTAAATCTTCAACAGACAAATTGCTATCGGGTAAAAAAGCACCAAAGTGTTTAATAGCACTTACCAATTGCCGGTGAGTACTAATTGCATATTTTTTATAGTTAACTTGATTCTCAACAAATAATCGAACATCAGTATTGTTTAATTTGTCTAATGATTTATTACCAATAAATTCAACAAAATCAGCAACAAAAGTAAAATATACTTTTACGGTATTCTCACTCAAACGCAAACCTCGCAAATAACTTACAAAAGACCTAATTACATCTTTATTAGCATCACTAATCTTTCTAGGAGTACGTTTTATTTTACGAACTCTTGGTGCTTTTGTATTTCTTTTTAATTGTGAATAATCAACATAAACCCCCTTATTATGTAAATGAGTATATAGCTCATGCAATGTCAATTCACTTTTAGGCACATAAAACAGCTTCAAACTTGTACTCCATTTAACCCCATTAATACTATTAACAATAGTCTTTAGGCTTTCATTGTATTTAAAACTTAAGCCATAGCAATACCTAGAACGATGTTTAAGTTCAGTAATAACCACAGTAAAACCAGTAGCATCCATAGCTAATAAATAATTAAAAAATTAAAAGGGGAGAATACCAAAGATACAAATAAAATAAAAACCTATTCATGATTCTATTTATTCAAATAGGTAAAAGACTAAAGCTTATAAATAATTTAAATTATTTTTTCTTAAATTCCAGTATCATTTTAATATTACTACGTTGATAAGGACTGTTAGCTTCAACAGGAATTTCTATAAAACCATATTTTTTGTAGATATAAATGGCATTTTCTAAAACAGTATTGGAATATAATAACAAGGCATCAAATTGATTGTCTTTAGCAAAATCAATACAATATTGCATGAGTTGTTGACCCACTTTTTTTCCTCTTTGCTTGGATGCTACTGCCATTTTAGTGAGTTCAAAAACATTCTTGGAATAAGGCATTAAAGCAACTGTTCCTATAACCGTATCATTTTCTAAGGCTGAAAAAATAAAACCACCCGGATTGATAATGTATTTCTCGGGTTTGCTCAATACTTCCTTGTCAAACTCTTCTACATAAAAATAAGTTTCAAGCCATTCTATATTCAACTCATAAAAAGCTTGGGCATATTGTTTTTTAAAAGAACTAATTTTTATGGCCATTACATTTGTTTGTTAATATAGTCTATCGTTTCGTTTTCAATAGCGACCGTTTTTTGATAAATATTCTCTGCTTTGGCAAGAATTTCATCCGCAAAGCTTCTGTCTTTTATATCCTTAGCATTGATTTTTACATTAAAATAAGCACCTAAAACAGCCGTTTTAGCACAAAGCACGCCCACACCAGCATCAGATAAGGAGTTTTTTAAACCATCCTTCATCATGGCTTGCATAACTTCTAAGGATTTATACGAAGTCTCCATGACCTTAAAAGGAATTTCGGTAGCATATTTTGTAGCGTTTTCAATAGCTACTTTTCTGGCTTCCTTTTCTTCCTCAGTATCTTTTGGCATTCTAAAACCATCGATAATCTTATTAAAAGCATTGGTGTCTTCATCTACTAAAAACAACAATTGCTCTTTGTATGCTTGTCCTTTTACGGCCCATTCTGAAAAGAAATCCCATTTATCATCCCAACCTGCTTTATGTGCAGAAAGGTTGGCTACCATGGTCCCAAGAGAAACTCCTAAAGCACCCACGTAAGCTGAAATAGATCCACCCCCTGGAGCCATAGATTCTCCAGCAGTTTCATCTGCGAAATCGTCTAGTTTAAAATCGATCAATTTTTTCTCATCGTTCCCCAACATATATTCAACAATCTTTTCTTCTGGATGGAAAGGTTTTAAATCGTCCAACCCTAAAGATTTGACAGCAATTTTTATTTTTTCACTTTCCGAAATACCTAAAGAACGTTCTTGTTTTATTAGATAAAAATCTGCAGCATCTAACATCGCTTGCAAGGGTATTAAACCAATGATTTCGGACCCTGTAACTCTAATTCCTCTGTCCAAGGCAGCTTTACAACTTTCGTCAAAAGCTTCGTGCATCGAGGTAATGGTAATGTTGGTAAGGTTATAAGAAATTTGAGCAATGCCATATTCATCAATATACCAACCAATTCCTTTTACCGCTTTTAATTTTCCTGGAACGCGAAGAGGTTCTCCATGTTCGTCCAACATTTTTTTACCGGTAATCGGGTTTCCTTCTCGTTTTACACGTCCAGCTTCTCTAATGTCAAAAGCAATGGCATTGGCTCTACGAGTTGAAGTTGTGTTTAGGTTGACATTGTATGCAATTAAAAAATCCCGAGCAGAAATAGCGGTTGCTCCAGTTCTGGCAACATCACTATTAAATTCTGCAGGCCCAAAATCGGGTTTCCAATTGGGATCCGTTAATTTATTAGACAAACCTTCGTATTCTCCACTTCTACAATTGGCAAGGTTTTTTCTTTTTTCTTCTTTGGCTGCCGTTTCATAAAAATAACCTGGTATACCGAGTTCTTTACCTACACGTTCTCCTAGCTTATGAGCATAGGTAGCAGTTTCTTCTAAGCTAATTCCAGAAATAGGAACTAAAGGACAAACATCGGTTGCTCCAAAACGAGGATGCTCTCCAGTATGCTTGCTCATATCTATTAATTCGGAAGCTTTTTTAATCAATCTAAATGCAGCTTCAATCACAGGAAGCGGTTCTCCCACAAAAGTAATTACTGTACGATTGGTGGCTTTTCCAGGGTCGACATCTAAGAGTTTTACCCCTTCAACAGTTTCTACTATTTGAGATACAGTTTCTATTATTTTCGAGTCACGACCTTCACTAATATTAGGTACGCATTCTATGAGTTGTTTTTGCATGGCATTTGTTTTGAATTTCAAAATTAGAGCTTGTTTTTTAATATAAATAATGTTTGACTAAAAATATAAAAAAACAACAATTTAATAACTGCGTTCTGTTGCTAAATATCTTGTTTTTTTGTAATTTAAAGGGTTGAAAAATCGGGATTAATAAACCTATAATTATGAAAAAATCCAATCAAAACTTTATAATCGATTCCCTTGCTATCATTGCCTTTCTCTTTCTTACCACTACAGGTGTTTTAATGCGTTACTTACTACCTCCTGGTAGCGGAAAACATTCGACCATTTGGGGTCTTGACCGTCATGAATGGGGAGCCATTCATTTTTGGTTGTCTGTAGTGTTTTTTTCCATCTTAGCCTTGCATTTATTTTACCATTGGCGTTGGATCATTAAAGTAGCTTCCGGAAAACCAAAAGATTATTCAAGGAACCGTCTTTTATTTGGCGTTATAGGTTTTATTGTAATTATTTTGTTTGCCATTGCTCCGCTTGTGACCCCCGTTGAAAAAGAAATAAATAAAATAGAACATAGCAGTCAAGAAAATCATGCAGACGAATCAAAAACCATAAAAGGCTCAATGTCTTTAAAGGAAGTGGAAAAGGCAACAGGAGTTCCTGCTTCTTTTATAATAAGCTCTTTAAAATTGCCTAAAACCATATCAGTAGATGAAAAGTTAAGCAATCTAAAAAGTACCTATAGCTTCGATATGAGTGAAGTTAGAGATTTAGTAAGTAATTATAAAGGCAACTAATATTATTTAATTAGCTCACCATTAATAATCACTTGATCAATTAAATTGCTTCCAAAAGCATAAGGTAAATAACCATAAGAAGGAATTTCTTTAGTGATAATAACACTGGCAGACTTTCCATTAGTAATACTTCCGTGAGAATCACTAAGACCCATGGCATAGGCTCCGTTTATGGTTGCGGCATTAATGGCTTCTTCTGGAGTCAGTTTCATTTTTATACAAGCGGTAGCCACTACAAAGTTCATATTTCCACTAGGAGTAGAGCCCGGATTATAATCAGTTGCCAAGGCTAATGGAAGTCCGGCGTCTATAATTTTTCTGCCTGGTGTATAAGGAATGCTTAAAAAATAGGAACAAGAAGGAAGCGCTACAGGCATCGTATTAGAGCCTTTTAAAGCGATGATGTCCTCATCGTTTAATACTTCTAAATGATCTACACTAAGAGCTTCATGTTCTACTCCTGCAGCAACACCACCTATTGCATTGAACTGATTGACATGTATTTTTGGAATGAGATGGTACTTTTTTGCCTCCGAAAGTAGTTGATGCGTATCGGCGACTGAAAAATATCCTTTTTCACAAAAAATATCTACATAGCTTGCTAAGTTTTCTTCAGCGACTCTTGGCAGCATATCCTTGCAAATATGGTCTAAATATCCTTGTTTATTATCTTTAAATTCTGGAGGTACGGCATGTGCACCCAAAAAAGTAGTTTTAACTTTTACAGGATATTTTTCACCTAATTGCTTAGCAACACGAAGCATTTTAAGTTCTGCATCTAAGGTAAGTCCATAACCCGATTTTATTTCGATCGCACCCGTACCCAATCGCATAACATCGATCATCCTTTTTTCAGATTGTTGAAACAAATCTTCTTCAGGTGTTGTTTGTAATTTTTTTGCGCTATTAATAATCCCTCCACCATTATCAGCAATTTCTTGGTACGAATGCCCATTGATACGGTCTACAAATTCTTGTTCTCTATTACCCGCATAAACAATATGAGTGTGAGAATCGCACCAAGTAGGCAGTACAATTTTTCCAGTACAATCGATGGTTTGATCTGCTTCCGTTTCAGAATAAGCATCCATAGATCCAAAATCCTTAATGATATCGTCTTCTAATAGTAACCAAGCGTTTTTGATGGTTGGAAGCTCCTTCATCGCTGCTCCACTAACTTTATTAGGAGCGTTTTTTCGAACCTGAAGGAGTTCTTTTATATGGTAAAGTAAAATTTTCATTGGATAAAGATAGCAAACCTCTAAAGGTTTTAATAAATTTAGTCTCTTAAAAATAAATATAATATGGGAAATATAAAATTAGGCATCAACACGATTTGTACTCATATAGGAGAAGTAGAAGATAAACAGTTTAAGGGAGCCATTTCTCCTTTGTTTATGACCAATTCGTATGCCTATGAAAATGTGGACGTTCTAAGGTATCCAAGATATTTTAATACCCCCAATCAAGAGGCTTTATGCAAGAAAATCGCGGCTTTAGAAAAAACGGAGGCAGGACTTATTTTTGGAAGCGGAATGGCAGCAGTAAGCACCACATTACTAGCATTTTTAAATAAGGGAGATCATGTGGTGGTACAAAACACTATATATGGAGGAGCTTATAACTTTATAGTGGAAGAATTTCCTAAATATGGAATAGAATACGATTTCACGGATGGTTTTGAAAAAGATGATTTTGAATCAAAAATAAAAGAAAATACAAAAGTGATCTATGTAGAAACTCCTTCCAATCCCTTAATGAAAATTACCGATTTGAAAATGATTTCTAGCCTTGCAAAAGAAAAAGACCTAGTTACTTTAATCGATAATACATTTGCCTCTCCAATAAATCAAACTCCCATTGATTTTGGAATTGATGTAATGATACATAGTGCGACAAAATACCTTGGAGGACATAGTGATATCTGTGCTGGAGCGGTTGCAGCTTCGGAAGAACACATAGAAAAAATTTGGAATGTTGCTAAAAATTTGGGCGGTAGTTTAAGTGAATATACCGTTTGGTTATTAGAACGTAGTATGAAAACTTTAGCCATTAGAGTTAAGGCCCATAATAGAAATGCTAAGAAAATTGCAAAATGGTTGAATAATAATTCATATGTAAATAGGGTTTATTATCCTGGCTTAAAGTCACACCCTAGCTATAAATTGGCGAAATCTCAAATGAATGGTTTTACAGGAATGTTATCTTTTGAATTAAAAGATGCTATAAACGCTGAAATATTTTTAAGTTCCTTACGACTTATAAAACCTTCTATGAGTTTGGCAGGAGTGGAGTCTACTATTTTAGCTCCTTCAAAAACCTCTCATGCTTTGTTAGGAGAAGAAGAACGGAAAAATCAGGGAATTAGTGAAGGGCTTTTAAGATTGTCAGTGGGAATTGAAGATTGGAAAGACCTGGTTTCAGATTTAGAACAAGCTTTTGAAAAAAGTAGTATTTAAGGTTATATTTACAAAATGAAAATAGACATACTTGCCATTGGGGCACATCCAGATGATATAGAGTTAGGCGCAGGAGCAACCATTGCTAAAGAGATCGCTCTAGGTAAAACGGTAGGGATAATAGACCTTACAAGAGGAGAATTAGGGACCAGAGGTACTGCCGAAACAAGAGATGCAGAAGCTGAAGACGCTAAAAACTTATTGGGGGCTAGTTTTAGAATCAACATGGGTTTTGCCGATGGGTTTTTTATTAATAATAAAGAACACCAAATGAAATTGATTGCGATGATCCGTAAGTATCAGCCAGAAATCGTGCTTTGCAATGCTTTTGACGATCGGCATATTGACCATCCAAAAGGAAGTGATTTGGCGAGTAATGCTTGTTTCTTAAGCGGATTAATGAAAGTGAAGACTGTTGATGACCAAGGAGTTGTTCAAGGTCCTTGGAGACCTAGTAAGGTATATCATTACATCCAATGGAAAAACAGCGAACCCGATTTTGTAGTAGATGTTACAGGATTTCTAGATAAAAAATTAGAAGCCGTTTTTGCTTATAAAACACAATTTCATCAACAAGATTCAAATGAACCGGTTACACCGATCTCCTCTACAAATTTTAAAGACAGTCTTACTTATAGAGCTCAAGATTTAGGAAGATTGATAGGAGTAGAACATGCAGAAGGCTTTAAGGTAGAACGTTATGTAGCGGTAAAATCTTTATCCGATTTAATTTAAAATTTCTTTGCAAAGTCTATTGCGAAGAAGTTGTAATTGATTTATATTTGCAACCGCTTTAGGGCGAATATTAAATGGTGGTTGTAGCTCAGTTGGTTAGAGCATCGGTTTGTGGTACCGAGGGTCGCGGGTTCGAATCCCGTCTTCCACCCAAAAGCAAGAGCTTCTCTGAAAAGAGGAGCTTTTTTTGTGGAATTCGTTTTCATAAAAAAAAGCCTAATAAAATAGATCTATTAGGCTTTTTAAATTTTCTTTTTATTGAATTAAGTCTTGTCTGCTGTAATTCTTCCTTCACGATTGGCTACTTCCCAAGCGGTTAAAAATACAAGTTGAGCTCTTTTGGTCATTAATTCATATTCTATTTTATCAGGAGTATCGGTATGCTTGTGATAATCTGCATGAGTACCGTTAAAATAAAATATCACTGGAATGTTGTTTTTTGCAAAGTTGTAATGATCACTTCTATAGTAAAAACGATTTGGATCGTTATCATCATTATAAGTATAATCCAATTCTAGGTTGGTGTATCTTTTATTTACATCTTCAGATAAATCATGAAGTTCTTGACTTAATTTATCACTTCCAATTAAATAAACATAATTATCATTTCCTTCTTTTTCAGAACCAATTCTTCCAATCATATCTACATTTAAATTCACAACGGTATTGGCCAAAGGAAATAAGGGGTTTTCTGTATAATATTTAGAACCATACAATCCTATTTCTTCTCCTGTAACGTGTAAAATAAGTATCGAACGTTTAGGTCCATTGCCTTCATTTGCTGCTTTTTGAAAAGCTTTTGCAATTTCTAACATAGAAACCGTTCCGCTTCCATCATCATCAGCACCATTGTAAATTTTTTCACCTTTGGTTCCTACGTGATCGTAATGAGCAGAAATCACTATAATTTCTTCAGGCTTTTCTGAACCCTTAATAAAAGCAACTACATTTTGTGATGGATTTCCATTGGATGAATTGTTAAAATAAGAAGCAGGTATCGGTTGGTAGTAATTCTTTTTTTCAATAGGAGAAGCAATTCCTTCATCTATATAAAAATTTCTTAAGTATTCTGCAGCTTTATTATTTCCGTTTTCACCAGTCATTCTTCCTTCCATTTCATCACCCGCAAAAGTATAAAGGTGTGTTTTTAAAGTTTCAGCATTGATGGTGTTGGCATAATCTTCTGAAGTCATTTTTTTTGAAGATGCATTTTGAGCTGAGTTGCAAGAAACAGTTAGTGCAATAGCAAAAAGTAAAAGTATTCTGATCATTTTATAAATTTTGAGAGCCTAAATATACTCTAACTATAATTTTTATTTGTGAAAGTTATGTGAAAAGTTAAAATATAGAATTCGTCTATTTATATTTACCCTTATGAAGCACCAACCAACCGTTAGTATTTTAATGCCTGTAAAAAATACAGCTCAATTTTTGGTGGACTGTTTGGATTCAATTGTAAAACAGACAGATACGGATTGGGAGTTAATTGCTATTGATGATCAATCGACAGATCTTAGTGATTCAATTTTAACGGATTATGCTTCCAAATACCCTAATATTAAAGTATTTAAAAATATAGGAAACGGAATCATTGAAGCCTTGCGTTTAGCCTATGCTAAATCTTCGGGAGCATTAATTACAAGAATGGATTCCGATGATATCATGAGTTTGAATAAGATAGAGGTTTTAAAGTCAAATTTGTTGTTAAGGGGTAGCGGTCATATTGCCTTGGGAAAAGTAAAATATTTTTCGGAAGGGACCTTAGGAGAGGGCTTTAAAAATTATGAATTATGGTTGAATTCCTTAATTGATAAAGGAACTAATTTTAAAGGTATTTATAAAGAATGCGTTATACCTTCCCCTTGTTGGATGGTTTTTAGGGAAGACCTAGATAAAGTTGGTGCATTTACACCAGATGATTATCCAGAAGATTACGATTTAGCGTTCCGTTTTTATCAAGAAAAATTAAAACCCATAGCTTGTAATCAGACATTGCATTATTGGAGGGATTATTCTACTAGAACTTCTAGAACTCATGAGCATTATGCAGATCAAACTTTTTTAGATATTAAAACGAAGTACTTTTTAATGTTAAATTACAATTCTAACAAGAATTTGGTGATTTGGGGAGCAGGAGATAAGGGTAAAACTTTAGCAAAAAAACTACTTTCTCTAAAAATTGAATTTTATTGGATTTGTGATAATCCTAAAAAAATAGGCAAACATATCTATGATCAAAAAATGCTGCCTTTTACTTCATTAGAAACTATAGAGAACTCACAAAGTATAGTTACTGTTGCTAATAAGAAAGCACAAGTAGAAATTGAGTCCTATTTTGATCAAAGGAAATTCATCGCTAATAAGGACTATTTTTTCTTTTGTTGATTTAAATTTTCTTCCAATAAAAAGTAAACTCTTATCGGGCTTTCTTTAAAGCTAGTTTTTTATGATGTAATTTCTGTCTCTTATACACATCTGACGCTGCCGACGATCTACTCTGTGTAG
>OJDV01000592.1_pt1 | contig 12567 bp, 10 predicted proteins | sample 1592911 | NCBI WGS metagenome assembly OJDV01 (sample SAMN05416860, study PRJEB24817) | seawater metagenome | isolation source: Sea water | place: Canada:Atlantic | collected 2013-11 | reverse complement strand
ATTTCTGCCTGTCTCGTGGGCTCGGAGATGTGTATAAGAGACAGATTCTGGGTATTATTTTACTGGAGATGGAGCCCGCCGAGATGAAGATGGGTATTATTGGATTACTGGTCGTGTTGATGATGTTATTAATGTTTCTGGTCATCGCATGGGCACAGCAGAAGTTGAAAGTGCCTTAGTTGAACATGCATTGGTCGCAGAGGCAGCCGTTGTTGGTATTCCGCATGAGATAAAAGGCCAGGGGATTTATGCCTTTGTGACTTTGATTTCAGGCAGTGAACCCAGTGATACATTAAATCAAGAATTGATACAATTGGTCAGAGAAATCATAGGTGCAATCGCAAAACCTGATGCCATTCAATTTACTCAGGTTTTGCCAAAAACACGTTCAGGTAAAATCATGCGTAGAATTTTGCGTAAAATATCCACTGGTGATGTAAATGAATTGGGAGACACATCAACATTGGCTGATCCAGCCGTTGTTCAATCATTAATAGATGGTAGAATTAAGGTTTAAGCTATTTCTATAATGAAAAAGGCGCCCATTTTAGGCGCCTTTTTTAATTTTAAGCTTTAAGATATTACAAAATTATTCAGTCAACTTTTTGTATTTAATTCGATGAGGTTGAGGAATATCACCAAATCTACGTTTGTAATCTTGTTCGTATTCTGTGTAATTTCCTTCAAAATACTCAACATGAGACTCATCTTCAAAGGCCAATATATGTGTCGCAATGCGATCTAAGAACCACCTATCATGTGAAATAACCATCACTGAACCAGCGAAATTTAAGATGGCTTCTTCCAATGCTCTTAATGTTTCTACATCTAAATCATTTGTTGGCTCATCTAATAGTAGAACATTACCACCAGATTTTAAAACTTTGGCTAACTGAAGTCGATTGCGTTCACCACCAGATAAGTTTTTAACAATTTTTTGTTGATCAGAGCCTTTAAAATTAAACCGAGATAACCAAGCACGAGCAGGAATGGTGTAATTACCGATCTTTAAAACTTCATCACCATCTCCAATGTCTTGCCAGAGTTGTTTGTCATTGTTTAAATCTTCACGAGATTGTTTAACATAGGCCAATTCAACCGTTTCTCCAATTTTTACTGAACCGTTATCAGGCTGCTCATTGCCATCGATCATGTTAAACAAAGTCGATTTACCCGCTCCATTTGGTCCTATAATTCCGACAATTGCTCCTTGTGGTACTTTAAATGATAGATCATCGATGAGAAATTTATCCTCAAAAGCTTTTGAAACATTATTAAATTCAATTACATTTTCACCCAATCTTGGTCCTTGAGGAATAAAAATTTGATTGGTTTCATTGCGTGATTGAAAGTCTTTTGACTGTAACTCTTCAAATCTTTTTAATCTTGATTTTGATTTGGTTCGTTTGCCCTTAGCATTGGATCTTACCCATTCCAACTCACTTTGGATAACTTTCATGTGTGAGGCTTCTTCGCGCTTCTCCTGTATCAATCTTTTTTCCTTTTGCTCTAACCACGAACTGTAATTGCCTTCGTAAGGAATGCCTTGCCCTCGATCTAATTCTAAGATCCATTCAGCCACATTATCAAGAAAATACCGATCATGCGTCACAGCCACAATGGTACCAGTAAAATCTGCCAAGTAACGTTCTAACCATGCCACTGTTTCTGCATCCAAGTGATTGGTTGGCTCATCCAATAACAACATATCTGGAGATGACAACAACAATTTACACAACGCCACACGGCGTTTTTCACCACCTGACAAAACTGAAACTTGTGCATCCCATGGCGGCAAGCGCAAAGCATCGGCTGCTCGCTCAAGGGTTCTGTCTAACTCCCACCCATTAGCAGCCTCAATTTTATCTTGTAACTCTGCTTGTCTGGCCAATAAGTTATTCATCTCATCATCAGTCATGTCTTCGCCGAATTTCATGGAGATGTCATCAAATTCAGTTAACAAAGATTTAACTTCAGCCATGCCTAATTCAACATTTTCTTTGACTGTTTTTGTTTCATCTAATTCAGGCTCTTGAGATAAGTAGCCAATTTTTATCCCTGGTTGGGGACGCGACTCACCATTAAATTCTTGATCAATGCCGGCCATAATCCGTAAAACAGTAGATTTACCTGAACCATTTAAGCCCAAAACTCCAATTTTTGCGCCTGGGAAAAAACTGATTGAAATGTCTTTGATAATTTCTTTATTGGGAGGAACCGTCTTGCTGACTCGGTTCATGGTATAGATATATTGTGCCATGTTTGTTTGTAATTTGAAGAATAGGACATCTTACAATAAAGTGACTTAAAATAGTGATTTAAGTGGGTGAATTAATTATGGATTGGCAAAACTCACATCTAAAGCGTTAATACTCATATAAAAGGATAGTTTTTAACTAAAGGGTGTGACTTTTGGCATATGAGGTTTGCAATTATTGTTGTATAATTCTTCGACGAAATTATAAATGAGACATCACATGAAAAAAACGATAACAACAGTATTGTCTTTGTGCCTGCTTTCAGCATGTACAACTGATAGTATTAAACCAGATAATAATTCTCAGAATGTAACAGAGGATAAACCAATAATTGAAAAACATGTAGAAATGAAATTAAATTATCCTGATACCAAAAAAGGTGATGTCGTTGATAATTACTTTGGTACAGAAGTCAAAGATCCTTACCGTTGGTTAGAAGATGATTTGGCAGAAGATACTGCTGAATGGGTTAAGGCTGAAAATAAGGTCACGCATGCATATTTAGAACAAATTCCATTTAGAGGTCAAATAAAAGACAGACTCACTGAAATGTGGAATTATGAGAAAGTAGGAGCTCCGTTTATTGAAGGAGAATATACTTATTATTATAAAAATGATGGTTTACAGAATCAATACGTTGTCTACCGTAAAAAAGGAGATGGAGAAAGTGAAGTCTTCTTAGATCCCAATACATTTAGTGAAGATGGCACAATTTCACTGGGCCAATTGAGCTTTTCAAAAGATGGCACAATTGCAGCATATGCCATATCAGAAGGTGGCAGTGATTGGCGCAAAGTGCGTATCATCGATGTTGAAAGTAGAAAACAAATCGAAGATACATTGGTCGATATTAAATTCAGTGGATTATCTTGGTACAAAAATGAAGGTTTTTATTACTCTAGTTATGATAAGCCAAAAGGCAGTGAATTATCCGCTAAAACAGACCAACACAAACTTTATTACCACAAAGTGGGCACAAAACAATCTGATGACAAAGTGGTATTTGGTGGAACAGATGCTGAAAAACACAGGTATATAGGAGCTGGGGTATCTGAGGATGACAGGTATTTAATGATCTCAGCAGCTGTATCTACCAATGGTAATAAATTATTTATTAAGGATTTAAATGATCCTAAGAGCAAATTAATAACTGTTGTAGGTCACACAGATTCAAATACTGGCGCCTTTCATAATATTGGAACAAAACTTTTTTTAAGTACCGATCTAGATGCACCTAATAATAGAATAGTCACTGTTGATGCCAGCAACCCAACACCAGAAAATTGGAAAGATCTAATTCCAGAAACAGAAAATGTTTTGAACGCAAGCAATGGAGCAGGTTTCATTTTTGCAAAGTATATGGTTGATGCCGTCTCAAAAGTGATGCAATATGATTATCAAGGCAATCTTGTTAAAAACGTTGAATTACCAGGGGTGGGATCTGCTGGAGGGTTTGGAGGTAAAAATAATGCTGATGTGTTGTATTATTCTTTCTCAAATTATATTACACCAGGTTCTATTTATTCATTCGACCCAAAAACAAGTCAATCTACATTCTATTCAAAACCTAAAGTAGAATTTAATCCAGATGATTATGTTTCAAACCAGATCTTCTATCATTCAAAAGATGGCACCAAGGTTCCGATGATTATTACCCACAAAAAAGGCATTAAAATGGATGGAACAAATCCAGCCATTCTATATGGTTATGGTGGCTTTAATGTGAGTTTAACTCCAAGGTTTAGTATTGCTAATGCAGCGTGGTTAGAAATGGGTGGTGTCTATGCTGTCGCAAATCTACGAGGTGGTGGCGAATATGGTAAAGAATGGCACGATGCTGGTACACAAATGAACAAGCAAAACGTATTTGATGACTTTATTGCTGCTGGTGAATACTTAATTGAAAACCATTATACCTCTAGTGATTATTTGGCAGTCAGAGGCGGTTCTAATGGCGGTTTGTTAGTTGGTGCAGTAATGACACAAAGACCTGGTTTGATGAAAGTTGCACTACCAGCAGTAGGTGTATTAGACATGTTGCGTTATCATACATTCACTGCCGGCGCTGGTTGGGCTTATGATTATGGAACATCAGAACAAAGTGAAGAAATGTTTAAGTACATATTAAACTACTCTCCTGTCCATAATGTAAAACAAGGAGAGGATTATCCAGCAACAATGGTGACCACAGGTGATCATGATGACAGGGTTGTTCCTGCACATTCATTCAAATTTGCAGCCGAGTTACAAGCCAAAGGCAGTGATAAAAATCCACTATTGATACGAATTGAGACGGATGCGGGACATGGTGCTGGAACACCTGTTTCTAAAACCATAGAACAATACGCGGATATTTATGCTTTTACTCTGTGGAATTTCGGATTCAAGTCATTGTAATTCAACAACAATAAGATGTGAAAAAGGGCAGAATAATTTCTGCCTTTTTTTATGCCAATTAAGAAAAACAAAAATAACTTATCGTATATCTACTGGCTTTTTAATATAATAAATTGAAGAAGTCGATTCTGCAGCTGTGATATTCAGTAGAAAGTTTCGCCAATACAGATTAGAGAGTTTTCTGATCTAATGATAATCAATAGAAAATTAAACCTATTATGGAAGAAAACAAAGAACTCTATGCAGCAGTCGATTTAGGATCTAACTCATTTCATATGATTGTGGCTGAAATTACCGATAACCAATTGCACGTTATTGACCGCCATAAAGACATGGTTCGACTGGCCAATGGATTGGATAAAAAAGGTAATTTGTCAGCAAGAAAGATAGATGAAGCCATAGCTTCACTTGAAAAAATTGGTCAAAGAATACAACACATCCCAAAGTCGCATTTGCGAATCATTGGAACCAACACTCTTAGAAAAGCCAAAAACACATCTGATTTTATTCCAAGAGCAGAAGAAGCATTAGGCAAACCCATTGATATTGTCTCAGGACGTGAAGAAGCACGCATATTGTATCTTGGCGTGGCGCATTGCTTGCCCAGCGATCGGGGACAACGGCTGGTCATTGATATTGGAGGAGGTTCAACAGAATTAATCATTGGTGAAGAGTTTGAGCCGCTTCTAAGAGAAAGTTTACACATGGGTTGTGTCAGTTATACGAAAAAGTTTTTTTCTGATGGGGTGATCTCAAAGGAAAATTTTAATAAAGCTGTATTACATGCCAGACGTCAACTTATGCCAATTGTCTCTCGTTACAGTAAAACTGGGTGGCAAGATGTTATCGGTGCTTCAGGATCCATGCGTGCAACAACTGAAGTGATTGTCAAGAACGATTTTTCGGTTTATGGAATTGATGAAAGTGGATTAAATAAATTGATTGTGCAATGTTTAAAGCTCGGCTTAATTGAAAACCTCAATCAACTAGAAGGGTTAAGCTCCAGAAGACAGCCAGTATTTATTGGTGGACTAGCCATTATTAAAGCTTTATGTGATTCATTGTTATTGGATCAAATTGAAAGTTGCACAGGTGCTTTACGTGAAGGCATAGTCTATGATTTAAGCGGAAGATTGCACCACAATGATATACGACAAAGAACATTGGATAAACTTTCCAATCAGTTTGAAACAAACCCATTACAAAGCTTGAGAGTCAAGATGAGTATGGATGAAATGGTGAATGTCAGCAATTTAACCCTCAGTAATTCTCAGATTGATTTACTTAAATGGTCAGCTCAATTGCATGAATTGGGCCTAAATATTTCTCATTCACATTTTGAAAAACATGCTGCATACATATTGAGCAATGCTGATATGCCCGGATTTTCGAATCAAGAACAATTAAAATTGGCAGTCTTGATTGCTGTACAACGCCGAAAAATTCATAAAGATTGGATAAAAAAGTTATCAGATTATCAGTTCCAAAAACTTTTACCCTTGATTGTTCTATTACGATTGGCTGTGATTATTAATCGTCCACGAATAAATTGCCTTAATGAAATTGAAAAGATAGAATTTTCTGACAATTCAATATCCTTAAAATTTAACTCAGGTTGGTTAGAAAACCATCCGTTAACCTATGCAGATTTGAAGTCTGAAGCAAAATATTTAACTACAATAGATATTAATTATATAATTCAATAATAACTATCAGACACAGTCGGTTATAATGCTTAAATGAAAAACAGAATAAACAAATTGCCCAGTTTATTGGTCGATCAAATTGCAGCAGGAGAGGTGATTGAACGTCCAGCTTCGGTGGTCAAAGAGTTGGTGGAAAACGCCATGGACGCTGGAGCCACACGCATCAGTATCGAAGTTGAAAATGGTGGAAAAAAATCCATCCGGGTCATTGATAATGGTCATGGTTTAAGTAAAGATGACATGAGTCTAGCAATCGAACGCCATGCCACCAGTAAAATTCAATCGCTAGATGACTTAGAGGCGTTAAATTCTTTGGGATTTCGTGGCGAAGCATTACCAAGTATTGTTTCAATCAGCCGCTTTAATTTAATTTCTAAAACCCAAGATGCTGACCACGCCTATCAATTGAGTTGTTTGGGTGGAGCATGTGAACCGATAAAACCAGCCCAACACCCTTTGGGAACCAGTATCGAAGTGCGAGATTTGTTTTATAACACACCTGCACGCCGACGCTTTTTAAAAACCGATCGCACCGAATTTTTACGCATTGATGATTTAATTAAACGCGTATCATTGTCACGTTTTGATGTGGGTTTTAGCTTGATTCACAATGGAAAAACAGTGCGCAGTTCACAAGGTGGAGAAGCAGATAACAATAAGAAAATGCGCATTGTACAGCTGTGCGGTAAAGAGTTTTTTGAAAATGCGTTTTTTATTGACGAACAAAGACATGGCATGCGCTTATATGGTTGGGTGGCAAAGCCATCATGGAATCGCGCATCGGCCGATAGACAATTTTTCTACATCAATGGCCGCATGATAAAAGATAAATTGATTGGCCATGCGGTTAGACAGGCTTATCAAGATGTCTTGTTTCATGGAAGATTTCCTGCCTTTGTGTTGTATTTTGAGTTAGATCCAACTTGGGTTGATGTTAATGTGCATCCAACCAAACATGAAGTTAGATTTCGAGAATCACAACAAGTGCATGGTTTTATCTTTGGTTCATTGAATCACGCCTTATCGCAAACCAAGCCTGGATCTGAATTAAACAGCAATTCGGAATTGGGATTGAATGCGGCCAATATTTCGCCAGTTGATTATTCTAAAATGCAGTCAAACATGCAATTTAATCGACCCAACTATTCACCCAGTTATGTCGCAGAAGCACCGAATAATTATTTACAATCCATAGCCCAACCCAGTCAAAGTTTGCCAGATATGCCATCTTATCAGGATGAAGATGTCGAAATGCCACCTCTGGGATATGCCAAAGCACAAATACATGGTGTGTTTATTATTGCAGAAAACAAACATGGCATGGTTATTGTTGATATGCATGCCGCACACGAACGCATCACCTATGAATGGTTTAAAAAAGCCATAGAAAATGAAGGCATACGTTCTCAATCATTGTTGGTGCCATTGGCAATCACAGTCAGCGAACGCGAAACCCATGCAGTTGAACAACACCAACAATGGTTTAATAAATTGGGTTTAGATGTACAAGTGGGTTCCAATGAATCAATAATAGTCCGTAAAGTGCCAACTCTTTTGGCAAAAACAGACATTGAAAGTTTGCTCAAAGATGTGCTCTCAGAAATTGTGACTTTGGGTTCAAGTACGAAAATTGAAGCCAGTATGAATGAACTGTTGTCATCTATGGCATGCCATGGATCTGTGCGTGCTAACCGCCAAATGACCATAGTAGAAATGAATGCCTTATTACGAGAAATGGAAAAAACCGAACGCGCCGATCAATGTAATCACGGAAGGCCAACCTGGGTGCAAATGGACATGAAGCAAATGGATCGTTTGTTTTTAAGAGGGCAATAGGTACTTTTTAAATCAAATGTTAAAACTAAAATTGAGAATACATTAAAAGTAACTTATTATTGATATAAAAGGGTTGTGACCCACTTTAATCTCATTTTGCTATTAAATCTTTAAATTATGTATATTGAATCAGAAAAAGATATTGGAACTATTCTTAACAATCTTAAAAATACTCTTGAATATAAATCTTGGAAGTCGTTACCTAAATTCACTGAAGGGAAAGTAAGTGGAAATTATATCTCTCTTAAGGTAGCTGGCATCATTTATTGGGCAGGTAGAGGAGAGTTTAATGGAGAAGTCAAATCGATAAATGGAAAAACAGTTATTGAAGGAAAACTAAATTCATTACTTTTAGCAACAGTACTACCATTAGTATTAATACTATTATTTCCATTAATGTGGACAGATAATGATGCTATGATTAAGCTGTTTGGATTAAGTATTATATTTTCATTTTTTGGCAATTGGTTAGTGCGTAAAGACCACTCTAAAATTATTAGTGTTTTAGAAAAAGTTATGAAAGAATAAAGTCAAAAAACAAAAGAAGTTAGTACCGTTTATGCTAATTAAATACTATGACCATCGACCCAATGTTTCATGAGTTTTTTAATTTGAGTTTGGTATGCAATCCCAGACAGTTTAGATTTGTGTTTAAAGGCATCAAGTAAGTTTTCTGGCACCTTGATGCTTATGAGTTTTGATGGGGATTTTTGTTCTGAATGCATTAATCGGAAATTTTCTATAAAATCTAATCTTTCTTCAATGCTGGTTTCTTGACTCCTTTGCAAATACTCATCAGAAAATGTTTGTAATGCTTTCATAGCAATTTTTCCAAGGCCTCAATGTCCAATAAATCTTGTTCTCTGCCGCTTTCCTTTTTCATTTGAATGAGTGACTTCATAGAAATCACTTTAATCTTGTTATTTTGATACATAACATTGACGGTTTTAACATCGACTAAATTATGGGTAATAATTATATCAACTTGTTCACTCGGACGAATTGGGTTATAAAAATTCCAAGCAATAAGGTTGCGGTTTTTAATGTATTCTTCTCTAAAATTAAAAACATCAACTGCTGTAATTGGTAAACGTGCTACCAATCCGAGATTATTTAGGTCTTTTTCAGCCTTTTCTAAATTGGATATTTCCCATTTCAAGATGAGATCTACATCCATGGTTCCACGAATGGCGCCGTGGATGGCAACTGCATGACCGCCTACTAGTGCATATTTTATGCCTGTTTTGTTAAATGAGTTTGTAATATTAATTAAGAACATTTATAAAGTATATATTAGTATATACTCAAAAACAAACCAACGGGCTCCAATATATCTAATTTTCATTCTTTTGACCCCAGCCATGTAGTTATTTAACGCATTGATTTATAATATCTGCCACTTAAATTGTGGAACTATTCATGACAAAACCAACCATCATCTATACTTTAACTGATGAAGCACCAGCTTTAGCAACGGCTTCTTTTTTGCCAGTTGTGAAAAAATTTACAGCAGCTGCTGATATTAACATTGAAACCAAAGACATTTCACTCAGTGGCCGCATCATTGCCAATTTCAATGATTTTTTAACTGAAGATCAACAACAATCAGATGCTCTGGCTGAATTGGGAGTGTTGGTAAAAAAAGCTGAAGCCAATGTAATTAAATTACCGAATATTTCAGCTTCAATCCCACAATTAAAAGCAGCCATTGCAGAATTACAAGCCGATGGTTATGCGGTTCCAAATTATCCCGATGAACCTGGCAATGATGAAGAAAAAGAAATCAAAGCCCGTTATGCAAAAAATTTAGGCTCTGCAGTTAATCCAGTATTGCGCGAAGGAAATTCTGACAGACGCGTGGCTGCACCGGTGAAACAGTTTGCCAAAAACAATCCACATTCAATGGGAGCATGGTCTAAAGATTCAAAATCACATGTGGCACACATGACCGATGGCGATTTCTATTCCAGTGAACAATCAATTGTAGTTGATGAAGCCGATGATGTCAAAATAGTATTTACCGATGCAGATGGAAACAAATCGGTACTTAAACAAAGCACACCGTTACAAGCAGGAGAACTGATTGATTCTTCGGTCATGAGTATTAAAGCATTGCGTACTTTTTTTGAGAATGAAATAAGAGATGCCAAGGACAGTGGTGTATTATTTTCTTTGCACATGAAAGCCACGATGATGAAGGTTTCAGATCCAATTATATTTGGTCATGCTGTAAAAGTTTTCTATAAGGATGTATTTGATAAACATGCTGATCTATTTGAAGAGTTAGGCGTTAACCCAAACAATGGTTTTGGTAATGTTATCACTAATATAGCTAAGCTAGATTCAAAAAAACGTGCAGAAATTGAAGCCGATATAAAAGCCTGTTATGAGTCAAGACCTGGAATGGCAATGGTTGATTCAGATAAAGGCATTACAAATCTACATGTACCAAGCGATGTTATTATTGATGCTTCAATGCCAGCAGCGATTCGTACATCAGGAATGATGTGGAATGCTGAAGGTAAATTACAAGACATGAAAGCCTGTATTCCTGATCGTAATTATGCAGGAATATATCAAGAAATAATACAGTATTGCAAAGAACACGGCGCATTCGATGTTAAGACAATGGGCAATGTTTGTAATGTCGGGTTAATGGCTCAAAAAGCCGAAGAGTACGGCTCGCATGACAAAACATTCGAAATGGCATCCTCAGGTACTGTTCAAGTTATCAGTCAGGATGGTGATCTTTTGATGCAGCATGATGTTGAAGCTGGAGATATTTGGCGCATGTGTCAAACCAAAGATTTACCCATTCAAGACTGGGTTAAATTAGGTGTTACCAGAGCAAGAAACACTGGTAATGCAGCAGTATTTTGGTTAGATCCAAACCGAGCGCATGATTGCAATATCATGGCCAAAGTAGAAGAATATTTGCCAAACCATGATACAAAGGGTTTAGAAATTTCCATTAAATCTCCAACAGATGCCATCAGATATACCTGTGAACGTGTTACTGCTGGCTTGGATACTATTTCTGTTACAGGTAATGTCTTACGTGATTATTTAACTGATTTATTCCCTATTTTAGAATTGGGAACCAGTGCTAAAATGCTATCAATTGTTCCATTATTAGCCGGCGGTGGTTTATTTGAAACCGGTGCAGGTGGTTCTGCTCCTAAGCATGTTCAACAATTTGTCAGCGAAGGCCATTTACGCTGGGATTCTTTGGGTGAGTTTTTAGCTTTAGCCGTGTCATTAGAAGACATCGGACAAAAAGGCAATGCCAAAGCATTGGTTTTAGCTGAAGCTTTAGATGTGGCCACTGATAAATTTTTGAAAACAAATAAATCTCCATCTAGAAAAGTCATGGAATTGGATAATCGAGGCAGTCATTTTTATCTGACTCTATATTGGGCTCAAGCCTTAGCTGCGCAAAATGATGACAGCGAATTGAAAAATCATTTTTCTCAATTGGCAAATGACTTATCTGATAATGAAGAGAAGATTACAGCAGAATTGATTGCAGCTCAAGGCCAGTCAATAGACATTGGTGGTTATTATTCTACAGATGTAGAAAAACTTACTGCTGCGATGCGTCCAAGTAAAACTTTAAACGATTTGATAGATTAAAAAAATAAGAGTGGGTTTAATATTCACTCTTAACAATTCAAATTAATGATTGAATTAAACAAAAGTACAATGAAAATATTTGTTTTACTATTTTCTATTATGATTACTGTTGTATTAATTTTGACTTTTTATGCTGCCAACAATGTTAAGCTCTCGCAATACATTGATACAGCAAAAACGGGTTCTGTTCAATCATATATAATTGATATAAGTTCTATGAAAGAAAGAGATTTTGAGACTTTCTCTTGGCATGGATTATCTATTGGTATCTATAAACGTTCACAAGAGGATATAATAAAGCTAAATCGCGAACTATTGAATATTACCGATTCAAATTCTTTATACAAAAGAAAACCAGCATGGTGGAATAATAGTTTAAGCGTATATGTTATTGATTACTCGGCAGATTGGATGCACAATAATTACAGATCAATTAAAAAAGAATATTTCGTATTTATTCGTAAGAACCCTTCAAGAGTTTGTAATATCATAAATACTATTGAAATGAGAAGAAGAGGCAGAGTGAGGGTAAAAGCAATTCCATCTGTTTTTATTGATCCTTGTTCAAACGACCGATTTGATTTGGCTGGACGAATATATTTTAACGAATTTGCCAGTAAGAATTTGTTAATACCATCACATGAATTTATTGATGATAACACCATTAAACTTTTCCCAAATAAATAGAGATATAACTGTCTCTTATACACATCTGACGCTGCCGACGATCTACTCTG
>OJDV01000591.1_pt1 | contig 12594 bp, 15 predicted proteins | sample 1592911 | NCBI WGS metagenome assembly OJDV01 (sample SAMN05416860, study PRJEB24817) | seawater metagenome | isolation source: Sea water | place: Canada:Atlantic | collected 2013-11 | reverse complement strand
ACGAGATTTCTGCCTGTCTCGTGGGCTCGGAGATGTGTATAAGAGACAGCCACATGAGCAATGGCTGCAATAGATGCCAATGCTTCTCCTCTAAATCCTTTGGTACTGATATTAAATAAATCTTCGGCAGCTCTAATCTTAGAAGTTGCATGCCTTTCAAAACAAAAACGAGCATCTGTTATGCTCATTCCAAAACCATTATCTATTACTTGCACCAATGTTTTCCCAGCATCTTTAATGATTAGCTTAACAGAGGTTGCCTTAGCATCAATAGCATTTTCCAATAACTCTTTTACAAGAGATGCCGGTCTTTGTACTACTTCTCCAGCTGCAATCTGATTGGCAACATGATCGGGTAATAATTGAATGATGTCTGCCATTATTTATTTAAAAATATAGATAAATCGAAATCAATAATGAATAAGAAGATCAATACTAAAATTGAAATAATTAAAAGTACCATTCTATTGGATTTTTTATCTGAAGAGCTCTTAAAATCCTCTAAAGCCATCTTAAATTTATCCTTTAAATTCTTCCTATCTCCTATTGTGGTTCTATACTTATCAAATTTTTGTTCCATTTGAAAAGGACTCCCTTCCCCATCATTATCATAATGACGAGGTTCGTATCCAAATTTTTTATTTTTACGAGGTTTTAGAATTCCCATAAATCAAATGTAATTAATTTCCTTCGTTTTTTGAAGTGTTTTAACAAAGGTAATATCAACAATAAATATACCAATTATAGGTGTGTCAGTATTATTTAATACGAATTACTTATTTAATTCATTAGTAACTATTCTCAACTCAAAATAAGAATAAGTACCATTTAGCTTGTTTTTTAAATCGGTTAGAGATTCAAATTTTATTTTTGAAGCCTGATTTTTTAGTTCTGAAAATCGTTCCTTTGAAATTAAATCGAAGATATCCACTTCTCCCGTTGGAATAAAAGAAGCCAAATGAGACTCTATGGTTCCTATGACCAAATCTCGTTGTGTGGCAATTTCAGGAATTGACTTCCCGTTTTTAAACATCTTTAAAGAAGCCAATTTTGTGTTTTCTTTTTTTGGTTTTTCTTCAACAACTATTTCTTCAACAATTACATTATTCTCATCTGCATATTCATTGATAATCTCCAAAATTTCGGCTCCATATTTATCAATTCTAATCTTACCCATTCCATGGATGGTTTTCAATTGCTTTTTATTTAAAGGCAACAAATCACAGATTTCATATAAAGTATGCTGAGTAAAAACCTGAAAATGTGGAATGTCTTCAGACATTGAAATAATATCACGAAGGTTTCGAAGCATTTCAAACAACTTTGGATGATCGGTTTCCGCTTTAAATTCTTTTTTCTTTTTAGGCTTTTCAGCTTTTAATAAAACCGCTTCTGCTCTAAGTTTTAAATATTTTTTTATAGAGAAAGCTCCATTCAATCCATATAAACAATAAAGCTTACTATTTAAATCCTCTTCAATTAGATTGATATTTTTTTCAAAATCTTTCTGTAGTGCTTTATCTTCTGTGGAAAATGTAAGCTCATCAAAAGGGTTTTTAATTTTTTCTTTGGTGTGATTTATAAAATAAACAATGGCACTATGTATCCTCTCCAAAACAGCAGCATCTTCTTCCGGTAAAGAAACATCAAGGCACAGTTTAATTAATTGATTTCTAAAACTGGTTGCTATTTTTAAAATGGGCTGAACTCCAGATTCTTTTATTTCAGTTAATGGGTTGATGATATTTCCTTTAAAACTACTTGTATTATTATGGTAAATGTCAGTCAACCTATTTACCGGCGCCATAAAGTTGTAAAAGTTTAATAATTCATTAATTAAATTTAACTGAAATGTTTTTTGAGATTCGTTTAACACCTCTTCATTAGGTGGATTATCAGCAACATTATCATTAAAAACGGTAACGCGATTGTCTGTGATAATACTTCCGGAGTTTATTTTATTTTTTAAAACAATCCCTTCTAAAGTTCTACACCTACTCAATGCCACATAAGTTTGCCCGTGAGCAAAAGCTGCATTGGCATCAATAATTGCTTTGTCGAAAGTAAGCCCTTGACTTTTATGAATGGTAATGGCCCAAGCCAATCTTAAAGGCATTTGCAAAAAGGAACCGATGATGTTTTCTGTAATTTCTTTGGTGTCATTATTGATATCATAATTTACATTTTCCCAGGTTTCTGGAGTCACTATAATATCTTCCAAATCTCCTTTACAATGAACTCGAATTTCTTTCTTATTAAGAGAAATGATTTTCCCAATTTTCCCGTTATAATATCTTTTATCTTGGCTGCTATCGTTTTTAATAAACATTACTTGAGCTCCCTTCTTTAACTCTAAATTTTCATGAGTAGGAAAAGAAGATTCTTGAAACTTACCTTGAATGTATGCTTCATAATTTTGAGGCTTCCCCTTTAACTTAAGGAGCTCTTCTTCATTTAAAACATTGGCTCTATTATTATGAGTCGTTAAAGTAATGTAGCCTTCCTCTTCATCTGGAGTAAAATCTGGTAAAAACCTTTTATTCAATTCTTGAATCGAATCTTCAGAAAGGCGATTGTTTCTTATTTCATTTAATATTTTAATAAAACGCACATTATCTTGTCTGTAAATATGTTTCAATTCAATGGAAACGGTATTGCTTTTATTGAAAGCAATGCTGCTAAAAAAATAAGGTGTCTGGTAAAAGGGTTTTAATAATTCCCACTCATTATTTTTAACAACGGGTGCCAATTGTTGCAAATCACCAATCATTAAAACCTGTACACCGCCAAAGACTTTATTTCTGTCTCGATACCTTCTTAAAACTTGATCAATACCATCTAACAAGTCAGCTCTAACCATACTTATTTCATCAATTATCAAAAGATCCAATGACCTAATGATATTGATTTTTATTTTACTGAATTTTTGTTGAAATGAAGATTCCTTTTTCTGAAAAGAAGATCCATCTGGTAAAATGGGACCAAATGGCATTTGAAAGAATGAATGAATGGTAACACCTTTTGCATTAATTGCTGCAACTCCAGTGGGTGCTACTACAATTAATCTTTTTAAGGAATTGGTTTTTAAAGAATGTAAAAATGTAGTTTTTCCAGTTCCTGCTTTTCCGGTTAAAAAAATAGAACGATCTGTTTTTTCAACAAAATCCCAAGCTAAGTCTAATTCTGGATTTTTAGGCATTCAAGGTAATTAATGGATACTTTGTTTTGTTATGATACAAAGATATAAAAACCATAAATCGATAACATTTATAAAAACTTAAAATTTAGCGTCTTTACGTAACTGAGCCATTTTTATAGCAACAATAGCCGCCTCAGTTCCTTTATTACCATGTTTACCTCCACTACGATCTATAGCTTGTTGTAGGTTTCTATCTGTTAAAACACAAAACATAACAGGAATATCACTTTGTAAGTTCAATTGCATAATCCCGTTAGATGTAGCCTCACACACATAATCAAAGTGTTTGGTTTCACCTTCAATTACACTTCCTATAGCAATGATAGCATCCAGCATTTCGTAGCTTTCTTGCATTTTTTTACAGCCATAAACCAATTCGTAACTTCCTGGAACATTCCAACGAACAATGTTTTCTTTGATACCTCCACAATCTAAAATTGCATCAAAAGCACCTTGAAACATTCCTTCCGTGATCTTAGGATTCCATTCAGAAACAACAATCCCAAACCGAAAATTCTTCGCGTTTGGGATTGTTGCTTTATCGTAAACTGATAAATTATTATTTTCTGTAGCCATATTAATTCATTGCTTCAGCTTTTCCTTCGTATAAGGTTGCTTTTTTAGCTTCTTGAGATTTAGGATAATTTTCGATAATCGCTTTAAAGTGTTTTAAAGCTACATCAGACTTTCCTAAATTAGTTGCAGTGATTCCTGCTTTTAATAAAAAACGAGGAGCTGTTAACTCACTTGTACTCATTGAAGCTGCACTTTCGTAATATTTTAATGCATCTTCTTGTTGGTCTAATTGTGCAAATGCATCACCAATAGCTCCTTTTGCAATAGGCCCAACATTATCATCATTTGCTTTAAAAGCATCTAAATATTGTATCGCTTCTTGATATTTACCAGTATTTAAGTAAGCAATACCTGCATAGTAATTAGCTAAGTTTGCCGCATTAGTTCCTCCGTAATTATCGATAATATCTACAAATCCAAATTTACCATTACCTCCTTGTAAAGATAAGTTAAAAAGTGAATCCTTTGACGTTGCTGCTAAAGCTTGCTCGTAATAAGCTTGCGCTTGAAACATTTCGTTCATTGCTTCAGACTCTTTAGGTTCTTGGATAAAGTTTTGATAACCTAAATATCCTAAAACACTAACCGCAACAACTCCAACAAATATTAGAATTGCTTTTTGATTTTTTTCTACCCAAGCTTCGGTTCTTGAAGCTCCCTCATCTAAGGTGCTAAATACTTCTGCCGTTGTACTTTCATCTTCTATCTGAGAAATCTTCTCGGCTTTATTTTTAGGCTTATTCCCTCTTTTCTTATATGTTGCCATAATCTAACTTTGTTAAGTGTGCAAAAATATAATTTTTATTAGATAATAAAAGCACAACTTTTTATTATTTTTCAATAATTTGCAGACCGTTAAAAACATGGTTTTTTTTATCCATAAATCAACATCAAAACACCTATAAACACTTATAATATATGACTTTAGAGAATTTATCGCTTCTTAACTACAAAAACTTTGAAACGGTTTCTTTTCAGTTTGATTCGAAGATTAACTGCTTAGTTGGTAATAATGGGGTTGGTAAAACGAATGTTTTAGATGCAATTTATCATCTTTCCTTCGGAAAAAGTTATTTTAACCCGATTACCGTTCAAAACATCAAACATGGGGAAGGTTTTTTTGTGGTTGAAGGGAATTACACGAAAAAAGATCGAGAAGAAAAAGTAATTGTTAGTGCCAAACGAGGCCATAAAAAGGTGATTAAACGAAATGGCAAACCTTATACAAGGTTTAGCGAACATATTGGGTTTTTACCCCTGGTAATAATCTCTCCCACCGATCGCGATTTAATTCTTGAAGGAAGTGAAACCAGAAGGAAATTTATGGATGGTGTAATTTCGCAAGGAGATTCTAACTACCTTAAAACCTTATTAAATTATAATAAAGTAATTACACAGCGAAACTCACTACTAAAGTATTTTGCAGTCAACAATACTCACAATCAAGAAACCTTAGATATTTATAATTTACAAATGCATGATTTAGGTACTACCATTTTTGAAAAGCGAAAAACTTTTCTGGATGAGTTTATGCCTATTTTCTTGAAACGATATCAATCCATAAGCAATTCAAACGAGTCGGTTAACTTTTCATATAAAAGTCAATTAAACGATTCCGAATTATTAGTATTGTTAAATGAGAATGCTGCCAAAGATAAAATTACACAATACAGTAATTATGGAATCCACAAAGATGATTTAGTTTTTGAAATTGAAGAACACCCTATTAAAAAATTTGGTTCACAAGGGCAACAGAAATCATTTCTAATAGCATTAAAATTAGCTCAATTCGATTTTATAAAAGCACATAATAAGGTAAACCCTATTTTATTGATGGATGATATTTTCGATAAATTGGATGAACAACGTGTGGAACAAATTGTCGCATTAGTAAAAAACGAAGATTTTGGGCAGCTGTTTATCAGTGATACACATGCGGATAGAACTGAAAAAGTGATCAAAAAAATACATCAATCTTATAAAATGTTTCAATTATAAAATGGCAAAACGCAAAGGCAACAACAACACCATGAGTGACGTTTTAAAGGGTTTTATTGATGCAAATAAGCTTCAAAAAGGATTGGATAGAATTTCTATAGAAGATGCTTGGCATTCGGTCATGGGAAATGCAATCTCTAAATATACAACCGCTATTAAGTTAGATAGAGACGTCCTTTATATACAATTGAGTTCTTCTGTGTTAAGAGAAGAATTGAGTTATGGTAAAACAAAAATCATTTCGATGATTAATGAGGAAATGGGAAAAGAAGTGATTACAAAACTAATTTTAGGCTAAGTTAAATTAGACATATAAAAAAATGCCTTCCATAAATGGAAGGCATTTTTTATTTTATAGAAGCCTTAATTAAAACATCTCTCTTTCAGAAAAATGAAATGCACCTTCGATAGCAGCATTTTCATAACTATCACTTCCGTGAACAGCATTTTCTCCAATAGAAGCAGCATATAATTTTCTAATAGTACCTTCAGCAGCATCAGCAGGATTAGTTGCACCAATTAAAGTACGGAAATCTTCCACTGCATTGCTTTTTTCAAGAATCGCAGCAACAATAGGCCCACGAGTCATATATTCAACCAACTCACCGTAAAATGGACGCTCGCTATGCACCGCATAAAAAGCTTTTGCATCGTCAGATGTCATTTGTGTAAGTTTCAAAGCTACAATTCTAAAACCTGAAGCTGTAATTTTTTCAAGTATAGCACCAATGTGTCCTTTTTCAACACTATCAGGCTTTAACATAGTAAACGTTCTGTCTGTTCTCATTTTATTAAAATTTTTGCAAAAATATACAATTTGAAGACATAAACCACACAAACCTAAATAAATAGTTTAACAAGGTTTTACCGTATTAAAATCGAAATAAATAGTACATTTACTATACTAAATTTAAATGTCATGTCAAACGAGTCAAATTTTTTAACAGGTATCATTGTAGGAGCAATCGTAGGTGCTGCTGCAGGGATTTTATTAGCACCAGATTCTGGTGAAGAAACCAGAAAAAAAATAGCTGAAAAAACTTCAGATTTAAAAGAAGATTTAGAATCTAAGTTTCAGGATGTTTCCGAAAAAATTAAAAATCTTGAAAATGAAGCATTAAGCGAGTTTAAAAATAAATTTTACGATGTTAAGGGTAAAATTAAAGACAAGTACGCTCATTTATCAGATAAAGTAAACGAAGTAGAAAACGATCTTTTATCTAAATATAAAGAGCTTGAAAGTCAAGCAAAAGAAACCATCGCTAACCAAAAAGAGGCATAATTGTTTTTATGATCGAATCCGTTAAAAAGTATATTGAGAATAGAATTCAGTTAGTAAAGTTAGACTTAATAAGTCTCTTAGCTAATTTATCAGCTAACTTGATCAGTTCGTTTTTTATATTAATCATACTGGTCATTATTTTTGTAATGTTCAGTTTTTCGCTGGCCTATTTAATTGGACAACATTATCAAAACACCGCATTAGGTTTTGCAGCGATTGGAGGTTTCTATGTGTTGGTGTTTTTTGTTTATATGAAATTTTTTAAAGCAAAAATTGATACTAAAGTAAAAGACAAAATTGTACAAGCTGCTTTTGATGCAGAGAAAGAAATAAATAAAGATCTTGATGAGTAAGCTAGGTAAAAAAAGATACGATATTAAATCTTACGAAGATTTACAGGCTGCAAAAAAGGATTTAAAAAGCATCATTAAAGAACAAGAACAGTCCTTTAAAGACAACCCTATTGTAAAAATAGCAGATTCGTTAAAAAGCAAAGACGCCATAAAAAACACCTTATTTGAAAACATACCAGAGATCAATTTTACCACTGGAGAAAAACTAATCACTTCTTTCTTGCTCACCAATAAAGTAACCCGAAAATACTTTGCAGGCTACTTGGTAGCAAAAGAAATGATTCCTTATATATATGATAAAGTTAAAGGGCTGGTAAACTCGAAAGAGAAAAGCATCCAACCCTAAAACAATTGTGATTCTTTTTGCGTTAATTTTTTTCTAAAAAACAGCATTTTTGATACCTAAATCCTAATAAATTGTATATTCGCAATCTATGAATTCGGAAGACATTTCTACAATAAACAAACTGCTTAGTAGCCCAAAAAAAATAGTGATCGCAGGTCACAAAAACCCTGATGGAGATGCTGTTGGATCTTGTTTAGGATTGGGTAATTTTCTAAAACAAAAGGGACATCAAGTACAGGTAGTCATGCCTAACGATTTCCCAGATTTTTTAAAATGGATTCCCGAAACTTCAACGATCATTAACTACGATCAAAATTTAGAAGAGACTAAAAAAGCAATCGATCAAGCAGAACTTATTTTTACTTTGGATTTTAATGCGCTCAACCGCACAGGAGATTTAGCAACCGAATTGGAACAAGCTACTGCCGAATTTGTAATGATAGATCACCATCAGCAACCCGATGATTATGCTCTAGTCACCTACAGCGATGTTGCGATGTGTTCTACTTGCGAAATGGTTTTTCATTTTATAGAAAAACTAGACGGTTTATCATTTTTAAATAAAGAAATTGCCACACAATTGTATGTGGGAATCATGACCGATACAGGATCTTTTCGTTTTCCAGCAACCACTGCAACCACGCATAGAGTAATTGCAGATTTAATGGATGCGGGAGCCGAAAACTCAAGCATTCATCAAAATGTATATGATACCAACAGTCCTGATCGACTTAAATTATTAGGTGTTGCCTTAAACAATATGGTGATGCTTCCAAAATTTAATACTGCATACATTACCATATCTCAAGAAGAATTAAACCAAAATAATTTTAAAAAGGGAGATACCGAAGGCTTTGTTAATTATGCACTGTCGATGTCTGGCGTTATTTTTGCAATCATATTTATTGAAAACAAAGCAGATGATATCGTTAAAATATCTTTAAGAAGTAAAGGGGATTTTTCAGTAAATGAATTTTCAAGAAATCACTATAATGGCGGAGGTCACACCAATGCTGCTGGAGGTAGGAGTTTAAAAAATCTTACCGATACCATTGAAGAATTTATTAGTATATTGCCCCGCTATAAAAAAGAATTAAATGAGTCGTAATTTATTTTTTCTATTTTCTATTTTACTAACTATTTTCTCCTGCAAAAGTCCGGAAGCAAGACGCCCTATCCAAAACAATTCGGGTACTTTTATATCGAATTCTGCAGAAAGAAATAAGGCTATTTTTGAAAAAGAAGAATTACAAATTACCCAATTATTAGATGCAAACACAGACCAACCCTACCTTAGTTCCGATAGTGGTTTTTGGTACTATTACAATAAAAAAGACACGATACAGACCAAGGTACCCCAATTTGGTGACCATGTAAGCTTTAGCTATAATGTTAAAAAGTTAAATGGAACTACGGTCCTTTCAGAAAATGAAATTGGATTACAGAAATGTATCATCGATAAATCGAATCAAGAATTAATTTCCGGAATAAGAGATGGTTTAAAATTAATGAAGGAAGGGGAAACCATTACCTTTTTATTTCCTTCATATAAAGCTTTTGGCTATTACGGAATCAACAATAAACTAGGAACCAATGTTCCAGTTCAATGCACAGTAACATTAAATACAATAACTAAAACAAATGAAAACTACTAGAATTATGAAAAAACTATCATTTTTAATTTTAATACTTACCTTAGGGTTGGCATCATGTCAAGAAAACAAATACCCAGATTTAGAAGATGGAGTATATGCTGAATTTAATACCACTAAAGGTGTTTTTGTAGCAAAATTATACAATGAAGAAACACCACTTACGGTTTCTAACTTTGTTGAATTAGCAGAAGGAACCCATACGATGGTGGATACTGCATACAAAGGAAAAAAGTATTATAACGGATTGATATTTCACAGAATTATAAAAGACTTTATGATTCAAGGTGGTGATCCATTGGGTACGGGTTCTGGTAATCCAGGATACACATTCCCTGATGAATTTTCAGAAAACTTAAGACATGATAAAAAAGGAATCCTTTCTATGGCAAATTCTGGTCCTGCAACAAACGGGAGTCAGTTTTTTATCACTTTAAAAGAAACTCCTTGGTTAGATGACAAGCATTCTATTTTTGGAGAGATTGTGATCGGTCAAGATGTTGTTGATTCTTTAGGTCAAGTAGCAACTACGAAACCTGGAGACAAACCTGTAGATCAAGTTTCCATCACCGAATTGAACATTATTAGAGTTGGAGATGTAAAGGTAAATTCGTTTAGTGACGCAATGGTTGCTGCGGAAGAAAAAGTAATGGAAGAACAAGCAGAAATGCTAAAAGTAGCTTCTGCAACTGCAGCGATTTTAGCTAGCGATCTTGAAAAAGCGGAAGAAATGCCTTCAGGTATTCAAGTATATTTTAACGAAAAAGGATCGGGTGTTAAACCTGCTGAAGGATCAAAAATTAAAATGAATTACGCTGGATATTTGACCAACGGTACATTATTTGATTCTAACATAGAAGAAATTGCTCAAAAATACGGAGTATGGGATCAAAGAAGAGCTGATGGAGGCGGATATGCTCCTACTGCGACTGATTATAGTAAAGACGCTCAATTAATACCTGGATTTAGAGAAGGGTTATTAATGATGGGTGTTGGTGATAAAATCACACTTTTAATTCCTGCACATTTAGCCTATGCAGACAGAGGAATTCCTAATTTAATTCCTCCAGGAAGCGATTTAATTTTCAACTTAGAAATTACAGAGATTGTAGAATAAGCAATCCCAATTTATATAAAAAAGAGGCTTCTATGAAGTCTCTTTTTTTATGCTTTTTTTTTAAAAAATTGAAAATATTTTTTCGAATAATAAGCTGATAGTTATCATTAATAAACCAAGCACATCTCTCTAACTTTACATTCTGTTATTTAAAATTACAGCCATGTTTTTAAACAAAGAAAATAGTATCGCAAAAAGTAATTATAACCGTTGGTTTGTCCCCATTGCCGCATTGAGCATTCATTTATGCATCGGGCAAATTTATGCTTTTAGTGTTTTTAATAAACCCCTCACCAAAATTATTGGTATTACCGAACAATTACCTGAAGATTGGAAGCTTACCGAATTGGGCTGGATCTTTACCCTCGCTATTTTCTTTTTAGGAGCCTCTGCGGCAGTGTTAGGTAAATGGGTAGAACGCGTAGGTCCTAGACAAACCATGTTTTTTGCAGCGATTTGTTTTAGCAGTGGCTTTTTACTTTCTGCCTTAGGTATTTATTTACATGAACTTTGGATGCTCTATTTAGGCTCTGGGGTATTAGGAGGTATTGGTTTGGGATTGGGATATATCTCACCGGTAAGTACCTTGATCAAATGGTTCCCAGACCGACCTGGGATGGCAACCGGTATGGCCATTATGGGCTTTGGTGGAGGAGCGATGATTGCTTCCCCTTTAAGTGTGCATTTAATGGAGTTTTTTGCCACCGATACCTCAACAGGCGTATCAGAAACCTTTTTAACCATGGGGCTAATCTATCTAGTGTTGATGATGTTCGGTTCTTTAATCGTACGGATTCCTGCTGAAGGTTGGAAACCGGAAGGCTACGACCCTAAAACTACCAAAAAAAATAAATTAATCACCACCCATAATGTATTGGTAGACAATGCCGTGAAGACTCCACAATTTTGGTTGTTATTTATGGTATTGGGATTAAATGTAAGTGCTGGTATTGGGGTGTTAAGCCAAGCCAGTGTCATGATACAAGAAATGTTTGGTGCAGATACCATGGGGACTGCCGCAGTAACGGCTAGAGATGCCGCTATTTTTGTGGGATTGTTGAGTATGTTTAATATGATTGGCAGATTTGTTTGGTCCTCTTTAAGCGATTATTTAGGACGTAAAACCACCTATGCCATCTTCTTTACTTTAGGCATTGTATTGTATGTATTGATTCCATTTACGGGTAAGATTGGTAGTGTATTGCTATTTACGGCTGCCTTTTCGGTGATCATTAGTATGTACGGTGGAGGTTTTGCTACCATCCCCGCTTATTTAAGAGATATGTTTGGCACCAAGCAAATTGGAGCGATCCACGGCAGACTGTTATTAGCTTGGAGTATGGCAGCCATTATTGGGCCGGTAACCATTAATTATATGCGAGAATACCAAATGGAGACCCTTAATATGCCCAGTGCAGATGTATATAATATTACTATGTACTTAATGGCTGGATTGTTATTTATAGGACTCTTATGTAATTTAATGATCAAACCTGTAGACGCAAAATTTCATGACGATTAAAAATAGGGGCTTTTTTCCCTTGTGTAAAACATAGAAAGCGTGTAATTTCGGGAAACGGATAAAATCAATAAAAGGTGATGTTTTCCCGAAGTATAAGCGGATAAATACTACTTATATTGATGATATAACAAGTTGGCAATAATCAAATAAAATGAAAAACAAAATTAATATTTTAATAATTGTTGTAGGTATAATTGCTGGAGGTTTATCATATTGGTTTAATCCATATGACGAGATGAGTTTATTAGGAATTAGTATTTATAAATTGATGGGAGCTGGTGCATTTTTGGGCTCTTTAATTCTGACTTTAATACTAAACGAAAAACCCTGGAAAATAGCCATATTAATCACCACCGGAATAATAATTGGCATTATGTGTCGAATAATTTTTGATGGTATTATTGATTCAAGCACACACAATCTTTTACCTTTTGAAATAATAATAGCTCTTTTTATTTCTGTCCCTTCGGCATTTATAGGAAGCTATTTGTCACAGTTAATTCTGTCTCTTATACACATCTGACGCTGCCGACGATCTACTCTGTGTAG
>OJDV01000590.1_pt1 | contig 12608 bp, 8 predicted proteins | sample 1592911 | NCBI WGS metagenome assembly OJDV01 (sample SAMN05416860, study PRJEB24817) | seawater metagenome | isolation source: Sea water | place: Canada:Atlantic | collected 2013-11 | reverse complement strand
TCGTGGGCTCGGAGATGTGTATAAGAGACAGGAGCCCTCCGCCGACGCCGCTTCAGCGGTCTCTAATCGCCTTGTGCGCCGGCGCCACGCCCCCCACAATGTCGCGCTCAACACACCCTGACACGAGCGGCGACACGCATGGCGAACACCGACACCCTCGACTTCGCGGCCTGGCTCACTCCCCTCGGACTCGAGCGCTGGGCCGCGGCCTTCGACTCCAACGGCATCCTCGCCGCTGACCTCCAGGGCCTCACCCACGACGACCTCCGAGACGGGCTCGGCGTCATCAGGTTCGCCGACCGCAAGATCATCCTGGAGGCCATCGCTCAACGCGCCGGCGACAGCTCCAAGACGCTCCAGCTCGAGTACCCCGGCGGCCTCTCGCCCGACCTCATGCCCGCCTACATCGCCCACCCCTGGCACGCGCTCGCCTCCGAGGACCACCCCCGCGTCAAGCTCCACTGGCTCACCGACACCGCCGAGCTCGCCGTCCGTTGGGTCGTCGCGCTCACGCTCGCCGAGGTCTTGAACCGGCACGGCGACGCCCTGCCCCCCTCCACCGCGCGCGCCGTGCGTGACCACGTCGAGCGACCCACGCTCGGCCGCTGGCTCCTCATCATGCGCGAGCTCTCCGCCGCCGCCCCCGACGACGAGCTCGTCACCCGCGGCGCCTTCGAACTCTATGAGAAGTCCTTCGCGCCGCTCTTCGAGTCCGTCACACGCGGCGGCACCATCGAGTCCTCGATGCTCGAGCTGCGCAACCAGATCGCCCACGGCGGCGGCATGAGCCCCACGCACGCCGAGCAGCTCCTCGAGCTCCACATGCCCCGGCTCACCGGCCTGCTCGCCGACGTCCTCGCCACCACGGAGGGCGCCGACGTCTGGGCACAGCAGGCCGGCAACTGGCGCATCCTCTCAGGCCTCGACCCGGCCATCTCGACCCCCCCCGACATGCTCGCCGGCTCCGCGCGTGAGGGCGCCTGGCTCGCGCGCGGCGACCTCGCCGTCCCGCTCCTCCCGCTCGCCATCTACGAGCCCGTGCGCGTCATCGACTCCACCGGTGAGCTCAAGGACAAGCCCGGCGGCCCCGTCGCCCAGGTCTACACGCGCGCCTCCCACGACCGCCTCTCCTACACCCCGCTCGGGCGCGACGAGGCCCACTCCGAGCTCCTCGACGTCGACCTCTTCCGCGCCACCTTCCGCCTCGACGAGCACCTCTCCGAGCGCGACGAGTCGACCTCCGTCGACGGCGTCCGCTGGGACGACGCCATCCGCGACGCGCGCGTCATGAGCGAGGACCTCGTCGGGCGCGAGAACGAACTCGGCGTGGTCAAGAAGTGGCTCAAGGCCAGGAAACCCCGGGACGAGGAGCACGCACGCATCGGCTGGATCGGCGGCGGCCCCGGCCTCGGAAAATCAATGGTCATGGCCAGGCTCGCCGCCGACTACGGCGGCTCGAAGCACCGCGGCTTCTTCTTCCATCGGTTCACCTCGGGCTCGGCCCGCTCCATGCGCCGCTCCTTCCTGCTGCTGCTCGAGGCCGCGCTCTGGGCCTGGGCGCCGCTGCGCGAGGCCACCGCGCCGCCCGCCGCGCAGGACGGCGAGGACGCCCTCGTCGACGCGCTCGAGCAACGCCTCGCGTCGATCGCCCAGCTCCAGGCCCACCACCCCAAGGCCCCGCCCCCCTCGCTCTGGATCTTCATCGACAACTTCGACGAGATCGTCGGGCAGGACCCCCGGTTCGTCGAACTCATCCGCAAGTTCGCCGTCCCCGGTACCGTCTGGATGCTGTGCGGGCGCTCCGAGCACGGGCTCGACGACGAGTGGGCCAAGCCCGGCTCCGAGCACCTCTTCGAGGGCGGCCTGCCGCTGATGAACCCGGGCGACATGCGCGCCATGCTCCTCGAGGGCATGGGCAACGCGCGCTACCAGCTCCTCAAGCGCGACGAGGACGACGAGGGCGTCGTCCACAACGCCTTCGTCGAGCGCGTCGTCCAGCGCGCGCGCGGCTTGCCCCTCTACGTCCAGCTCCTGCTCGACGACCTGCGCGCCGGCGCCCTCACCGTCTCCGACGACGACAAGCTCCCCGACGGCCTGGGGGACTACTACGACGGCCTCATGGAGCGCGTCGGGCTCTCCAGCGTGCGCCGCGACCTCCCGCTCGTCGTCTCCACGCTCGCCATCGCCGAGGAGCCCCTCGACGTCCACGCCATCGCCCAGCTCCTCGCGCCACACGCCGAGGACGTCCCCTCCTTCGAGCGCCGCGCCGCCTACGCGCTGCGCGTCGGCCAGCCGCTCATGCGACGCGTGCCCACGCCCGATGGCTCCGACGGCTTCATCCTCTACCACCAGTCCTTCCTCGAGTACGTCGCGGGCAAGGTCGGCGTGGGCGACGAGGCCGACACGCCCCCGGCGCCCCAGCTCGCCGAGGTCGTCTCCGAGGCCCAGCGCCTCCTCATCCGCACCGCCGAGCGCTGGGAGGAGCTCCCGCCCGGCAACCTGCGCAACCACCTGTTCCGCTGGGGCACCACGTACGCGATCTCCTGGCTCGGGGACCTGGGCCGCGACCAGGCGCTCGCTCGCCTGACCTCCTACGACTACCTCCACGCGCGCCTCTCCGCGCTCCCGCCCAGCGCGGTCATCGACCTCGTCGCCGAGTACCGCGACCTCGTCCTGGCCATGCCGCTGGGCGACGAGCGCGACCGGCTCCTCGTCTGGGAGGCATTCTTCCGCGAGCGCGCGCACATCCTGTCGCGCCCCGAGGAGTCCTGGCCCAACCACAAGATCCTCCTCCAGCTCGCCATCGAGCACGCCGACTCCAGCCCCATCACGATCGCCGCCGAGGCGTGGATGGAGCGCGGGAACGGCTCGTGGCTCTGGCTGCGCAAGCCGACCCGACCGGCGCGCCCGAAGGAGAACTTCGCGCGCCGCGTCTTCGAGGGACACGGCGACCTCGTCACCGGCGCCTACATCCTCCCCGACGACCGCATCCTGTCCTGGGCTCGCGACCACAGCCTCAAGATCTGGGAGATCACCACCGGCGAGGAGATCCAGTCGCTCGACCAACACGATGACGTCATCGACGGCGTCCTGCTCCTCGAGGAGCAGGACCTGGCGCTGTCGTTCTCGCGCGACGGCTCCCTGCGCTCGTGGCACCTGGGCGAAGGCGAGGAGCGCGCGAGCTTCATCGGCCACGACAAGCCCGTGGTCGGCGCCGTCGCGCTCGCCGACGGCAAGCTCGCGTCCTGGTCCGAGGACAAGACCGTGCGCGTCTGGGACCTCGCGTCGGGCCAACAGCTCGAGTCCTTCGAGGGCCACACCAGGCCCATCCGCGGCGCGCTCCTCCGCGCGAACGAACAGCTCCTGACCTTCTCCGACGACAAGACCCTGCGCATCTGGGACACCTCCTCGGGCCACACCGCCACGCTCGAGGGGCACACCCGCGAGGTCGTCGGCGCCATCGAGCTCGACGACGGCCGCGTCCTCTCCTGGGACATGGACAACGCCATGATCCTCTGGGCCGCGGACGGCTCCGCCGCGCTCGCGCGCTTCGAAGGCCACGAGGACACCGTCTACGGCGCGCGCCACCTGCCCGCCGTCGACGAGACCCCCGAGCGCCTGCTCTCATGGGGCAAGGACGGCCTCATCTGCCGCTGGTCCATCGATGGCGAGCTCCACAAGGCCTTCAAGGGCCACTCCGACCTCGTCGAGGGCGTCCTCGAGCTCCCCTCCGGGCAGCTCGTCTCCTACTCCAAGGACAAGGACCTGCGCGTCTGGGACGCCTCCAGCGGCCGCTGCCTCGAGACCCTCGAGGGCCACGCGGGCTGGATCCGCGGCGCCTCGCTGCTCTCCTCCGGTGAGATCCTCTCCTGGTCCGGCGGCGGCGCGTTGCGCATCTGGGACCCCGAGGACTTCACCACCATCGCCGTCCTCGAGGGCCACACCGCTGGCGTGCGCGGCGCCCACGAGCTCGACGACGGCTCCATCCTCTCCTGGTCCTGGGACGGCTCGCTCCGCCTCTGGGACTGGGAGCGCTCCGAAGCCGCAGGCTCCGAGCGCGTCGGCCACCGCGGCTGGATCAACGGCCACGACCTCTACGAGCCCGGACACGCCATCTCCTGGTCGACCGACGCCCTCGCCATCATCTGGGACCTGGAGACCGGACGCCCCGACGTCACGCTCCGCGGCCACGACAAGGGCATCAGCGGCTACCTGCGCCTGGACGACGAGCGCCTCGTCACGCACTCCTCGGACATGTCTCTGCGCATCTGGGACCGGCGCTCGGGCGAATGCCTACAGGTCATCCCCGACGCGCACACCAAGAAGATCCAGGGCGTCGTCGCGCTCGACCCCGCCCGCGCCCTCACCTACTCCTCCGACGGGGACATCAAGGTCTGGAGCCTGGAGACCGGCGAGCTCCTCTCGCTGCTCGCCGGGCACAAGAAGCTCGTCCAGGGCGCGATCTCGATCGACTCCGGCGCGAAGGCGCTCTCCTGGTCCTCCGACGCCACGCTCAAGGTCTGGGACACCTCCTCGGGCGAGGTCCTCATGGACCTGACCGACCACAAGAAGCTCATCAAGGGCGCCAGGATCTTCGACTCGGGCAACAGGATCCTCTCCTGGTCCTCCGACAAGACCCTCATCATCTGGGACGCCACCTCCGGTGAGGTCATCCACACGCTCGCCGGCCACAAGAAGATCGTCGAGCGCGCGCGCCTCCTCGGCCCTGACCGCGCGGCCTCCCTCTCGAAGGACCTCAAGGTCATCGTCTGGGACCTCGCGACCGGCGAGCTCCTGGTGGAGTGCGAGGTCGCCGACGAGATGCCCGACTCCGTGTGTCTGCTCCCCGACGGCGCACTGCTCATGTGGCAGCGCAAGGCCGAGCTCTTCCTCGTGTTCGACCTCTCGGACGGCAGCCTGATCGAGCAGGTCGGCTACTCCGAGGCGCTCCTGAGCCGCCCGGACCTGTGGCGCGCGCGCAACGGCGCCGGCCGCTTCGACACCATGATCGGCGACTGGAGGGCGCACTCCGGCGACGGCGGCGCCTCGCTCTTCCGCGACGCGACCTCACCCCCCACCGCCATCGAGTGGAAGGAGACGGGCGCCTGGTCCAGCATGATCCTGACCCCCTCGGGCGCGCTCTCGGCCCACGCCGGGAACTACTTCCACGCGCTGCACCTCTACCACGGCGGCGCGCGCGTGGACCTTGCGAAGGCGTCCGAACTCCTCGGCGGATCGGACGAGAAATAGGATGCGGTTCCATGGCGTTACACCCCATCATCACTGCTCGGGCGCGTCGGCCCGAGACGCCTCACACCCGCGCCCACACCGAGGTCACCACGCCATGACTCCCGACACCACACACCACACCCGACTCGGCTGGACAGGAGGTCTGCGCGCTGGCTTCGCATTCATGCTCGTGTCCCTGGGGCTCTGCATCGTCCAGCTCTACGACAGCTTGGCCCGGGGCGTCCCGCCCGACCCCACGCCCCTGGGCACCGCGATCTGCGGCCTGATCATGCTCGGCACCGCCGCGAGCGTGGCGATCGGCGCGCTCCAGCGCCCGCGCGCCTTCGCCGCCAGCGCCTTCGGCGTCAAGCTCCTCACCCTCACGCACGCGGGCTGGCTCTCCTGGCGCTACCGCGACTCGCTGATCGACCTCTTCTCCTGTGAGGGGCCCTTCGGGTTCGCCGCCTTCTCGTGGAACGGCTTCGTCCTCTCCACCACGGCCATCGCCGTCTGCTACTTCGGGTGGTACCTCGCCCGCGACGCACGCGACGGAATCTGAGGCGGCCTCGATGGGCCGAGCCCGCAAGAACGAGAAAGAGGAGCGCGCGCCCACAGCGCGCGCTCCTCCTTCTTGCCCGCCCCAGCGGAGCATTCAGCGGTTCAGCTCTGAGGGCTCTCGTCGCCAGCCTGCTCGGCCATGTGCTTGTCGTACTCCGCGCGGACCTCCTCCATGTCCACCTCACGCGCCTGCTTGAGCAGGTCGTCGATGGCAGCAGGAGGCAACATCCCTGGCTGCCCGAACAGCGGCACGCCGCCTCGCATCAGGACGACCATCGGGATCGAACGCACGCCGAACGCCGCCGCGAGCTCCTGCTGCGCCTCGGTGTCGACCTTGCCGAACACCACGTCCTCATGACGCTCCGACGCGCTCTCGAAGACCGGCCCGAACGAGCGGCACGGCCCGCACCAGGACGCCCAGAAGTCGAGGATGACGATGTCGTTCTCGCTCACGGTGTCTTCGAAGTTGTCGTTCGTAATCTCGACGGTCGCCATCGCGTCCTCCTGTCGTACGCGCACTCTGCTTGATCGCCTCGAGGAGCCAGTCTCCTCGCGGCGCGATACTATTTATATGCACACGCATACAAGCGGCAAGCCCTGGCCTTGAACGCGACCCCCGCCGCGTGGCAACCTTGCCGCAGATAGCATCCAATCGCCCGTAAGGAGCCCCATGATGTCTCGTCGCCTGATCGTCATCGTCGCCGCGCTCACCCTCACCACGTTCGCGTGCAAGAAGCCCCCGTCAGAGCGGGCCGAGGCGACCCCCGAGACCACCGCCCCCGCCGAAGCCGAGGTCGAGCCCGAGGTCTCCGCCAGCGAGCCCGTGACCTGGGACGACATCCGCGCCGCGGTCAAGGACACCAAGGTCGACGCCATCCAGCGCGTCGACCTCCTCGACGCGTTCATCGCCGAGAACCCCGACCACTCCCAGCTCAAGCGCGCCATCGCGCTGCGCAGGAAGTACGACAGGCAGGCCGAGCGGCTGCGCCGAGAGCTCGCCAGGAACTCGGACGCCCAGAAGTACTCCGAAGAGCGCGCCGCCGACGCCGCCAAGATGCTCGACGGCGACATCGCGGCCCTCCTCGGCCCGCTCACCTACCAGTCCCATCGCCACACGTACTCCGACCGCAAGAAGCCCACGCCCGAAGGGTTCTCGCCCGTCGAGATCGCGCTCCCGACCTTCCCCACGATCTCCTACGACAAGCCGCGCTACCTCGGGCTCGGGACCCTGCGCATGTCCGCCAGCTCCATGATCGAGGAGCGCCTCCCCGCCCTCGACGCCGAAGACGGCTGCTCCTACGACGAGTGCCAACGCCTCGAGATCAACGCCCTCTTCGCCAAGCGCCTGGGTGGCGACCTCATGCCCGCCGCCTCCCGCGTCGACGCCGACAAGATCTCCGCGCTCCTCACTGCGCTCTCGTCCATCGAGCCCGAGACCCCCCTCCTCGGCGCCACCGCGAAGGACGTCTACGCCGCCAACCGCCTCTCCATATCGCACTACATGCGCGTCCACGCCGTCCTCCAGAAGATGGGGACGAAGAAGGTCCGCGCCGCCTACGACGAGGCCCTGGAGTCCAAGCCAAAGGAGATGCTCTCCTTTTACATTCGGTTCTCACGCGAGCACACGATCACGGCCTCGACCGGCCTGGACGGCGCCCTCGCCGACGCCCCCTACGTCCCCGTCGGGTTCTGGATGCGTCGCATCGCCGACGGCAGCGCCAACGCCATCTTCTCGTCCGGCATGAAGCTGCTCAAAAGATTCGACTCAACCGAACACAAGCGCGTACTGAAGCTAATAAAGTAACGTAAACACTATATAAAAAAGGAGGTTAGGCCCGCTCTGCGCGTGCTTTATCATGGGGTGTGGGTAAGATCGTTCTTGCTAACCAAACATCCCTAACACTTGAACAAACTCATGCAGTGGAGCCCGATCGCGTTACTCGCGACACCAACATCCAACTCGAAGACACACACCCCCACCCTCGAAGACGTCGGCTTTCAAGTCATCACGGCTTCCTCGGGAGAAGAAGCGCTCGTCATGATGCGCTCCCACGTCCCCGAATGCGTCGTCATCGACGCCACGCTCGCGAACGCAGCGGCCCTCGTCACGGACATGCGCAACCTCACCGACGCCTACCTCCTCGCGCTGTGTGACCAGGACGGCCCCGAGCTCCCTGCCACGCTGCTCGAGCTCGGCGCGGACGCGTTCCTCCTCAAGCCCGTGCACGCCCTGCTCCTGACCGCCTCCCTCCAGGTCGCCAGGCGCCACGCCGCTCGCCAGCGCTCCCCGATGCAGATGGACGCGCGCCGCTACGGAGACCTCCTCATCAACTTCTCGCAGGGCCGCGTCCACAAGGGCCAGAGCAACCTCAACCTGACCTCCACGGAGTTCCGCCTGCTCCGCGCGCTCGTCACGCGCAGCGAACAGACCGTCTCCCACGACGAGCTGCTCACCCGAGTATGGGGCACCGACATCTCCGACCGGACCCACTACGTGCGCATCTACATCAACCGCCTGCGCAAGAAGCTCGAGGACGACCCCTCGAACCCCGAGTACATCCTCACCGATCTCGGCGAAGGCTACCGCTTCAACGCCCGCTTCGAATCCAGCGCCTCCTGAGCAACCCCCTGACATCACACACTTCGTGGACGACGAGACTCTTTTGCGTCCTGACGTCACACAGTTCGTGGATGAGGTGCTCCCTGGCGATCACGTGCGATCAAGCGTCTTTTATCGTCACGAGATCAAAACCCTCCAAATCCGCTCGAATTCGCCACGTCGATCGCTCGGCAGAACTTTTTTTGAAAAAAGTTCTGTCGTTTGAAGTCATACAGTTCGTGGATCATTACCGTTTGACGTCACACAGTTCGTGGATGACTACCGTTTGAAGTCATACAGTTCGTGGATCGACTACCGTTTGAAGTCACACAGTTCGTGGATGACTACCGTTTGAAGTCATACAGTTCGTGGATGACTACCGTTTGAAGTCATACAGTTCGTGGACGATTACGGTTTGACGTCATACAGTTCGTGGACGACTACGGTTTGACGTCATACAGTTCGTGGATTGGGTTTTCCACAAGAATGCCGAATGGTGCGCATTCGGCAAGGCCCATCGCCTGGGGAAAAATTTGGCCGATCCAAGTAGTATATTTTATAGATAAAATATAGAGAGAAACTATAGAGGAAAGCGCGCACCCCTCCGGGGACACGCTTTCCCTTCAAATCATTCTCTCTTGGGTTTGTGTCTTCAGGACACACATGGAAACCCCGACCTCCGCTCGATTCGGCGTTTGGTGGTCTGGTTAAACAGGCAAGCGGCGAGTTAGTGTGGGTCATCGTGGAGGTCGAACACGAAATCGTGGTGTTCGACCGGATGCCAGGAGGCCAACGCGTGGACACGTTGCCACACATCAAGGACCTGATCTCGGTGACCGCTCTGCTCGTGAAGCGTCGAGACTGGACGCTGAAGTCCGCGTCGACCCGGTCGCGTACACACGACCCTACGCTCACCGATGAGGAGTGGCTCGAGGCGTTCGTGCGTCGCGTGGTCACCGACGGCCTGGATGTCGGTGAACACGACGAGCGCGTCTTCGCGGCGAGGACCCAGCTGCTCGCGGCGCTCTCGGCGAAGCGGAAGAGCCGCGAGGCTCGCCTCGACCGCGCCCGCGCCCTCATCGTGGAGGGGTGTGAGCTGTTCATGGGTTGGGCCGAGCTCGTCTCGCGGGCGGAGTCCGGTCACCCCTGCGAGTTCCAGCTCGACCGCCCCGAGGTCTGGTGGATGCGCGGGGAGGCGAGCTTCGCGGACATGCGCATGCGGCGCCTCGAGCTCGAGCGGCGCCACAGAGGCGACGCGCTCCGCAAGAAGATGCTCGAGCAGCGCTTCGAGCTCATCGGCCAGGAGTCCTACCGCACGCGCATCAAGTTCGACGTCATGCATACGCTGGCGACCAGCGCGCGCAGCCCCCTCCACTGGGTCGCCCAGACCCTCTGCCTCTACACCTCGCCCTCCGCTCAGCTCGACCCCCTGAGCTTCGATGAACCCCATCGAAGCGCCCAGGAGATCGACGAGATGAAGTCCGACCTCATCCAGCGCTGGGAGTCCGCCGCGCGCCCCGACCCCGTCGCCATCCCCCACCAGCCGCTGTCGACCATCCCCCGTGAGGCGAACAACCTCGGGCTCATCGCCTCCAGAGGTCGCTCCAACCACGCCGCCCTGAAGTTCCACCAGGACGCCGACACCGGGCAGCTCTCGCTGCTCGCATACGACGCCAAGCTCGTCCTCAAGAACAACGGCGTCCCCGACACCTACATCAAGATCCCGCTCCAGATCGACGAGGGCGGGCAGGTCGACGAGCTCACCGCCCTGCTCTCCCAGCTCAACAAGCTTCGCGAGCTCGGCCCGAAGTACCAGCACTCCTACTTCCAGGACGTCCCGCGCGTCATCGCAGGGATGTTCCTCGCCGCGACCCAGGACGCCTCGATGGGCGTCCCCGACCTGAACCCCGGCGAGTTCTGGGACCTGGACACCGGCCGCCGCCTGACCTCGCTCATCGGCCTGCCCAAGGACCACAAGCGCTACTACGGCCGCGTCGCCGACATCCGCTCCTGGCTCAGCCAGATCACGCTGTGCCGGACCGTCGTCACCTACGGCAAGAAGAAGGGCCGGACCACCATCGAGTGGGAGGGGCCGCTGGTTCAGCGGCTCGAGGACAAGATCTCGATCACGTCCGAACACTCCGGCGAGTTTCGCGGCGGCAAGATGGGCGTCTGGAGGCTCGCCCCGGCGCTCTGGCGCATGCGCGAGCTCGAGTCCGGCGCCGCCTCCTTCATGCTCATCGACCAGCGCGCCTTCCTCATGGACACCGACGCGTTCAACCTCTACTGGTGCATCGTCAACCGCGCGTACAACGGCACCCGCACCTCCACACACAACGACAGGGTCAACCGCGACGGCGTCTTCAGCCCGCGCGCCAAGACCCTCTACGAGTGGAGCGGGATCGAGCGCCAGTCCGACACCGAGAACCCCTTCCGCATCCGAGAGCGCATGCGCGACGCGCTCGAGTCGATGGTCGACCATGGGCTCCTGATCAACTGGTCGTGCTCGTTCCTCGAGAGCGACTCCGTCCCGTTCGACTCTCGCGTCTTCGACCAGGTCCGAGTCGAGCTCCAGCTCCCCTCCTCGCTCTCCCAGTACCTCCCCCAGCGCGAGCCCAGCTCGAGCTCGAGCAAGGACGCGCCTACATCCGTGGGGTAAACGCTTGTCGACCCCGAGCCCCCTGTCTATGATGTCGCGCACTTGCGATGGAAACGAAGGCATCCGCGCGCGCTCTCGCGCTCGCGAAACATGTCCAACACACGATTCAAGGAGCTGCTAAAATGGGTGAGTCCTACTACAAGGTCATCGACGGAAAGAAGTACGACCGCGAGATCCTCGAGTTCTGTGAGGAGGCGGTCAAGGGCGCAGGCGACGGCCGCATCTCTCAGGCCGACGCCGAGAAGCTGCTCGCGCTCGTCAAGGACGGTGACAAGTACACCGAGATCGAGAAGGACAGCGTCAAGCACGCCCGCGAGAACTTCAAGTGGACCGACGCCGCCGACGAGTGGTTCCGCACCGAGATCCGCAAGTGGGCCGCCACCAAGTGATCTCTCGCGGCGTGGAGACGCCGCGTCTCGAGGCATCTCGAAGTGTGAGGGCGCGGCGCATGAGCGCCGCGCCCTCACTCGTTCTCGCCCAATCCTTCGAGGTTCTCATGCGCGCCCGTGTCCTCGCCGTCTTCGCGTCGGTGCTCTCGTGCTCTTGCTTCACCTACATCGACGGCCCAGGGCAGGCGGGCTCCCCGGGGCCGCCGCTGCCCTGGGTGCTCAGCGCCGACGCGGCCGTCTCACGGGCGCGCCTGGGCGCGGTCGTCCTCGACGCGCGCCCGGATGACCTGCGCGAGCGCGCGCCCGTGGAGCGCGCCCGCGCGCTGAGTTGGCAGCAGCTCTCCGAGCCCGACGACCCGCGGAGAGGCGAGCTGCTCGATGACCTCGACGCGCTCTCGCTCGAGCTCCGGCGCGCCGGGGTCTCGTCCAACCGGGACGTCATCGTCCTGGGGGACCCGCTGCGAGGTTGGGGAGAGGCGGGACGCATCACCTGGAGCTTGCGCGCGCTCGGCCACGAGCGCGTCGCGCTCGTGGACGGCGGCGCGCCCGCGTTCATCGACTCGAGCGCCACGGGAGGCGACCTGGGCGACCCGCCTGGCGTCGGCGACTTCGTCGCCTCACCGGTCGGCGTGTTCGAGGTCGACGGGTTGGAGCTGCGCGACGCGCTCGATGGGGGCGCCTCCGACGTCGTACTCCTCGATACGCGCGAGCTGCGCGAGTACGAGGGCCAGACCCCCTACGGCGAGTCGCGCGGAGGTCACGTCCCGGGCGCGGAGCACCTCTACTTCAAGGAGCTCCTCGACGACGACGGCTTCTTCCTGCCTCCCGGGGACGTCCGCGCGCTGCTCGCTTCACGCGGAGCCTCACCCGATGACGACGTCGTCGCCTACTGCACGGGCGGAGTGCGCTCCGCGTTCGTCGTCGTCGCGCTGCGCCACGTGGGCTTCGAGCGGGCGCGTAATTACCCCGCCTCCATGTGGGAGTGGTCCGCGACGACTTGGCCGCTCGAGTGAAACTTCGATTTGTTCGTCTTTTCTTGAGCCGCTTTCCAGACCACCCGACACATAGGTGGTGTTGACAGGAAATCAGCGCGTCCGAGCGGCGCGATACGGAGAAGACGATATGAAGTTCGAGTGGAAGAAGGCGACGGTCGCAGCGGCGCTCATGAGCGTGT
>OJDV01000589.1_pt1 | contig 12621 bp, 8 predicted proteins | sample 1592911 | NCBI WGS metagenome assembly OJDV01 (sample SAMN05416860, study PRJEB24817) | seawater metagenome | isolation source: Sea water | place: Canada:Atlantic | collected 2013-11 | reverse complement strand
CGGCATACGAGATTTCTGCCTGTCTCGTGGGCTCTGAGATGTGTATAAGAGACAGCCACTAGCGTGAATAAAATTAATCCTCAATTTAAACACATATGGATTAAAACGCAATTAAGTATACATCCTGAATTAATCTCTCAATCACAACCTTTGGGATTTTACATTGTTGGTAAATCATCATCCTTTGTATATTTTAATGGCATATTAATTGGTGAAAATGGTTACCCAAGTTCACTCAAAAATGAAGAAGTTGCAGGTCAGATGGATGCTGTGTTTTACTTAGATAAAAATTTAATCAACAAATCAAATAACAATCAACTCATCTTGAGAATGTCTGCAGTTAATGGATTACTCAATTTATCACACCCAATTAATGGAATTTTTGTCGATATTTATAACAACCCTACTCACTTATTGTTAGACCATTATTGGTTTTCTATCCTCCCATTTGGAGCTTTTGTATTAGCAGCCATTTATTTGGGTGTATTATCAAGCAGACAAAAAGAGAACCGATCATTGGTATTATTATCCATGATGTCATTTTTTGCAGCCTGTCAATTATTGGTTGAAATCACCAGAGGTGTTCAGTCATATTCTTATACTTTTCATGATATAAGACTCATTTTACTAGTCTTTTTTTCTTATGCATTCGGTGTAAGCTTATTTGCACACATAGTCTATAAATTTATTAATAACAAACAGTGGCTATTGATATTAATTACCATGTCTATAAGCTTGATATGTGTGCTACTGGTCGATGCATATGACCTCAAAGCCGCCATTGCCATTAACATTCCAGCATTATTCGCTATGTTGATTTGTTTATATTATGCCTATTATAAGGTTGAAAATGCCGTATTTATTAGTATTGCCTTGATGATTTTCATCACCTTGTTTATTGTTTCCCCATCGTTTTTTTTAGATAGGTATTTTTATTATTTGGTTGCCAGTTTATTGGTGTTTCTATTTGTTCAACAAGCCATCGATTTATCCAATCAAAGCAAAATTAACAAATTAGAAAAAGCCAGAGCCGATAAATTACAGTTGATCATCGATCAAAACCATCAGAAAGCCAACCCCACAAAATTGAAAATTAAATGCGCTGGCCAATTAACATTAATTTCAATGGATGATATTGCCTTTTGTAAAGGTGCTGGTGATTATGTTGAAATTTTTAAAACTGATGAAAAATCGACCCTTTACAACGGCACCCTAAAAGAATTAGAGATTTCACTACCAGCGATATTCTTGAAAGTTCACAGGTCCTATATCGTTAACACGACAAAGATAGTTTCATTAGATAGGAATACAGCGGGAACTGGAGAACTTGGACTAGACAATGGAGCATTCATACCTGTATCAAGGAGGATTATGCCTAAGGTTCGTGAGTCGTTGGCATGAAATGAGATTTATTACATCAATTGTTAAAAATTTAGACATTACAAATATTTTTTTTCTGAAATAACTGGCATCACAATACCTTCATTATTTTGTTAATAATTAATTGAAGAACATTAATTGCATTATTTTGAAATTTAAAATCACTGCTCAACACTGCGGACCAACCGCACGGCATGGTTACTATTACGGTCATTAGATTCGTCACTACCAGAAACATAAGAGAAAGACAAAGCATCTTGATGTGAGCCAACAAATGGCGAAGACGACCAATAATAATTATTTTGAGTATTGGGAAAAACTGATTCATTGATGCTAGGTGAAACACAATTTATCGCTGAGATACTGCGCAGCTCTTTAATATTTGGTAAACGCCAATCATTAAATCCAGCAAAGCCAGAGTTGCTATTTACATCGTGTGGTATGTTTAATGCCTCCTGCCAATTATGTGTACTTATAGTTCCTGTCATACAGGCAAATCCTGATAAGCCCTCGCTACACTGTTTCCACATAAGTCTTGTTTTGTAATCTGTTACTACATTGCCACCAGATAGTGTTTCAGTTTTATAACGGCTATCTGGCCATTCGTCTGTTATGTAGTCATTGCAAATTTGTGCTGCATGACTTGATTGAAAATTTAATAGAATACATAGAACTATTATAATGGCTTTCATATTTCCTCCTCGATTATGAGATTTATTTAGGTTGTTTATTACATAACAATCAATGTGCAGATCGAACCAATCTTACATAATTGAATTGATTACGGTCAGAGAAGTCATCATTTCCATTGATTATAGAAATTACATACGCATAGACATCCGAATTACCTGCTACAGGCGATGCTGTCCAATAAGGATAGCCACTTTGTCCCCAATATGGGAAAATAGTTAAATCAATAGCAGGTACATATGTGTCATGATTGACTATAGATGAAAGCTCATTAACTGTTGGCACCCGCCAATCATCAAAACCACAAAATGATTCATTATTAGAACCCTCAACCAACTCATTCCAACTTGGGTCAAAGTAAGGACCTTCACGATTTGGGTGGTCTCGGCCTATGGCAGATACACCGCCCCATTGGTAGGTTAAATCTTTATTGTGGATTCCAAATGGGAGTTTAACTTCCCAAACCAAGCCGGTAACATTATCCAAAACACATGTCCAAGGCATAGTAAAATAATCAAGAAATTGATTTTCAAACGGCACACCATTTTCATCTAACTTGGTAAAACTAAAACCAGCATGACCATCAATAGGAGTATTATCGGTAAAATCCCTACCTGAGTTGCAATCTTGTGGTGAACTTATGGTTGAGCTTGAACAATCAACATTGTTCCCTGATGAATATTCTCCGGCAAATGTTATGCCAGTATCATTCAACAATTGTACTGGGTATTCAAAGCCTGCTTTGTAAATCAAGTCCCATTGCGCTGATGCAGAACTCATTATCAAACTAAAAAAGATAAGCAAATTTATCTTGATCCTGATTGATGGAATCATTAAGTGATTTCTACTCATATTGGTTTCCTAAATTAGACTTATACTGAAACATACAAATTTCAGATAGTAATTAGGACATAGAAAATGAAATTAATTCTTTATTGATGGTTTTTATATTGCAAAAAACCCCTTAACGCTTCAATTTAAATAACAGCAATCCTTTTCATGGATAGTTAAAACCTCTGATTTAACAATGTCTTTTAGTTTAATAAATCGTTTATGTGCAAACTGAATCCCTGAATAGGATTTTACAAAGCGCCCAGCAAGTATTTCTCCTTGGGCTTCTAGGCGGGTGAGTTCATAAACACAGTCGTACCATTTCAAAGGCAACTGCTCTTTATCAAATAGGGCTTTAAACAATATTCCATAACGGTTGAGCAGTATTTTTACAATGGCTTGGTTATTCGATTGTTCAACTTTAGGTGCCACACTCCAACGCCCCATCATATCGAGGAAACTGGTTTTACTATTGGACTTTTTGATGTACCGTCCACGTTGTGCTGGTGACAAGGAAAATAACCGCAAAGCACTGGCACCATCACAATAAATAACCCCTAGCTTTATTAAATGAATCAACGTGTTTTCTATTTCTAACAATAGACAATCCAACTTTTTTTGCATATCACTGGCATACATCGGACCATTGGCTTGTATCAATTCGGTTATTTTTTGCCCTTGGAGGGTTAATTGTTCAGGCAAATAATCGGTTGTTGCAAACAGCGCAATGTTTTGTCTTTGGATAAACGTAACTGGTGTTTTTTTTATACTGGCTATGCCATTGGTGCTGATTTGCGTATTGGGTGTGATGCGTTTAAAGATAAATTGACCGCTGTAACACAGTTGATCTAACATATAGGATTGATAATGTTTCACGCGTGGTTTGAGCAAGTGTTCCTCCCATATTGAAGCAGGCGCAGAGAAACCTTCTAATAATTTTAAAACCTCTATTAAACCATCCATGCCTTCGTATTGACCAAAATGTTTATTTAACAGTTTTTCTTGATAATTTTGTGGTGAAATCAACGCATGTGAGTTGCGTTTTTTATAGTGGGTTTGTTTGCGAATTTTAGCCAAAATGTGGCGTTCACACCAATATTCATTCTTGTCTTCTCCAATGACTTTAAAAACTTTGCCTTGAGATTCTAACAATAAGAGTGCTTGCATTAAACTACTGGCAGAAACTTGCATGGTGGTTTTTAATGCTTCAAAACTGGTAAAACCAATGGTTTCGAGTTTCATGAAAGTGAGTTTTGCTAGGTTAGATGTATAATTGTCATCAGGCTCTTTGTAGATGGATTCAATTAGTGCTTGGTTTTCTGAAGAGAACCATATGTTTTTTTGATTATCTCCCTGTAAAATCACAGAGATTTTTTTTTGTTTTTCTAATTCTGAAAACCATTCTTTGCCTTCACCTATTTCATCTTCAGTCAAAAACCCAGAAAAATGAATGGCCTCATGCAGTTCATCAGCATCACGTTTAAAAGGTAAGACTGTCGAATTCACTGATTGAATAATAGCTGGATCTAAATTTTGTGAAGGATAAGAGGCCAATGTATCGCTTAATTCTTTGGTACGTACAGCATTGGTGCGACGTTCTTCAGCAGGAGCATCATCTAAAAAAGCAAAGTTTCGGGCATTGATGATTGCCAATGAAGCTGGGGACGGAGTATTGGCATCTACACAAGTGACTTTAACTTTTCCATCTTTAATGTCTTGTAGTAATTTTGATAAACCATCAACATCCATCAACACCCTAATACAATCATGCACGGCTTGGTGAACCAATGGGTGGTCTGGAATTTCCCTGTCTCCACCTAAATTCTCTGGACAAGCAATTTGATCTGGAAACAATTGAGCAATGAGATCTTCCGCATTGTTTCTTTGAAATTGTGCTGGCACGCGTTTACCACCATTTCTACGCCTAATCGCCAATGCGATGGTGGCATTCCAGCGCCATTGCGTCTCAAACATGGGTCGATCAAGCAATGCTTGAATCAATGTGTACTCAACCGTTGCTGGATTCAGGTAATTGATAATGGTGGTCAAATCAAAGCTGTGGCTTTCACTTAATGACAAAATTAAGGAGTTTTCATCGGCTGCTGCTTGTAATTCGAAATTGAAATTGCGGCAGAATTTTTTACGTAATGCCAAACCCCAAGCCCGATTGAGCCGAGAGCCAAACAATGAATGTATCACCAAGTGCATGTCATTGTTTTCATCAAAAAAGCGCTCAATGACTATGTTTTTTTGACTGGGTACAGTGCCCATCACCTTTTTTGATTTGGCCACATAATTAATGAGTTGTTCAGCAGCCAAATCAGGAACTTTGTATTTACTTGCCACATTTAATGCTTGAGATAAATCCTCTGTTAAATCTGAAACGGCTTGGCTTAATTCATCAGAACGCCACATTGTCACGCCAAACCAAAACGGAATATTGGGAGGCAAACCATGTGCATCTTCAACCAATACAACGCCTTTTGTGGTTTCTATCTTTAAAATTCGATAAGAATGATTACCTAAGATAAAAATATCACCCGGCAGGCTTTCAAATGAAAAATCTTCATTTAATGTTCCGATTTTTATGTCTTCAGGAAATAGGCGCACATCAAAATCAAAGTGGTCTGGTATGGTTCCACCATTGGTGATGGCTGTTAATCTTGCAGCTTTTCGAGGTCTTAATTGATCAGTGACTTTGTCATGAAATATCATCGCTGTTTGGCGTTGTCTGTTACCACCGTAACCTTGAGACAACATTTCAATGACTTGATTAAATTCTTTTTCACTCAAGTCTTGATAGATATAATTGTCGGTTAACAAATGAAACAACTGTTTCCTGTCCCAATCTTGCATGGCGATTTCTGCCACAATTTGTTGAGATAAGACATCCATAGGTTTTACTGGAAACAATGTGCTGTCTAAATGTCCCTTGGTAATAGCATATTTAAGTGCGGTTAATTCCAACAGATCATCGATGGTTGTGGCAAATAATAATCCTTTTGGGGTTTTATCTAATGAATGACCCGATCGCCCTACTCTTTGTAAAAAGGCTTGGATATTTCCTGGCGTTCCAATTTGACAGACACAATCAATGTCGCCAATGTCTATGCCCAATTCTAATGAAGCTGTGGCCACCAATGCTTTTAAATTTCCTGCTTTTAAATCTTGTTCTGCTTTTAATCGGTGTTCTTTTGCCAGGGAACCATGGTGAGAAGTAATCAATTCATCGCCGATAATTTCTGCCAAGTTTTTCGCCACGCGTTCTGAAAGCCGTCTATTGTTGACAAAAATTAAAGTGGTATTGTGTGCGTTAATGACTTGTTTTAGTCGTTTATATACCTCGCCCCATTGTTCGTTGGACATGATGGCATTTAGTGGAGATTCAGGAATCTCAATGCGCAAATCCAATTCGCGTTTATGGCCCAAATTGACAATGTCAGAATTTTCTTTGTGTAACACAAAATCCCGCATCTTTTCTATGGGTTTTTGCGTGGCCGATATGGCAATGCGTTGTGGCCGTTGCATGCACAATGCTTCAAGTCGTTGCAGGGACAAACTTAAATGTGCGCCCCGTTTCGAATTGGCTACCGCATGAATTTCATCAATAATAACCGTTTTGATAGAACCTAAAATAGCACGACCAGAATGCGCTGTTAATAAGGTGTAAAGCGATTCTGGCGTTGTAACCAATATATGTGGTGGTTTTTTGCGAATTTTATTGCGTTCATTCGGTGTGGTATCACCCGTCCAGGTTGCCGCCCGTATGTTTTTATCACCAAATAATTGATTGAGTTGTTCTAAAGGTTTTTCTAAGTTAATTTTGACATCATTGGATAAAGCTTTAAGTGGTGAAATATAAAGCACAGATAATTGTTTAGAATCCACTTGGCTAAATAATTCATTCAAAGCATACAAAAAAGCCGCTAAAGTTTTACCAGAGCCAGTAGGAGATGAAATCAATACATCTTGGTTTTCACTGATGGATTGCCAAGCTTGGATTTGAACATCCGTTGGAGATGTAAAAGTTTCTACAAACCAGTCATACAGTATTGAATTAAAAAGCGTTTGCCATGGGCTTTTCTTATGTTGTGTATTCACCAGAGCCATGCATAGATTTTAACCCCTTAAGATCTTTATAGCAAAATAAATAAGTACGATTTAACAGGGATTATTTGAATACAATGTTCATTTCATAACCTTTTAAAATATCTATAAGTCCTTTTTGGTTGTTAAAAGGTGCTTCAATTTCAAGGAGGATCTTCGCCTTGGGAAACCCTGTGGTGACTACAAGCCATTCTGTAAGTTTTTTAATCTCACTATCAGTCAATGCAAATGTTTTTGAATAGTTCATGCTGTTATCTGTCTGACTTCTTATCCAGCAAACATTTATGCTGTCTGAACTGACATAAACATGAAACCATTTATCAGGCATTGACTTTAAATAACGGTTTGTTATAGTTTTAATTAGCTTTTTCAATGATACATTGTGGATTGTTATGGACACACATCATTTGATGTACAAAAATTATTGCCCATATTAAAAAGAGTCCCAGAGATTGTGCCAGAAAAATTATTGGTAATCATATTCCCACTAAATACATGGCGGTTACCTGAAATGACTTTTATGCCGTATAAATCATTCCCTGAGATTTGATTATCATTGATTAATGCTCCTCTTGATGATGTTGGAGAAAAATCTCTCAGTTGTATTCCATCACCTGCATTCTGAAGAATAATATTCTCATGTATTTTTGATGATTCGTAACTCGAAATACCATAGCTGCCATTTCCCGTAACAGTATTAGATTTTACCAAAGAGTTATGAACCAGAATCCCTTGTTGTTCATTGGAATATACCGTGTTGTTATTAATAATCGAATAGTCATCGCCTGCAATTCCTTGATTATTATTATAAACCATACAACCTCGAACAATCGATGCAATATCTAAGCGTATACCTAATGACCCGTTGCTTGATACCCTTAATGATTCTACTGTAATATGACTGCCATTTAGGCTTCTTACCCCATCTCTGCCCAATCCACTAATGGTGCCATTTTTAATAGCAACACCAGAAAATCCATTTGTCAGTATTTCGATTCCCGATCCAGTACCACTGATAGAGTCACATGCAGTATGGCAACCAGTGCGCATAATTGAGTAACCATTTAAATCAATGCTAACATTTATTCGATTAATCATAATAGCTGTTGTATTTTCATCGGGCAAAACTAAATCACTGGTTAAACGATAACTTGTTTTAGCGTCTCCACTAATCAAAACTGGAAAACCGGCTGAATCATTCTCATGACAGCCTGTATGAACTGCACAGGTTTGATTGATTTCAATCACACCATCAACAGCACTGACTGTATTGATACAAATTAGCATTAAAATAAGTAACCATTTAGAAATTTTTTTCATTGTGTTCTCCTGTTTAATTTTCTAGAATTTCAAAACTGTTTTTAAATATATTGTCATCGTTATCATTGATGACGATTTCAATTTCGCTTAACGCACCAATCATTGCACTGCCTGTTACCTCAGTGATCGATACGGTAAACTCCTCTATCCCTTCTGTGAGGTTGTCATCAATAATGGTGATTGGCAAAATAGCAAAACTTTGCCCATCTAATAATGTTAACGTACGATTAACACCAATAAAATCATCATCACTGACAGCAGAACCGGCTTCACTAGCAAACGAAACAACAACATCACCGTCAGTTCCACCAGTGCGGTTAACCGTTAAATTTAATGTTCCAATATCTTCAATTACTGATGTTGAATTGAGTTGCCATTGCAAGATTCCTGGCTTTAATTGATTGGCCCATATGGCATTGACATCTGTACTTTGCCAGGATTGATTAAAAGCCTCAGGACTAAAGGAAATATTGACTGAATCATTGTTAATATCATATTCAAACACATCATCATCAAACATTACAGTGCCATTAATATTCGCAGTTATATCCAAGGACAATAAGACCAAGTCACTCTCCAACATGTGAATGGCGTCGATATTTTCAGAGAAATTAAATCGGTGAAACAATGAAAACCCAGCATTTTCCGTATAACGGATCAAGTCACTAGGCAAATAGACGTTACCATTGATTTCTGCTATGGTGTCAATTGAAAAAATCAGGTCACAGTTATTAGGGTGACGACTAATGGCATCAACATTGACACCATATGGAAGCGCTTCAGCAGTGGCATCTAAAATTTTTATGCCATTACTTTTAAATACATCTGCTGGTCTCATCACCACATTTGTTACCTCAGCACTGGTATCTATTGAATAAATTTCCATGTCACAGGCATCCAAAGCATGGTAACCATCAATTTCTGTCTGGGCCATCGCACCTAAATCATTAGTAAGATTTGTCACCACAGAATTAATCACATCAAATGTCAAAATACCATCATCATTGTTGTATATGTCTCCACCATCACTTGGCATAACATGGTCAATATCACCCACCAATCTGATCTCTTTTAAAGGGGTTTGTGTTATCCCAAAGGTTGGTATTAACAGCAATAAAAAAACAAATTTGCTTTTACTGCCATTGAGCTTTTTATCTTTTCTGATTAAGGACATACCACACCTGTATCACAATTATTGTTGCCCAAATCAAGGCCAAAATTAACTGTCCCTTCGGCATTGGATCGCATCACATTTTCACGAAAAGCGCCACTTGAACCTGAAAAAACAAAATTCAAACCGAATCCTGTATTGTCACTGAGCATATTACTCATAACCATGCTACCAGTTGAAGCTTGTATGCCATCACCCAAGTTTTTATTACTCACATTGGCTTGTATCAGGCAAAATGCTGAACACTCTAAACCATTGCCACCATTCTCAAATGCCCTATTATTAATCATCATTATGTCGTTTCCTGCATCAATCCCTTCTCTGCGGTTCCACCTTACATGTATATTTTTGATGATTGAGTTTCTACCTGGAATAAACAGGCCTTTATTGCCCATGCCTATGACCGAACCATTTTTTATGGATATGCCATAGTAAAATGTGGCTGAAACAAAAATGCCATATCCACTGCCTGTGTTTGGCCTGTAATTAAAGTTAGCATCAGTCACAACCAGACAATCTGACCTAATAATAGAAAATCCATTGAGGTCTAGTTGAATATTTGCTGAATTTATTTGAATACCTGTTGTATTGGCATCAGGAATGATCAAATCACTGGTTAGCTTATAACTGTTTCCTGATGTGCCATCAATTGAAACTGGGTAACCACCACTGTCTCCGCTGAAGCAACCCAATTGTGTGGCACATGTCTGATTAATTTCAATCACGCCATCAATGGACCATGAGTCATTGGCATTGACAAACAATAAACCCATTAGAATATAGTATTTCATCTGTATTATTTTCATTGCTCTCTCCTGAGTAATTAGCCTATTAATTTATGATGGACTCAAGCATAGTGAGAATGAGGAAAAACTTCATGAATATTTTTATAGTTTTTTCATAGTTTTTTATGCACTTTGATTTAATACTTATTAAACAATAGCTTACATGAGTTAAAAATAGGTCAGAAAAATAATGTTTTTTAATTTAGCACGCAAAGTGACAACATATTTAACCTAAACTGAGTGGCAGAACAGTATTTTTCTGTTATATTAAAAGCATAAAAGATTATTCATAATGACTGCATGAAAAACCAAATTCAATTTAATAACATTATTCTTGATTTAGTAACCAGACAACTGTTTATTGATGGCCAATTGGTCCATGTTCAAAAAAAATCCTTCGATTTGCTTGATTACCTGATTCAGAATCGAGAAAGAGCCGTATCTAAAGATGAATTATTAGATAAACTCTGGGACAGAGATTACGCTTCAGAAAATGTGTTAGCGCATGCAACAAGCAAACTAAGAACGGCTTTAAATGATAGTAAAAAAGAAGGTCGTGTGATAAGAACTGTGCATGGATTTGGATTGCAATTTGTGGCTCAAATTGATAACAAACGAAAATCGATTGCAAAACCACAACCTATTTATTTAATGTTGATAGCTCTTGTTCTAATCACCACTGCATTAATTGGTTATTATGCCACCCAACAATCAACACACACAACCCTAAATAATGAAGTTAATCAACTGGCACATAACCAACCCAAAATAAAATTCATCAGTGAAGACCACATTAACATGAATGACAATTGGCAAGTCAATGGAATTTCGGCCTATATGAATCAGTTAATGAGCTATTCTGATAATACATTGCCCATCGATATTATTCAGAGTCACGAAATTCGCTCTAACAATAATAAGCTATTGGATATCGACAATATCATCACAGCAAAACGAATAGACAACATACTTTATCTAACATACAAAGAAAAGAACATTATCCGATCGCAATTTGAAGTATCAATGGATGACTTGTCGTTGGCTGTCTTGAAAATAAATCAATGGATTTGTCACAATACCTTAATTGAAAATAAATTGTGCCAAAACAACATCAATCAATTAACACACGATGATGCCTTTATCATAGAAAATTACTTAAGAGGTCAAGCTGCATTAGAGAATCAATTAACAAAACAAGCCATTAACTTTTTTGAAATATGCCTGCAACAAGATGCAGATTTTATCCTGTCTCGGGTAGCACTGGCACAAGCACATTACCGTTTATCAAACTACAATGAAGCCATTGCTCAATCTATGTCAATAATACAAACAACCACAAATCCCTTATTAAAATCAAAATCTCAATTGATTTTAGGCAAAACCTACTATCGGTTATCAGAACCAGATAAAGCCAAAAAAATATTTAACCAAATCATTTCCAACAGCAATCAAAGCTTGGTTCCAAAAGGACTGGCATTATTGGAATTGACCAAAATAGATAAGGACAATCTTGAACTTGATTTAGCGCTTGAAAATGCCAAGCGTGCTCAAAGGATTTTTCAAGATTTAAACTTACCTGATAAAATTGCACAAAGTCTTGAAATGATTGGAGACATCAATTTGACCGAAGGAGAAATACTCAAAGCCCAAGAATATCTAACCCAATCATTACAGATTTATGAACAAGTCAATAATAAACTTGGTGTGCATAATGCCAGTGCATCTCTTGGAACCGTTAACAGAAGACTAGGTAATTATACTGCGGCATATGAATTTGCAAAACAAAGACTAGACATGGCCCATATTATTAATGACCCAATTAGTATTATTGGGGCCCATTCGCAAATGGCCTATAGCCTCATAGAACTAGGCAAACTTGAAAAAGCCATGGATCATGCCAACAAAATGACACAATTAGCACTGCAAGAAAACGAAATTAACACCTTATATTTTGCTTATGCATTAGAGGCAGAAATCGCCAACTCAATGAATAATTTTTCATTAGCCATGGATAAAAACAAACAGGCACTCACCATCGCCAAAGACATAAAACAAGTAAAAAAACAGATCGAAACTTTATGTTTTATGGGTGATATTGCAACAAACAACAAGCTTTATAGTCAAGCTGATCAATACCTAGATGAATGCCTGAAGTTATCAATTGAACATGACTACCTGTTGTTCAAAGCGGTATCGCAATTGTATTTGGCCTCATTGCATTCAAAAATGGATGACAAACCCAAAGCCAAAGCTTTTTTAGAACAAAGTTTAGAACACGCTTTAGTCATCAAACATGATAAATCTGTCTCTTATACACATCTCCGAGCCCACGAGACA
>OJDV01000588.1_pt1 | contig 12629 bp, 11 predicted proteins | sample 1592911 | NCBI WGS metagenome assembly OJDV01 (sample SAMN05416860, study PRJEB24817) | seawater metagenome | isolation source: Sea water | place: Canada:Atlantic | collected 2013-11 | reverse complement strand
GAGATTTCTGCCTGTCTCGTGGGCTCGGAGATGTGTATAAGAGACAGGTTTTTAAGGTGATACTTTTTCCTCCAGCATTGGGTCCAGAGATCACTATAATTCTATTTTCAGAATTTAATTCTATAGATTGAGGGAATGTTTTTTCTTTTCTTTTTTTGTTTGCAATTAACAATAATGGGTGATAAGCATTCTTTAAATAAAGTCTTCTCTTATGAGAAAACAGTGGCAATACTCCGTCTATTTCAATAGCAAATTTTGCTTTTGCATATAAAATATCAATAGTGATTAAATAATCTTGATACGACTTTAATAAAGATTTGTAAGGGCGAAAATATTCTGTTAGTCGCTTAAGTATTTTTTTAACCTCTTCTTGTTCTTCATAATAAAGATTACTCAATTCATTAGAGTACTCCAAGGTTTCTTGTGGCTCCATATAAACAATGCTACCTGTTTTTGAAGTTCCAAGAACGGTACCGCGAATTTTTTTACGATACATAGCTTTAACTGCTAAAACTCTGCGATTATCTACTATGGTTTCCTTGATGTCATCTAAAAATTCCTGCTTTAAATAATGAGAAAGGGATTTTGAAAAAGAAGAGTTGATTTTTCCTTTTACATGCTTTAATCGTTGCCTAATAGAAGATAGCTCTAATGATGCATCATCTCGAACTTGTCCGTATTTATCTATGTTTTTAATAATTTCTTCAGACAGTAAGGAATTATATGTAAGCTGGTTTGAAAAAGCATTTAAATGAACATAAAATGTTTCAAACTTTTTGAAAAACTTCAATAATGTTTGAGTAGTCTGGGTAATGGATAAAATTCTTCTGAAGCCAATAACTTCTAGAGTACTGTTTTCTATATCTAAAAGAAACAATTCTTTTTCTATTGCTTCAAACCCATGATTTGGAATCCCGTTATCGCCACTTAAAGAAGCAGAAAATTCTTTAACTCGTTCTAATTCGGGTTTAATTTCTTCAATTTTAGAAAACGGAACAATAGAGAGCGCTTTATCTTCTCCTAATTGTGTGATACAATAAGAAGATACTTGTTGTAAAACAAGTGGAAATTCTAAACTTTCTAGGGTTTTGTGATGAATATGAATCATTTTCTAATTTAAGAATTTACAAATAAACAGAAATAGTTAATACTGTCATTGTTAGTGCTAATAATATGAGTACTAAAGGAGTTACAAACTTTAGCCATTTGTCGTATCCTACTTTAACGATTGCTAAGGATGCTAATATCAATCCAGTTGGGTTTAAAAAAGCAAATAGCCCCATTCCATATTGATAAGCATTCACAATAAACTCTCTTCCAACACCAACACCATCTCCTAAGGGAGACATTATAGGCATGGTTAATACTGCCATTCCAGAGGAGGATGGAATAAAAAACGACAATCCACCATAAATGTAAAGCATCGTGTTTATAAAAAATCCTTTGCTCATTCCGTCTGTTAAATTACTAGAATAATACAATAAAGTATCGCTAATCAATCCATCTTCCATCAATATAGTAACGCCTCTTGCGATGCCAATAATAAATGCGACACCTAGTAAATCTTTTGCTCCTTTAACAAAAGTGTCTACAAATACACGTTCATTAATTCTTGAAATAAAACCTATTGTTACAGCCCCTACAAAAAATACAGAAGTCATTTCTAAGAACCACCAATCTAGTTTTGATACTCCATAAATCATAACAACAAAACACAACACAAAAACGATCAATATCAATCGCAATCTTATTGTTAGTTGAGCCTTACTATCTTTGGAAATGTTTCCAAACATACTTTCGATTTCTTCTTTCTGATTATAGATAATTGATTTTGTAGGGTCATTTTTTACCTTTTGTGCATATCTAATGATATAAATAATACAGATTATAAGACCTAAGGCTAGCATAATAAAACGTCCGTTAATTCCTGCAGTCCAATTAATACCTGCTGCATCTGAAGCAATAATCGTACTAAATGGATTAACCGTTGAAGCCATGGTTCCCATTGAAGACCCTATGTAAATTGATGCCAATGCCACAATTGCGTCATATCTGGCAGCAAGAAAAACAGGTATTAAAATGGGATAAAAAGCAATGGTTTCTTCTGCTAAACCAAAGGTGGTTCCACCTATTGCAATTAGAGTAGTGACTAATATTATTAATATATATTCTTTGCCATGTAAGGCTTTTGCAAGCCAAGATATTCCAGCTTCAAATGCTCCAGTTGAATTCACGATACCAATGAGGCCACCAATTATTAAGACTAAAAGAATAATATCTGAAACACCAATAATTCCCTTTAATGGAGATTGTATAAAGGCTTTTACACCCTGAGGACGAGGTTCTAATTTTTGATAGGTTCCAGGGATGCTAATAGGTTTCCAAATATCACCACTGGTAAATTTTTCTAAGGGTATTTTTACTTTTAATTCGTCTAAAGTTTTTTGAGTAGCTTCTAAAGTCTCCTTTTCTTTTAAATGAGTTCTTGTAAAGGTTTGGGCTTCTTTATCGTAAGAAAGTCTATCGTACTCACCAGCAGGGATAAACCAAGTTAATAATGCAACCAGTCCAGCAATAATTAATAAAATTGTTTGAGCAGTTGGAAATTTTGATTTTTTATTTTTTGAAGCCAAGAGTAATTATTTATAAATTAAAATGAATTGTATTTTATTTAATAAGATATCTTTTCTTTAATAGTAATTTTGTTCAAAAGTACTAATTATGACTGTAAAAATAGAGCCAAGTTGGAAGGAACAATTAGAAGAAGAATTTTCTAAAGATTATTTCAAAAATTTAAGTCAATTTGTAAAAGAAGAATACGCTACAAATCAATGTTTTCCTCCAGGAAATTCTATTTTTTCTGCATTTGACCATACTCCGTTTGATAAAGTTAAAGTAGTAATTATTGGGCAAGACCCTTATCACGGATTAAATCAAGCCAATGGTTTGTGTTTTTCAGTTAATGAAGGAATCAAGCATCCTCCTTCTTTAATGAACATTTTTAAAGAAATAGAAACCGATTTATTGATTCCATATCCTGAAAGCGGAAATTTAGAACGTTGGGCAGATCAAGGAGTTTTGTTATTAAATGCGACCTTAACTGTTAGAGCACACAAAGCAGGGAGTCATCAAAAAAAAGGATGGGAGCAATTTACAGATAGTGTCATTACTTTATTATCTGAAAGAAAAGAAGAGTTAATTTTTTTGTTATGGGGTGGATATGCAAAGAAAAAAGGAGCAAAGATTAATAGTGATAAACATTTAGTTCTATCGTCTGGTCATCCTTCGCCTTTAAGCGCAAATAGAGGGTATTGGTTTGGTAACAAACATTTTAGTGCAACGAATACATATTTAGAAGAGGTGGGGAGACAACAAATTAGTTGGTAATAGAATAAATTCTATTCATCTTCTGGCATATGCGATTCTGGATCGTTACAGCTAAAATGAAGTAACAAGTAATTTGCTACTAATAGTGTTCCAATAATGATTAATGCTATTTTCATAATTGTTTGATAACATTTATTAGATGTAGCATTTAAGAAAGGGTTGCGTTTTTTTTAACTTTTTTTTTAGAAAAAATGCAACAGGTTATTTGTCAGAATTTTAGAGTCGATTAATTCTAGTTTTAAAAGTTTTTCTTGAATTTTTTCTACTTCAATTTTAGTGATTTGCTCTTGTGACCACTCTGTAAGAGATAACCATTGTTGTACATCTTCTAGCTTTTGATCGTATCTTTTAGATATGACTTGATCTAAGTTTTCAGACTTTTTAAAATTTAAGGTTGTTTTATTAATAATATCTAAAACTGCTTTAATGCTTTGTTCTTCATTGTTTAAAACATCATTTCGTACCGCAATCACAAAACAAGGCCAAGGTGTTGGACATTCACCAACTAAACGAAAAACACCATCGTCTACATAGGGTTTGGTCGTGAATTTTTCCCAAAGGAAGTAATCTCCAATTCCATTAGGCAATCCTTCTAAGGCACCTTGAAGGTTTCTGATTACCTCAAAATTTAAATCCTCATCATGATTCCATTGATGGTTTTCAGCATTTATATACGCCATTAAATGGGATCCACTACCATATCTGCTTATGGCAGCATTGGTTCCTTTTAAATCATCAACTGTTTGATATTTTGAATTAGAGGCTACGTGAATCCCCCAAATTAGAGGAGTTTTAATAAAAACCTGTACGATTTTACATTCATTTCCTTTAATGATATCACGAATAATTCCCTCAGAAAGAATTACTGCCATATCAATTTCTTTATCTCTAAGAGCATTACACATAGCACCGGTACCTCCATGGAAATCTTTCCACCTAAGGTTGATGTTTTCAGGTGTGTAATCTTTATTTTTTAAAGTTACATACCAAGGAAGATTAAAATGTTCAGGCACACCTCCAATAGTAATTTTTTTCATTCTACTAATTTGTCTAGTGTATATTTTATAAGGTTTTCAACTACCATACCTGGGTCTTTACTAAAAGAGCCATTGGCTCTATTTGCTATAATTGCATTTAATGATAATGCTTGATGTCCCAATAATTTTGATAATCCATAAATAACAGAAGTTTCCATTTCTAAATTAGAAACTCTAATTCCTTCATAATTAAAAGAATCCATTTTGCTGTTTAATTCAGGGTCTTGAAGGGGTAATCTTAACACTCTACCTTGTGGGCCATAAAAACCTCCAGCAGTTGCAGTGATCCCCTTGTAAATATGGTCACCTTCAAAGATTTGTTCTAACTCCTTACTATTATTAATTATAATAGGTCTTGCCTTTTTAGTATCCCAATTCGTATGTTTTATAAAAGCATTTTCTAAATTTGGGTTGGATACTTCGTCAATTTTATAAAAATGGAGCATTCCATTTAAGTCCAAACCATGGGTTCCTAAAACAAATGAGTCTACAGGGATGTCAGGTTGTAAGGATCCTGATGTTCCAATTCTTATTATTTTTAGGCTTTTTGGTTTATCTTTTAAGGTTCTGGTTTCTAAGTTTATATTAACTAAAGCATCCAATTCATTTAAAACGATATCGATATTGTCAGGACCAATTCCTGTTGATAAAACTGTAATCCTTTTTCCTTTATAAGTTCCTGTTTGTGTTTTAAATTCTCTTTTTTGAATGGAGAATTCAATATCATCAAAATGCTTGGTTATTTTTTCTACTCGATCTTGATCACCAACAAAAAGCACGGTATCGGAAACGTTTTCTGGTTTTAAATTAAGATGATACACGCTACCATCTGGATTTAATATTAATTCTGACTCTTTTATTTTCATATATCACTCCTAAGGAGTTTTTTTTATTTATCCTCCAACTCTTTTTACTTTAAATCCTTTATCTATAAGGAAAGACATGATTTTATCACGATAATCTCCTTGAATAATAATTTGTTCGTTTTTAAAGCTCCCGCCAACACTTAATAGTTTTTTTATTTCTTTGGCTAATTGTTTAAAATCTGAATCCGCTCCTGTGTAGCCTTCAATGATAGTAGTAGGTTTTCCTTTGCGTTTTTCATATTTGCAAATCATTGGGTCCTCTTGCAACCATATAGCATTTTCTTCTACCTGTTCAGACTCTTCAGAAGCTTTGTGTTCTGGGAATAAGTTTTTCAATTGATCTTGTAAATCCATTACATCAATCCTATTTCGCGCAAACGCTGATTTAAAAATTCTCCAGCTGTGATGTCATCAAAACCTTTTGGGTGATTAACATCGATACATTCTTCTAAGCAATTTAATTTCATATCGCTTCTAGGGTGCATAAAAAAAGGAATCGAAAAACGTGGATTTCCCCATTCTTCTTTTGGTGGATTTACCACACGATGTATGGTAGAACGCATTTTATTATTAGTGTGTCTCTCCAACATATCTCCTACATTAACTACTAAATTTCCTTCCTCTGGTTTTGCTTCAATCCATTCTCCATCATTTCTAAGCACTTGCAAACCACCTGCAGAAGCTCCCATTAATAAGGTAATTAAATTAATATCTCCGTGAGCTCCAGCTCTAACTGCTCCTTTGGGCTCGTCTAAAATGGGAGGGTAGTGAATTGGGCGCAGTATGCTGTTTCCATTTGCGATCCATTTATCGTAATAAAACTCATCGATACCTATATAAAGTGATAAAGCACGTAAAACATAGATTCCTGTTTTTTCTAGCAATCGATACGCTTCTAACCCAACTTTATTAAATAAGGGTTGTTCATTTACGATAACATTATCTGGGTATTCTTCATTTAAATTAGCATCATCGGAAGGTTCTTGTCCAAAGTGCCAAAACTCTTTTAAATCTCCTTCTTTTTTTCCTTTGGCATGTTCCTTCCCAAAAGAGATATAGCCACGTTGACCGCCTAAGCCTTCAATCTCATATTTCTTTTTTATATCTTCTGGAAGTGAGAAAAAATCTTTTACCTCACTGTAAAGAGTATTCATTAAATCATCACTTAAAAAATGGTTTTTAACAGAGGCAAATCCTATTTCGGAATAAGCCGTTCCTATTTCTTGAACAAACTTTTCTTTTCTAACAGGGTCCCCCGATAGAAAGTCAGCTAAATCAACACTTGGTATATTTGTCATATCAGTTAATTTTAGAAAAGCAAATATACCAATTTAGCCTAAGAATTGAAATGATAAAAAATGAAAAGAAAAAGCTAGTTACATTGGGTTTTTTTCTACTTTTGAATTGTAAAAATATAGAGATGAATTCTGATACAGTAACGAATATACATTTTAATTACGACCGAAGTAAATTAGATGATAAAACCTTATTAAAACTATATAAATCAATGCTTAAACCTCGGTTAATTGAGGAAAAAATGTTGATTTTATTGCGACAAGGTAAAATATCCAAATGGTTTAGTGGTATTGGTCAAGAAGCTATTTCAGTAGGATTAATGGCTGTTTTAGACAAAGAAGAATATGTTTTACCGATGCATCGTAATTTAGGTGTCTTTACGGGTCGTGATATTCCATTAGAAAGGTTGTTCTCTCAATGGCAAGGAAAAGCCAATGGTTTTACCAAAGGTAGAGATCGTAGTTTTCATTTTGGAACACAAGAATTTAATATCATCGGAATGATTTCTCATTTAGGGCCCCAATTTGGAGTAGCAGATGGGATTGCATTAGGTAATAAATTAAAAGAAAATAATCAGGTTTGTGCTGTTTTTACAGGAGATGGAGGAACCAGTGAAGGAGATATTCATGAAGCGTTAAATGTAGCTTCTGTATGGCAATTACCAGTGTTATTTTGTATTGAGAATAATGGATACGGACTTTCTACACCAAGTTCGCAACAATTTAATTGTGAGCATTTATCAGATCGAGCAAAGGGTTATGGAATGGAGTCTCATATTATAGACGGAAATAATATTTTGGAAGTCTATACTAAGTTAATGAAAGTTGTTGCAGATGTTCGAATAAATCCAAGACCTGTGATGTTAGAGTTTAAAACCTTTAGGGTTCGTGGTCACGAAGAAGCAAGTGGTACTAAATATGTACCAAAGGAGTTATTACATGCTTGGGATTTAAAAGATCCTTTAGAAAATTATACAGCATTCTTAAGAGATGAGAATATTCTTTCTGAAGAAGTTGAAGTAGAATATAAGCAAGAAATAATGAAAGAAATTCACGACGGTTTAGAGATGGCTTTTGCTGAGCCAGCAATCGAATCTACCGTAAGTGATGAGTTAGATGATGTTTTTCAAGACTTTGTATACGAAGAAGTTAAAGAAAACGAGACTAAGGAAAACATAAGATTAATTGATGCTATTTCTGAAGGTTTAAAACAGAGCATGCGTCGACATGACAACTTGATTTTAATGGGTCAGGATATTGCTGATTATGGAGGAGTATTTAAAATTACCGATGGTTTTTTAGAAGAATTCGGAGAAGATAGAGTTCGTAATACACCCATTTGTGAATCTGCTATTGTCTCTGCTGCTATGGGACTTTCCATTAATGATTATAAGGTGATGATGGAAATGCAATTCTCAGATTTTGCAACTTCAGGATTTAATCCGATCGTAAATTTATTGGCTAAATCAAATTACCGTTGGAATCAAAAAGCAGATGTGGTAATTCGTATGCCTTGTGGAGCTGGAGTTGGAGCTGGGCCTTTCCATAGTCAAACCAATGAAGCATGGTTTACTCATACTCCTGGATTAAAAGTGGTTTACCCAGCTTTTCCTTATGACGCAAAAGGTTTGTTAGCTACTGCAATAGAAGATCCCAATCCCGTTTTGTTTTTTGAACATAAAGCATTGTATCGCAGTATTAGGCAAGAAGTACCTACCGACTATTATACCCTGCCTTTGGGCAAAGCGTGTCATTTAAAAGAAGGAAATGACATAACGATCATTACTTATGGAGCAGGTGTTCATTGGGCTTTAAATACTTTAAATGAATTGCCAGATGTTTCAGCAGATTTAATAGATTTAAGAACCTTAGCTCCTTTAGATACAGAAGCGATTTATAATTCAGCTAAAAAAACAGGGAAAGTAATTATATTACAAGAAGACTCTATGTTTGGTGGTATTGCATCTGATATATCTGCAATGATTATGGAAAACTGTTTTGAGCGATTAGACGCTCCAGTTAAACGAGTTGCGAGTTTGGACACTCCAATTCCATTTGCTGGAAACCTAGAAGCTAATTACCTCTCAAAGAATATGTTTAAAAATGACTTATTAGAATTAATAGCTTATTAATATCATTCAACTTCCACACATAGAAACCAATATTTTAGCTATTAAACTTACAGCAGTTGGCGAACGAACTGTGCGCAGTGGTCATCCTTGGATTTTTACAGATAGTATTGAAAAAGTTAATAAAGAAGGTACTTCTGGTGATATAGCTATTATATTTAGTCACTCAAAAAATAAAGTAATAGGAGTTGGGCTCTACGATCCTAATTCTCCAATTCGTATTAAAATGCTTCATCACGGAAGTGGAGCAAAATTGAATTCAGATTTCTTTTCAGAAAAAATAAACAAGGCATTTGCATTACGAGTTTCATTGTTAGAAACCGATACCAATAGCTACCGTCTTATTTTTGGGGAGAATGATGGCTTTCCAGGATTGATAGCCGATGTATATAATAAAGTGCTGGTAATCAAGCTCTATTCAGCTATATGGATTCCATATTTTGAAACTATTTTAAAACTGTTAATTGAAGTAAGTAATGTTGAAACCGTTGTTTTACGCATGAGTAGATCCCTTCAACAAACGAAAAACCCTTATGGGTTAAAAGAAGGGCAGGTTATTTATGGAACATTAGAAGATGAAGTAATTCCTTTTGTTGAACATGGAGTTCAATTTTCAGCAAACGTTATTAAAGGTCATAAAACAGGATATTTCTTAGATCATCGAAATAATCGAAAACGAGTAGGTGAGCTTTCAAAAAACAAAACGGTTTTGGATGTGTTTTCCTATGCTGGAGGCTTTTCAGTGCACGCATTAGCAAATCAAGCAAAAGAGGTAACCAGCGTAGACATTAGCAAACAAGCCTTGGCTTTGGCTATTGAAAATGGCAAATTAAACTCTTTTACTGGAAAGCATAAAACATTAGCTGGTGATGCTTTTGAGATTCTTCGGAATTTAAATGCAGAAAAGAAAACTTTTGATGTGGTTGTTATTGATCCTCCGTCCTTTGCAAAAAGTAAAGATGAAATAGATAAAGCAAAAAAGAAATACAAACAACTTGCCGAATTAGGTGTTCAATTAACTTCAAAAGGAGGGATGTTGGTACTCGCTTCTTGTTCTTCGAGAATTATTGCAGAAGATTTTTTCGCTATAAATAAAGAAGTATTAGACAAGCAATCCCGTCCATATACTCTTCAGAATAGTACCCAACATGATGTAGATCATCCTATTAGTTTTAAGGAAGGTGCATATTTAAAGACTGGTTACTACCGTTTTACAAAATAATTTATTACTTTTAGATAGAAGAAAAAGTATTTTGATTTAATTGATTCCTCAAATCAAAATTAATTTCAAAAACTAACATTCATCATATTTTATATAATGATGATTGTTTAGCTTTATTCCTTCAAATTAAATCTAAGAATTATGAAAATATACGATGACAAACACATTAAAAATGTAGCTTTCGTTGGAGCTCATAATAGTGGTAAAACCACATTAGCTGAGACGATGCTTTTTGAAGCTGGACTCCTCAAGAGACGTGGTACAGTTGAACAAAAAAACACTGTAGCTGATTACCACGAAATAGAACAGGAAAGAGAGACTTCTGTCTTTGCAACGCCACTTCATACAGAGTGGCGTAACTATAAAATAAATATTCTAGATACTCCTGGATTGGACGATTTTATAGGAGAAATTATATCTTCTATTCGTGTAGCAGATAGTATTGTGAATGTAGTTAACGGACAATATGGAGTAGAAGTAGGGACGGAAATTATATGGAACTATATAGATAAGTACCAAAAACCTACCATATTTGTAGTCAATCAAATAGACCATCCTTCTTGTGATTTTGACGAAAGTTTAAAATCTATTCGGGAATTGGTAGGAAACAATGCGGTACAAATTCAATACCCTTTAAAAATTGACGGTGCACAATGTATATTGGACGTACTTAAAATGAAGGTTTATAAATTTGGATCTGAAGGAGGGAAGCCAGAGAAGCTAGAAATTGGAGGAAATTACAGGAAATTAGCAGATAAGCTCCATAATGAACTGGTAGAAAAAGCAGCTGAAAACGATGAAGAGTTAATGGAACTTTTCTTTGAAAAAGGTACTTTAAATGAAGATGAATTAAGACAAGGTATTAAAGCAGGAATGTTAAACCACGAACTGTTTCCAGTTTTTTGTGTTTCCGCTTTAAACGATATGGGATCTGGACGTTTGATGGGCTTTATTGATAATGTAGCTCCTGCAGCTTCCGATTTAAAACCTGAACAAAGTGTAGAAGGTGATAATGTGATTCGTAAAGCGGATGCTCCTACCTCATTATTTGTATTTAAAACGGTTTTACAACCTAATTTAGGTCAATTAACATTCTTTAAAGTGAAATCTGGAGAGGTTAACATCAATGATAAATTAGAAAATTCTAGAAATGATAAAGTAGAGATTTTGAATCAGCTATTTATCATGGATGGTAAAAATAGAGAAGCTGTTACCAAATTAACAGTAGGAGATATTGGTGCTACTTTAAAACTTAAGTTTACCGAAACCAATGATACGCTTCATAAAATCGGAAACCCTATAACTATTAAACCGATAGATTATCCATTACCTCGTATTCAAAAAGTAGTATCTGCAGTAGATAAAAATGATGAAGAAAAACTGAGTGATGCTCTTAAAAAAATTCATATTCAAGATCCAACTGTAGTGGTAGGGTATTCTAAAGAGCAAAAACAAATGCTTTTAGGATGTCAAGGAGAATTGCATTTAGTAACTATTAATTGGGCATTAAAAAATATTTACGGTATTGAAGCTGAATTTTCACAGCCTAAAATAACCTATAGAGAAACCATACAAAGATCTACATCTGCTAGTTATCGTCATAAAAAACAATCGGGTGGTTCAGGACAGTTTGCACAGGTACATATGAAAATTGAACCTTGGCATGAAGGTATGGCAGAACCAGAAGGATTTAATATTAGAGGTAAAGAAGAAGTAGAACTTCCTTGGGGTGGTAAGCTTATTTTTTACAACTGTATTGTAGGTGGTGTTATCGATTTACGTTATTTGCCAGCTGTAATGAAAGGAGTTTTGGAAGTGATGGAAAGTGGTCCATTAACAAACTCATACGTTCGTGACGTTCGTGTGATGGTTTATGATGGAAAAATGCACGCGGTAGATTCTAATGATATCTCATTTAAAATAGCTGGAGCACATGCATTTAAAGAAGCCTTTTTAAATAGTAAACCTAGATTATTAGAACCAATTCAAGAACTAACTGTTAAAGTTCCTGAAGAAATGGTGGGTAATGTAATGACCGACTTACAATCCAGAAGATCTATTATCTTAAGTTTTGAAAGTAATGAACGTTATCAAGTATTAAAATGTCACACACCACTATCAGAATTATACGGATTCTCAACAGACTTAAGATCTTTAACTCAAGGTAGAGGAACTTTTAACTCGGAATTCTCATCGTTTGAGCCTGTTCCAGCGAATATTCAAAAAGGATTAGTTCAAGAAGAAAATTAATAAATTATCATTTAATAAAACAAACAATATGGAGTCTAAAGTATTATATTTAAGCGATTTAAAGTTCAATTTAGAAACTTGGAAACGTGAATTACGTTTTCACTTTAACGAAATGGATACCTTTCAAGAAAAACTAGAAGAAATTGCTTCTAGAGAACATGGTATCAAAGCACTAAAGCCTTTGGAAGTGTTTCAAAATAGAATTATGATAGAAAAAGATGTAATATCTAAATTAATGCATCGTTGTAAAGCAAAAATGAATAACATCCATGCTGTTAATTATAACGAGAATATTGATGGTCGTTTGCAAAACCAACAGCATACATTGCGTGATGATATGAGAACTTATATCAAACTTCACTATGATTTAAAAGAAGAAATGATGAATTATTTCTTAGAACTGTCTCTTATACACATCTGACGCTGCCGACGATCTACTCTGT
>OJDV01000587.1_pt1 | contig 12631 bp, 9 predicted proteins | sample 1592911 | NCBI WGS metagenome assembly OJDV01 (sample SAMN05416860, study PRJEB24817) | seawater metagenome | isolation source: Sea water | place: Canada:Atlantic | collected 2013-11 | reverse complement strand
GGCTCGGAGATGTGTATAAGAGACAGATATCGTCTATTGGAATTTCTAAATTCGATATCAACACCAACCTCATCTGAAAATGAAAATATCTGTACTACTTTGTCCTTGCAATGACTAACAGAAAAGAATATGCCGCTGACAAGTGGTTTACCATTTTTATTGTATTGAATATTAATTTCGTTTTGGTTTTTGCCCAAATAATGACTCAGGTTTTCTATTAGTTTTTTTTTAGAATGGGCTTTTGTATCATTTCCAAACTCATATTGATGTAGGTGTATCATTTTGGTTTGATTTCAATGGGTCCTTGTTTTTCTGGGTGTTTGCCTTTGACATCTTTATAGAAGTCCCGAATAATATCTAAATCGGCTTCAAGGTCACCTGATGGCATAAAAGATGTTTTCACACCAATCTCTCTTTTACCATAATCCATAACTGCCATGGCTATAGGAACCTTTGCTTCTAAGGCAATATAATAAAACCCTGTACGCCAATAACTAAGTTTAGAACGCGTGCCTTCAGGGGATAAGGCCAATGCTATTTTATCTTGGGAGTTAATAAATTCTGCCATACGGGTGGTGAGTTTGTTTTTATTGTTACGGTCAACACCTATACCACCCAAGGCTTTAAACAAATATTTTTGAGGCCATTTAAATAGGGCATCTTTTCCCATATACCGAAAAGGAACCCCTGCAGAAAAAATATAAAAAATTCCCAATGGAAAATCCCAATTACTGGTATGTGGAGCGGCAATCACAACATACCTCTTTTCAGTTGGTAAATTGTAGATTGTTTTCCAACCAAAAATATTTAAACACCATCTAAAAAACCCTTTAATCATCACAAAAGTCCTCTATATTGGATGCGACCATAGTAAGGATATCATATTGGGCTACCACTTCATCATCTTGATTACTAATGGCAATGTCCCAACGCACTTCTCCATAACCTTTGCCTCTGCGATAAGATTTTTGTTTACATGTCAGGCGTACAGTTAGATCGTCACCCGGATAAACGGGTTCAGTAAAACGCAAGTCATCCACCCCATAATTGGCAAGAACCGGACCGGGATTTGGTTCTACAAATAGTCCGGCAGCCATAGATACGATGAAATAACCATGTGCAACTCGGCCATCAAAGAATGGATTCTCTGATGCTGATTTTTCATCCATATGGGCATAAAATTTATCACCGCTTAAATCAGAAAATTCCTCTATGTCATCGAGTGTAATCGTTCGGGGTTGAGTGATTAATGTTTGTCCTATTTCAAGTTCTTCAAAATGTAATCTAAAAGGGTGTTGAGGTGCACTAGTTTGTTTGGCATTGCCAATGTATTTTTGACAAATTTTACTAATGGTTGTGGGTGATCCCTGTAAAGCAGTTCTTTGCATATAATGCATTACTCCACGTATGCCACCCATCTCTTCACCGCCTCCAGCGCGACCAGGGCCACCATGGGTCATGTGTGGCAATGGGGAACCATGACCGGTTGAATATTTGGCACTGTCTCTGTTGATTAACACCATGCGTCCATGATAACTGGCTGTTTTCATCACCAATTCAGAGACACAATCATCGTCATAACCAAAAACAGATCCTACCAATGAACCTTGACCCATGTTGGCTAATTGTGCTGCTTCTTCAAGTGTGTCATATGGCATCAAAGTACTCACAGGACCGAAAGCTTCGATGTCATGAACTTCAGGGGATTGTAATGGGTTTTCACAGGCCAAAAGAATGGGGTTAATAAATGCACCAGCTATGGCATCGGATTCGATGGTTTCAACATTGTTGGGATCTCCATAGACCAATTGAGCATATTTAGATAACTCTTGAACGCGCTCTCGCACTTCTGTTCTCTGATCCTCGCTTGCCAAAGATCCCATTTTAACGCCTTCGGCCTGTGGGTCTCCAATGGTAATTCTTGCTAACCTTTGACTAATGGCATCTGCAACCGGTGTGATTAGTTCCCTTGGCACAATGGCACGCCTGATGGCTGTACATTTTTGCCCGCATTTTACTGTCATTTCGCGAACAACCTCTTTGACATAGAAATCAAACTCAGGAGAATCAACGGTTGTATCTGGGGTTAAAATTGAACAGTTCAGAGAATCGGCCTCCATGGTGAATCGCACAGAATTTTCTGTAATATTTTTAAAAGATTTGAGGTATTGTCCTGTCGTAGCAGATCCTGTAAATGCTACAGCATCCTGACAATCGAGTTGTGAAAGTAAGTCACCAGTTGAACCACAGACCAATTGGATGGCTCCTTCAGGTAAAATATTCGATTCAACCATTGCATGAAACATTTTTTCTGTAAGAAAAGCAGTATTTGATGCAGGCTTTACAATGGCTGGTACTCCAGCCAATAGGGTTGGTGCTAATTTTTCCAACATGCCCCAACAGGGAAAGTTAAAAGCATTAATATGTAGGGCAGCCCCTTGAAGTGAAGTACAAATGTGTTGGCCAATAAATTGATCACTTGCAGATAACATTTCCAGGTTGCCATCAACGTAAACAGTATGATCAGGTAATTCACGGCGGCCTTTTCCTGAGTAAACGAATAATGTCCCAATACCGCCTTCAATATCAATCCATGAATCTAATTTAGTTGCACCTGTTAAATAAGATAATTTATAAAACTCTGCTTTGCGTTCTAATAAATACAAAGCCAACTCTTTTAGCATTAAAGCGCGCTCATGAAAAGTCATCTCGCGTAAAGATTTTCCACCTTTGTCTTTGGCATAATCTAACATGCCTGAGAAATCGAGTCCAGCAGAAGATATTTCAGATATTTTTTCACCGGTGATGGCATTAAAGCATGGACGAAAACCATCAGTGGCTTTGTGCCATTGGCCTTTGGCAAATGATTGAAGTTTGTACATAAATTTGAAGGGTTGAATTAAAGGCTAATATTGTATCACTAATTGAGTTTTTTTGAGTGATATTAAAATATCTATTTTAAAGAGAGTTTTGCACAACTCTCTAATATTTTCAATGATGGTGATATGATACGCATTTATCAATTAATACAACTAAATGAACAACGCACAATTTCAACAAGTGGTGTCCTATTTAAAAGGCTTACAAGACTCTATTTGTCAAAATCTCGAAAAAATTGAGCTAAATAATGTATTTGAACAAGACGCTTGGCAACATGATAACGGTGGTGGTGGACGAACCCGTTTTATGCGTGGTGAAATATTTGAATCAGCTGGAGTCAATTTTTCACATGTGTTAGGAGAAAAACTACCAGCTTCAGCAACAGCAAAACGCCCAGAAATAGCGGGATGTGGTTTTGAGGCATCTGGTGTTTCACTGGTTATCCATCCAGATAACCCTTTCATTCCTACATCGCATGCCAATGTTAGGGTTTTTAGAACCACAGGAAAAAAACAAAATACATGGTGGTTCGGAGGTGGTTTTGACCTTACTCCTTATTATCCTTTTGATGAAGACATTATTCATTGGCACACAACTGCACGCAACGCTTGCCAGCCATTTGGTCAAGATGTTTATACAAAATTTAAAAAATGGTGTGATGAATATTTTTATCTTAAACACCGCAAAGAAACTCGAGGTGTGGGAGGTTTGTTTTTTGATGACTTAAACCAATGGGGTTTTGATAAAAGCTTCGAATTCATTCAATCCATAGGTAATGCGTATGTTGAAGCCTATATTCCAATTGTAAAAAAGCGCATGGATATGCCATTTTTAGAAAAAAACAAAGCGTTTCAAAAATACCGACGTGGCCGTTATGTTGAATTTAATTTGGTTTATGACAGAGGCACATTATTTGGATTACAATCTGGAGGGCGGACAGAATCTATTCTTATGTCATTGCCCCCAGAGGTTTCATATCGGTACAATTATCAACCAGAAGTTGGTAGCCAAGAAGCCAATTTGGCCAATTATCTAAAACCCAGAGAGTGGCTATAATATGAGCAATCACGCATTACTCTTAAAAAGAGTCACTTATGCATCGGTAGCAACAGCTGTTATATTAATAGTTGTTAAAGCCATTGCGTGGTATATGTCAGGATCGATTGGGATCTTGGCCTCATTGATCGATTCATTAATGGATTCATTTGCATCAATCATTAATTTATTTGCTGTCCGCTATGCCTTACAACCTGCTGATGATGATCACCAATATGGCCATGGAAAAGCCGAACCATTGGCAGGATTGGCGCAAGCCAGTTTTATTGCTGGTTCTGCTATGTTCTTGATTTTTAATGCCATTGAAAGACTGCAAAATCCACAACCTCTAAACCATGGAAATATAGGTATCGCAGTGATGGTTTTCTCAATAGTCATCACCGCCTTTTTAATTCTCTATCAACGCCACGTGATTAAAATCACTAATAATTTAGCGATTAAGGCCGATTCACTGCATTATGTAACAGACATATTAACCAACTTTAGTATTTTATTGGCGTTGTATTTAACCATCAAAGGTTACTTGTGGGCAGATGCGACTTTCGCCATATTAATTGCTTTGTATATTTTCAAAAGTGCTTTCGAAATTGGCAATGATTCGTTTCAACAGTTAATGGATAAAAAATTAGACGATGCCACAGAACAATTGATAATAAAAACCATAACAGAGACCAAAGGCGCGATAGGTTATCATGATTTTAGAACCCGTCAATCTGGTAAGGACAAGTTCATTCAATTTCATTTAGAACTGGACGACAGAATGAGTTTGTTGGATGCACATACCATTGCAGATGGTCTTGAGAAACAACTAATGGCTCTAATTCCTGATGCTGAGGTTATTATTCATGAAGACCCAACACCAGTGAATGGATAATGTGTAATTAATAAATTGCAGGAGCAGAAATTATTCTGCTCCTAATATTATTTACAAAATTCCTAACTTTGCAAAAGCTGAAGCACCTGCAAATTTAGCTTGTTTGCCTAATTGATCTTCAATGCGTAAGAGTTGATTGTATTTGGCTATGCGATCAGAACGGCACAATGAACCTGTCTTAATCTGTGTGGCACTGGTAGCAACGCTTAAATCAGCAATAAAAGTATCTTCAGTTTCACCCGATCGGTGAGAAATAACAGCGGTATAATCGGCTTTATCAGCCATGTCTATGGCTTTTAATGTTTCAGTTAGGGTGCCAATTTGATTTAATTTTATTAAAATAGAGTTGGCAATATTTTTGTTTATGCCTTGTTTGAAAATTTCAGGGTTGGTTACAAATAAATCATCACCGACTATTTGTATCTTTTTACCCAATTTTTCGGTTTGGTATTTCCACCCCGTCCAATCTGCTTCATCCAAACCATCTTCTATTGAAATGATTGGGTATTGTTCGACCCAGTGGCAAAGAAAATCGGTAAACCCTTGAGAGTCATATTTTTTGCCTTCACCGGCCAAGTTGTAAACACCGTTTTCATGAAATTCTGAAGCTGCGCAATCCAATCCAAGATAAACATCCTTTCCTGCACCGTATCCAGCAATTTCAATGGCATTCATAATTGTTTCAACTGCTTCAACATTTGAGCGTAGGTCAGGTGCAAAACCACCTTCATCGCCAACAGCAGTACTTAAACCCTTTTTATTCAATACCGATTTTAAACTGTGAAAAATTTCTGTGCCACAACGCAAGGCTTCTGAGAAACTGTCAAAACCAGTTGGTAAGATCATAAATTCTTGAATATCTACATTGTTATCAGCGTGTTCACCACCATTGATGATGTTCATCATGGGTAAGGGCAAAACGTAATCATCAACAGTGGATATACTTTTAAATAGCGGTGTATGCGTTTCAGTTGCGACAGCTTTTGCAGTTGCCAATGATACACCCAATAATGCATTGGCACCTAAGTTGGCTTTGTTGTGGGTGCCATCTAAATCAATCATACATTGATCAATCTGTGATTGATTGCAGGCATCCTGACCTTTTAGTTTTTTAGCAATAATAGCATTCACATTATTAACGGCTTTTGTAACACCTTTGCCTAAGTAACGTGACTTATTGCCATCACGCAACTCTATGGCTTCACGCGCCCCAGTTGAGGCCCCTGATGGGACAATGGCGTGTCCAAACGCTCCAGATTCTAAAGTAACTTCTGCCTCTAATGTGGGGTTACCACGTGAATCTAAAACTTCTCTTGCGTGTATATTCTTTATGGCTGTCATATTGGGTTTCCTAAATTAATTCCAGTCGTTGTTTTGTTCTAAAAAGTTTTGAGATTTAACGGCTTTATCGATGTGTTTAAGGGTGCTAAGTAATTGTTCAATCATGTGTAGTTTTATGGCATTGGGTCCATCACTTTTTGCTTCAGCTGGGTTTGGATGTGTTTCCATAAACAATCCTGAAACGCCAGCGGCTACTGCTGCACGTGCTAAAACAGGTATAAATTCACGTTGACCACCTGATGTTCCACCTTGTCCACCAGGTAATTGCACCGAATGGGTCGCATCAAAAACAACAGGACAACCGGTGTCACGCATTACTGATAAAGACCGCATATCTGATACCAAGTTGTTATAGCCAAAACTGGCACCACGTTCACAAACCATAATGTTTTCATTGCCTGTTGACTTGGCTTTTACTATGACGTTTTTCATGTCCCATGGTGACATGAATTGGCCTTTTTTAATATTAACTGGTACTCCTGCGCTACAGGCTTTGACAATAAAGTTTGTTTGTCTGGCTAAAAATGCGGGTGTTTGAATCACATCAACAACACTGGCAACTTCGTCCATGGGCGTGTCTTCATGCACATCGGTAATAACCGGAACGCCAATTTGATCTTTTACAGCTTGTAGAATGGCCAATCCTTTATCGATGCCCAATCCACGAAAACTGTCTAAAGATGTGCGATTGGCTTTATCATAAGAAGATTTGAAAATTAATGGAATCGACAATCGATCGCAAATTTCTTTCAATTTACCTGCCGTTTCGATGGCCAGTTGTTCTGATTCTATGACACAAGGTCCAGCCAATAAGAAAAATGGCTGATCTAATCCTACTTCATAATTACATAATTTCATTTTATTTGTTCTCTTTTGCAGCGGCTATAAAACCTGCGAATAATGGATGGCCATCACGTGGGGTTGAGGTGAATTCGGGATGAAATTGACATGCTATAAACCAAGGATGTACATCATTTGCAAGTTCAACCATCTCTATCAGTTCACCATCTTCTGATGTGGCGGTTAATTTAAGTCCATTTGTTTCAAGTAATTCACGATAAGCATTGTTGAATTCATAGCGATGACGGTGTCTTTCTGTGATGACATCGGCGCCATAAACTTTATTAACCAATGAGCCTGAAGATAAAATGGATTTTTGTGCACCCAAACGCATGGTTCCACCCAAATCTGAATTCGTGTTTCTGGTTTCAATTTGACCCAAATGGTCTTCCCATTGTGTGATCAATGCGATAACGGGGTGAGGTGATTGCAGATTATTTTCTGTTGTATTGGCACCAGTTAAGCCACAAACATTGCGTGCATATTCAATCACAACAGCGTGCATACCATAACAAATTCCCAAATAAGGTACTTTATTCTCGCGTGCATATTTAACTGCATTAATTTTTCCTTCAAATCCACGGTCACCAAATCCACCTGGTACCAGAATCGCATCTAATGAATGCAGTTGTGATATATCATCGGTATCTTCTAGTGATTCAGAGTCAATGTTTTGAATCTTAACTTTCACACCATTAGGAATACCAGCATGCCTAAGTGCTTCATTCAATGATTTATAGGCATCACTGTGATCTAGGTATTTTCCAACCATACCAACAGTGATTATTTCAGTGGCTGATTCTTCTGCATTGATAACACGGCGCCATTCTTCAAGATCGGCTTTGCCACAATTCAAATCAAATTGTTCAATGACCAAATCATCAAAACCTTCATGACTGAGGACTTCTGGGATTTTGTAGATATTGTCCAAATCCACCATGTTAATGACTGCTTTTTCAGCGACATTAGTGAATAATGCAATTTTTTTACGCTCGCTTTCTGGAACTTCATGTTCAGAACGGCACAACAATACATCGGGTTGTATACCGATTGAGCGTAATTCTTTAACTGAATGTTGAGTGGGTTTGGTCTTTAATTCACCAGCAGCTTGAAGGTAGGGTACTAAAGTTAGGTGGACAAACATGCTATTTCTCTTGCCCTGTTCCACACCCAATTGGCGAATGGCTTCAAGAAATGGTAAAGATTCAATATCACCAACAGTTCCACCAATTTCTACCATGATAACATCGTATCCTTTACCGGCAATCATGATTTTTTCTTTTATGTGATCTGTTATGTGTGGGATGACTTGTACGGTGCCACCAAGATAATCACCGCGTCTTTCCTTGCGAATAACTGCTTCGTAGATTTGACCAGTAGTGAAATTGTTTTTGCGGCCCATTTTGGTACGAACATATCGCTCATAATGGCCTAAATCTAAGTCTGTTTCAGCTCCATCTTCAGTGACGTAAACTTCACCATGCTGAAATGGGCTCATTGTACCTGGATCAACATTAATATAGGGATCCAGCTTCATGAGTGTAACTTTTAATCCGCGTGATTCTAGCAAAGAAGCTAAACTAGCAGCAGCAATTCCCTTCCCAAGTGATGAAACAACACCACCTGTAACAAATACATATGAGGTCATAAATTAAACCGATTGTTTGTGATTGAAAAAGCTACAAATCACAAGTGATTTGTAGCTGTCTCGAAAGGATGGATATTATAAACTATTTTCTATAATGACTCAAAGCCATTATCGAATATTAAATCATCTATGTGGCTTAAATCTGTATCATTAATATCAAAAAAGATGTTATCTGAACATTTTATTCTAACCCTAATATTGCTAGACATTGATGAAGGAACCATTGCTGTACCTGTACCAGTATTCGGTATACCAGTCACGGCATCTGCAAAGGTTAGTCCGCCATCTTGAGAAAAATCTATATCGACTGTTGAACAATTGACAGGGGACTGATCAGTATTCGCAATATCCCAACTAAATGAATTCTCTACGCCTGTTACTATAGTATCGCTAGTATTATGTGAAGTTAACTGAAACGGACCATCAGCTGTGACTGTAATACGCATGGAACCTGTGCCAATAGCACCACCACTTAATTCATTATCACGAACTGTGGCCCTGAAATTCATATTTCTGGCATAAGTGGGTAATCTTTCGCCTTTTGTAAAAGAATTGTTTAAAATACTGGATAGCATAGGGAAAGTTCTACAGTTGTCAGTAACTGCTTCGAATGAACGAAAGGCTGGAGCATTACCTGTTGGGGTGTTGGGGTGTCCTGTTGGCCCTAAATCATTTTGCTCCCAATTAAACGTCATATTTGATTCATCATCATCAGTAGCTTCAGCACATAACTTAAATGGAGTTGAGTTTGGTATAGTATAATTACTTCCAGCATCAACAACAGGAGCTTCATTCATTGTATCTACAATAACAGAACAATTTGAACCGGTACTATTGGTACTATAATTTATTATTTCCTTTAGTGAATGGTTGTTAAAGTATGCATCTGAAAAATTTTGCAAATTATGAGAACCACATAATGCGGCATAACCCATTATTGTACTGCCACTTCCTGGTTCATAAGCTGCAGTAGATGAACGGTTGCCACCACCACAACCACCGGATGATGAATTGAAAATATGGTTAGCACCCCATTGATGTCCCATCTCATGTGCTACATAATCAACATAAAAAGCATCATTGACAGGACTGGGTAAGCCTGTTACTCCTTCAGCTTTTCTGGTTCCGCAAGGTACGCCCAAACCTGCAATACCCCCTCCGCCGGTAGAAAAAACATGACCAATATCGTAGTTGGCAGATCCAATTACAGAATTTATTTTGGTTCTATTCTGGCTAAGCATAGCAAAACCGTTATTATTAGAGTAGCCATCAGTGGCCGAATCAGTAAAAACAAGTAAGTCATTATTATCAATTAAAGTCATGCGAATACCAACTTCAATCTCATAGATTCCATTGACTCTGTTCATCGCTGTAACAATAGCCGCCATACCGTCTTGTACATTTGCAGCTCCGTTAGAATGAAACGCTGTGTATTCAGCCGTGGCAGCCACTGCTAATCGGTAGGTTTTTAAACTCAATTCATTTGTAGGAATTGTGCCGCCTCTGTTTTCATCATCTGAATTGTATTCATGATTATGCTCTTCTACATCACACTTCCAACTTCTTTCAGATAGATATAGGTCAGATTTAAAATAGCTCATATGCATTTTATTTGTTTCTCTGTTAATAGGATCAATCCAAACCGGTCCTTTTACAGTTTGTATTACTGCATGAAGCCCCATATGGGTGATATCTAAAACCAAGGATTTGTTAGTTTCCACTGAGCGGCCACGATAGGTATGAAAGTTAGGATATTTGATAGACAATTTTTCTGACATGATATTGACTTTATATATGATGAAGTCTTCAAATTCACCATTAGGCAAAGGCAATGAAATTGTTTTTTCAGAATTTTGATCCCTGGCGAATTCCTGCAATAGGCTGTTTTCATCGAATTCAACCAGTTGAAATTTTTTAGCTTGTATATCAAAATCACTCATTTCTGATAATGATACATTTGATCGTTGTTGATTTAATTGCCAATACGATGGTGATGCAATGGCATTAAAACTGATTAATAATAATAATATTTTGTACATTGAAATAAAACCTCTCTTGTTTTAAATAATTTGAAATTAATAGGTATGCTTTTCTTCTATTACCCCAGCATCAGGGTTGTTAAATATATCTTCATTTAATTTGCCTTCGGATTTTGCTACGATACACGTCACAGCGCAATCACCAGTGATATTAACTGCTGTTCTTGTCATATCCAGTAATCTATCAATACCAAGAATGATCCCTATGGCTTCAACGGGCAGACCTACTTGAGCTAATACACCAGCAAGCATTAATAAGCCAACACCAGGTACACCAGCAGTTCCAATAGACGCCAATGTTGCCATAATAACTACTGTACCCAATTGTGCCATCGTAAGATCAAAGCCAAACGCTTGGGCAATAAATACGGTGGCAACACCTTGCATAATAGCAGTGCCATCCATATTAATAGTGGCACCAAAAGGTATGGTGAATGAAGCCACAGATTTATCAACACCCATACGTTGAGTAACAGTTCTTAATGTCACAGGAATGGTGGCATTTGAACTGGCCGAACCAAAAGCAAATACCACTGCAGTTTGAATCTTCTTCAAAAACACCAAAGGATTGATCTTTCCAAAAATAAATAGAATACTGGGATAAACAATAAAAGCATGAAGAAACAAAACAAATAATACAGTAAAAAAGTATTTAGCTAAGTCTGAAATGGCACTGGCTCCTAGGTTAGCAAATACAATGGCTATCAAGGCAAATACTGCATAGGGTGCAAATTCCATAATAATATGAACTAACTTCATGATGACTTCATTTACATTTTGCATAAAAGAAATGAGTTTTTCGCCTGATTTACCCGCCATTGTTGCACTTAAACCAAACAATATAGCAAATACAATAATCTGAAGCATATTGCCTTCAGCAAAGGCTTTAATGGGATTAGTTGGAATCATGTTGATTAGGACATTCACAAATGAAGGGGCTTCTTTTGCAACATACTTAGGATAATCATTGGGGATATCGAAGCCCAATCCTGGGTTAATTAAATATGAAATACTAATTGCAATTGTTAGCGCTATTGCCGTTGTAAATAAATAAAATAGTAAGGTTTTACCTCCAATTTTTCCTAAATTAGAAGGGTCTCTAAGAGCGGCTGCGCCACAAAATAATGAAACAAAAACCAATGGGACAACCATCATTCTTAATGCATTTAAAAAGAGTCCACCAACAACTTTGAATAATCCTCCAGTTAAGTATTTTTCAACATTAGCATTCTCATTGAAACCAAAATAATTTATGCCAATGCCAACAATAGCTCCAATAATCATATAGATAATGATTTTTTTAGTTAGTGTCATTTGTACTCACTCTTTTTGCAGTAACGCAAGAGTATAAAAGGCTTTGGGTCTAACTACAAATGAAAATGGCTTAAATCATGATTTGCTAGGCTTGAATCCTTATTTTTTGACTAAATCTATGCTTTCTTTGCTAATTGTGATCAATTTTTGTTTGTACAATGAACCCAAGGCTCTTTTGTAACTGCCTTTCGAGACATTCCATTTGTTGTAAATTTCTGCAGGTGGACTTTTGTCAGTTAAGTTTGATTGTCCATTGTTGTTTTTTAGGTCATCAAGAATATTGGTAGCCAAACCACCCATTTGGTGTGCATCAGGTAATGTAAAGCACAGGTTGATCTTTTTATCAGGTCTAATTTCTTTAATATAGGCTTTGAGTTTTTGCCCTAATCGTATGGATTTAAAAACATCAGAATGGTGGATTAAACCCAAATGGGTTTTGTTAATCACAGCTTTGAATCCCAGTTTTGACTTTCCACAAATCAAAACATCCACTTCTTGTTGGGTTTTAAAGTTAGTGTTAACCTCACTTAAGTGCTTACTTAATTTGATTGAACCAACCAAGCGATTTGAGGCGCTGTCCTGATACATATATATCTGTCTCTTATACACATCTCCGAGCCCACGAGACAGGCAGAAATC
>OJDV01000586.1_pt1 | contig 12644 bp, 11 predicted proteins | sample 1592911 | NCBI WGS metagenome assembly OJDV01 (sample SAMN05416860, study PRJEB24817) | seawater metagenome | isolation source: Sea water | place: Canada:Atlantic | collected 2013-11 | reverse complement strand
AGATCGTCGGCAGCGTCAGATGTGTATAAGAGACAGCCTGCGCGCCCGTGACCTCCGACCAGTCTCCCCCCACGGGCGGCTGCGTCCAGGAGGCCGAGACCACCTGCGGGCTGACCGGCCTGTGCGACGGCGCCGGCGAGTGCGCCCAGTACGGCTCCGACATCACGTGCGCCGGCGGGACCTGCTCCGAGGGCGTCGTCACCGGCGAGAGCGCGTGCAACGGCGGCGGGTCGTGCGTCGCGCCCGACGAGGTCACCTGTGACCCGTACCTGACCTGCGAGGCCGAGGCCTGCGCGACCTCGTGTGTCTCCACGAACGACTGCATCGACGGCTTCGTCTGCAACGGCGGCGCCTGCGTCGAGCCGGCCGCGGGCCAGGACGGCGACGACGACGGCGGATGCTGCGCGAGCGCGCCGTCGAACTCGCCCGCGACCCCGTGGCTCGCGTCCTTCGCGCTGCTCGCGCTGGTGGGCCTGCGCAGGAGGCGCGCGTGAGCGAGGTCCAGGAGCACATGGAAGAGGTCGCGCGCCTCGTCGCGCTCGGAGAGTTCGACGAGGCGCGCGCGGCCACGCTGCGTGAGCTCCTCGAGCACGAGGACCCGGTCGTGGTCATCGAGCGCGCGCTCACGCTCGCCGAGGACGCCCGCGTCCTCGAGCTCGGGCGCGACAACGACCTGCCCGACGCGATCGTCGAGGAGCTCGTGCGCGCCTTCGCGGCGCACATGGCCTCGTTGGGCGCGCGCGCCACGGGCGGCCTGCGCTCGCTCACCGCTCAGGCCCGGCGCCTGCTCGACGCCGCGCACCGCAAGGACGAGATCGTCCGGGGCCGCCTCGCCACGCTCGAGCCGGAGGACGCGGTGGCGCTCCTGGCGCGCTACCTCAAGACCTCGCCCGCGCCCGCGTTCACCGCGAGGCTCGAGCGCGAGCACCCCGAGCTCGTCGCCGCGGCGCGCGCGCTCCACCACTCACGCACCGACCCGCAGGAGTGCTTCGGCCCCGACGCCGACCTCGCCGAGTTACTGCGCGCGCCGCTCACCGACACGCACACGCTCTCGGCGCGCCTTGCGGCCATCGCCGTCCGGCTCGACGACCCGCGCGCGGCGTGTGAGGTCGGCGCACGAGGACCCGACGAGGACCTCGCGCTGATCGCGTCGTGCCTCCTGGCGTACCTGCGCGTGCGCGACTCCTGCGACGTGCTGCTCGCGCGCTTTTTGAAGTCCAGCCCCGACGCGCCGGCGCTCGGCGCCGCGGCGGCGTCACTGGACCCCGTGAAGACCCGGCAGGCGCTCTCGCTCATGCTCGCCGACTCCGCCTGGGGCAACCCCGAGGAGCCCGAGCACGAGATGACCGAGGCGCGAGCGCGCGCGCTCGTCTCGGCGCGCGCGATCCTGCCCTTCGTGGGCAGCCCCGCACCACCCATCCAGCTCGAACAGCTTGGCGCTCGGCTCCGCGCGCACAGGATCGAGGATGTCCCCGACGCCGTCGACGCGCACATCGCGCGCTGGCGCTCGCTCCTCCCTGACTAGAACGCGGAGCGCCAACACGTGGCACCAGAAACACAGCTCTCTTCATACGCGCTCGAGGAGCGCCTCGTCACCGCCGTGCGTGACCTGGGCGGCGACGTCGCCCGCGGTGACGTCGCCGCGCGCTCCGGCCTGCCGCTCGGCGAGGTCGAGCAGGGCCTGCGCGACCTCCTCTCGCTCTACAAGAGCCACCTCGACGTCGACGACGACGGCAACCTGCGCTACCGCTTCGACGCCGCCATGACCCGGCGCGGCTCCCGCGACGCGGGGCACTGGCTGCACAAGCTGCGCGCCTTCGCCTGGTCCGCCTTCGTCTTCTCGTTCAAGGCCGGCATCATGATCACGCTGATCGGCTACACGGCGGTCTTCGTGATCATCCTCCTCGCGCTCGCTGTCGCCGCGCTCGGCGCGATGTTCGGCTCCGACTCCGACTCCGACGGCCTCGGCGAGCTGCTCTTCCTGCCGCTTCGCCTGCTCGCCGAGCTCCTTGAGTTCGTCTTCTGGTTCAACATCTTCAGCGACACCGGGTCGCGCCGAGGCCGAGGGCGAGGCCGCATCAAGCGCTTCCACGAGCGCGTCGAGAAGCCGTTCTATCAGAAGATCTTCGACTTCGTGTTCGGCCCCCAGCCCCAGCGCGACCCGCTCGCCATCCACCGCGCCTTCGCCGGGTTCATCCTCGAGCGCCGCGGGCGCGTGACCGCCGCCGAGTGGGCGTCCCGCTCCGGGCAGAGCCTGGAGGACGCCGAGCGCGCGCTCACCGCCGCGCTCGAGCCCGAGCCGCGCACGCTCTACCTCCTCGCCGTCGGGGTCTCAGAGTACGCCGACCCCGACACCGCCGACCTCGAGTACGCCGCCCAGGACGCACGCGACATCTCATCGTTCTTCGCGTCGAACCCGGGCCCGTTCGCCAAGGTCGAGACCCTCCTGCTCGTCGACGAGCAGGTCACCCAGCGCGCGCTCGAGTCCGCCCGCGCGTTCACAAGGCGCGCGCGCCCACAGGACGCCGTCGTCGTCTTCCTCGCGGGGCACGGGCTCCACGCGCGTGACGACGCCGCCGACTACTACTTCCTCACCCACGACGCCGACCCCGCCGCGCTCCCCGAGACCGCCGCCCCCTTCGATCTCATCGAGTCCCTGCTCGACGCCAGCGTCGCCGCGCGCGACAAGCTCGCGCTCATCGACACCTGCCAGTCCGGAGAGGACCCCTCGCCTGGGCGCGGGCAGGCCGCCGGCGAGCGCAGCCGCGGCGTCGAATCCTCACCGCTCTCGACCGCGCGCGACCGCGCCCTCTCGACCTACGGTCGCCGCCTCATCTACCGCGACCTCCGCCGCCGCACCGGCGCCATCGTCTTCTCCTCCTCGCTCGGACACGAGCTCTCGCTCGAGTCCGACGCCTGGGCCAACGGCGCCTTCACAGAGGCGCTGCTCGAGGCGCTCTCCAGCGGAGAGTCGGGACCAGACGGCGCCCTCTCCATCTCAGAGCTGAGGGACCAGGTCATCCGCCGCGTCCCCGAGCTCACCCGCGGGCGCCAACACCCCACGGTCGACCGCGACAACCTCCTGCGCGACTTCACCGTCTCCACGCCCTCGGCGAGCGACCCGAACTAACCACGCGCAAAGATTCGAATACGTTTCGACGGGGGCGAGGGCTACTGTGATGGTCTACCCACCCACGACAGCAGGAGCCCGTCATGAGAAGCCATATCGCCGCCATACTCGTCTCATCGTCACTCATGCTGAGCGTGGGGTGCGATGGAGGCTTCGACGAGGCGACCGGCGTCTACAGCGGCAACGGCATCACCGCGACGTTCCCGGCGGGTTGGGGCGATGGGTTCAACGCACCGAACATGGTCGTCTCTCGCGCCGATCCCGACTCCGAGACGATCATGATGCTCACGGTCCAGACCGTCCCCGCGGAGTTCACGATCGAGAGGTACGAGGAGGAGTCGAGCCGACAGCTGCGGAGCCAGGGCGTCGTGCAGTTCGACAGCGGCGTCATCGAGGCGGACGGGGTCGAGGGGGGGTGGAGGGTCGCCGACCAGGTCCTCCAGGGGGAGTCCTTCCGGTCGATCAGCTACCACTTCATGCACGGCGGAAAGATGTACTTGCTCGTCGGGCTCACCGAGAAGTCCGAGTTCGGAGAGTGGGAGACCCGCTTCGACGAGGTGGCGAAGAGCATCGACTTCTCCGACCCCTGAGGCGCGCCTCTACCCGCTCATGGCTCCAGCGTGACCACCGTCACAGAAGCCGTGCGCCCCGCACCGCTCGGCGCCGACCCTCGCGTCGCCGACCCCTCGAGCGCGCCCGCGATCAGCTCGCTGAGTGGATCTCGCCTCGCTCCGCGCGTCTTGGAGCCGTCGAGCGCCGGCGCGAAGTCCACCGGCGCGCGCGTCGCGAACACCTTGAACACGTCCGACCCGGCGGGCGCCGAGGCCGTCAGACACCTCGGCACCACGAAGGTCTTCGCGCCGGCGGGCAACAACCCGCCCTCGCTCGTCGCGCCCAGCGGCGGGAAGAGCTGCGTGACCTCACCGCTCGCCCCCAACACGAGCACCGTCAGGTAGAGCGGCCCCTCGCTTCTCTTGGTGACCTCGAGGACGTACTCGTCGCCAATCGCGAGCGCACCCGAACTGGGGCTCTCCCCTGGTGAGGTCCCGGCGCAACCGCTCCCGTCCCAACGGTGAGACGCCCGCCTCACCACCGCGCTCAACGCGATCCCCTCGTCCGCGAGCTCTACCCGCTCCAGCGCGAGCCTCCGGGCGTGCCTCGTGAGCGCGGCCCTGAGCGCTCCACCTCCCGAGGACGTCGCCCCGGTCGCGAGCGCACGCCCTGCCCTCGTTCGGGCCTCCCAGGCGCCACCCTCGACGGACACGTACACCTCCGCGTCGCCCGCGACCTTCTCCAGCACCGGCATCGCATCGAGCACGGCCTCCACGCTGTCGCGCTCGGGGCCCTCACCCTCCACCGCCACGCGCACGCGCAGGTCGCCGAACCCCAGGCGCACGAGCCTCGCCCGCGCCGTCATGGGCGTCTCCACCGGCGCGTCGAGCTGGACCTCGGAGGAGAGCGCGTCCGCCGAGACGACCTCACCCGCGCCCACGACCTCACCGCCTCGCACGAGCTCGACCTTCGCGCCGAGGTCCAGCCCAGCCAGCGCGCCGGCGTCCAGCTTGACCCTGGAATCCGAGCCATCGATGACCTCGTACGGCGCGTCTAGCCCGCGGCCTTGCTGCAACACGAACGCGTCGCCGTCACCAAAGAACTGTGGGCGCTGCCCCGGCACCTTCGCACGGATCGTCTCGTCGATCTGTGCGAAGGCCTCGTCGAAGGTCTCCAGCGCGCTCGCGCGCTCCAGAACCTTCACAAACGCCCACGTCAACGAGCCCATCGGCTCGCCGTCCTCGGCCAGGACCTCCATCGCGTTCTGACCCGAGAAGGACGCCGACAACACCACGAGCGGCGCGCGCTCCCCGGTCGCCTCGGACGCGTCGAACCCCGAGTCCCCCTCCTGAGCGCCGACCGCGCCCGCCGCCGGCGCGCCGATCGGACCCGACGTCCCGCCGCGGACCGCCGCGCGCGCCCTGGTGATCGTCCCGGAGTGGCACGCGTCCACGGTCATGACCACGGCGCCCCCAGGACCCACGCGGTCTCGAAAACGCTCGAGCCACTGGCCGATCTCGTCGTCCCTGATGTGCGCCGAGCCGTCGTAGCCGGGCGGCGGCGAAGACGGCGCGCCGTGTGGCACGAGCACCTCGTCGTAGCCGTCTGCCTCCTCGGGTGGGCTGTCCTCGTCGGTGATCTGGTGGCCGTGGCCCGAGTAGTGGATCAGCACCACGTCGCCGCGGCCGCTCTCTTCGAGCAGCTGCGCGAGCGCTGCGCGTATGCCTTCGGCGTCGGCCTGAGCATCGAGCAGCGTGCGGACGTCTCGGCGCGCGAAGCCCTTGCGCCGCAGCGCACGCTTGAGCGCGTACGCGTCGCGCTCGGACGCGAGATCCTGCCAGCCCGAACCCTCCGGGTAGTCCCCGATGGCGACGATCAGCGCGCGGCGCTTCCCCGAGTCACGCGCGGCGGTGCCCGGCGCCTCCGGGGACGCGACCTCTGCGCCGCCCGAGAGGTCCACGGCCGCGCCGACACCACGCGCCGCTGGAGCTGCGACTGTCGCGCAACCACCCGCGCACACCACGAGACACGACACCATCGACACCGCTGACATTCGCACTAGAGCCTCCAAAACGGTCTGCCAATTCAGACACCACCGCGGCGCCCATTATTTCACCCGATGCAAAAACCAGCTTGACATCGAGTGTCAATTGGCACATCTTCCCCCCAATGGGTGCCACCAAGCCGCACCTGGGTGTCACAAACGAACCACGCGGAGCGATCATGAGTCGACCACCAGGGCACAGAGAACGCAAGAAGGAGCGTACACGTCGAACGATCGCGCTCGCGGCCCGAGAGCTCTTCTTGAGCAAGGGGTTCGACGAGACCACCGTCGACGAGGTCGCAGACGCGTCCGGCGTGAGCCGCAGGACGGTGTTCCGCTACTTCCCGACGAAGGAGTCGATGGTCTTCCCCGAGCGCGGAGAGCGAATCGATCGCTTCCAGGAGCTCATGCTCCACGAGCTCGCCAGGTCGAACGACCCCAGAGAGGCCGTGCGCCGCACGTCGCTTCAGATGGTCGCCGTCTTCGAAGAGAGCGTCGAGGAGCTGCTCGCGCAGCATGAGCTGGTCTCGGTGGTCCCCGGACTCGAGATCGTCGACGCGACGTTCGACAAGGCGTGGGAGGCCACGCTCGTGATGGCGCTGACCTCACGCATCAAGGAAGGCACCGAGGAGGCCATGTACGCCAGGCTCCGCGCCGGAGCGCTCATCGGCGTCATCCGCGCGGGCTTCAACGAATGGTTCCAGTCGGGCGCCACGCTCGACCTCATGCACATAGCGGAAGAGGCCATGATCATGGTCCTCGGCCCGAGACCCACAGACGAAGAGGAGCGATGATGACGAAGGGAGCCTTGCGCGAGACCGGATTGAGCCATGACGAGATCATGGGTGAGCTCGAAGGCCTCAAGGCCGAAGACCTGAAGTGGCGAGGAGGCTCGGCGTTCAGCTACGTCTACCACGCCGGCGACGACATCGAGCGCGTCGGCAAGGAGGCGTACATGATGTACCTCTCCGAGAACGGCCTCGACCCCACCGTCTTCAAGAGCCTGCTCAAGTTCGACACCGGCGTGGTCGCCATCGGCCTGGAGCACCTCAACGCCCCTGAGGGCGCCGTCGGCAACTTCACCAGCGGCGGCACCGAGTCGATCATCTGCGCGGTCAAGGCCGCCAGGAACTACGCCCGCAAGGTCCGCGGCATCGCCGAGCCCAACATCATCATCCCGGTGACCGCGCACGCCGCCTTCCACAAGGCCGCGCACTACCTCGACATGGAGTGCCGCATCGCCCCCGTCGACACCACGAGCTTCAAGGCCGACGTCGACGCCATGGCCGCGCTCATCGACGAGAACACCGCGCTCATCGTCGGCTCGGCCGCCTCGTACGCACACGGCGTCATCGACCCGATCACCGAGCTCGGACAGCTCGCGCTCGAGCGCGGCGTCCTCCTCCACGTCGACGGCTGCATCGGCGCCTGGCTCCTCCCCTACTTCGCGCGCCTCGGCGGCACCGTCGAGCCCTTCGACTTCTCCGTCCCCGGCGTCACGTCCATCTCGATGGACTACCACAAGTACGCGTACTGCCCCAAAGGTGCCTCCGTCGTGCTCTACCGCGACGCCGCCGTGCGCCACCACCAGATCTTCTCGTGCGCCGACTGGTCCGGCTACACCGTCGTCAACGCCGTCGTCCAGTCGTCGCGCTCCGGCGGACCCATGGCCGCCGCATACGCCGTCCTGAACTACGTCGGCGACGAGCGCTACCTCGACATCGCGCGTCAGCTCAAGAAGGAGACCGAGATCGTCATCGAGGGCGTCGAGTCCATCGACGGCCTCCACATCATGGGCGAGCCCAGGATGTCACTGGTCGCCATCGGCATCGACGAGGGCGGCCCCAGCCCCTTCGACGTCGCCGACCTCATGACCGAGCTCGGCTGGCACGTCCAGCCCCAGCTCTCCATGGGCGACTACCCCGCCAACATCCACCTCACCATCGCCCCCCAGAACGTCGGGCGCATGGAGGACTTCATCGACGACCTCGCCGACGCCTACGACCGCGCCGACGAGGCCGCCTCGAAGAAGAAGGGCGGCTTCAACCCCGCCGCCGCCATGATCAACGGCCTGGACATGGCCTCCATCGACGCCAGCACCATCAGCGAGATCCTCAAGATGGTCGGCGTCAACGGATCGTCGATGCCCGAGAAGATGGGGCCCATCCATAGCCTCCTCGACTCCATGCCCACCGACGCCAGGAACCACGTGCTGACCGCGTACTTCAACGCGCTCTACACCTCCTGAACCTGCGGACCACCGGCGGCCCGAAGGGGCCGCCGACACGACGAGGTTGAACCCAAGGAGCCGATGCGACAGCATCGGCTCTTCGCGTTTCACACCCGGACGAGCGACATGATCGAACGCACCACGCCCAGCACCACTTCGCCCACGAATTCGCCGAGACCATGACCCCGAAGGCGCACCCCATGCGCTGCATGAAGGTCGTGTATGCCAACACGAACGACGACCTTGTTGGCGCAATGAACACGCTCCAGACGCTCTACCGCAAGCATCCCTACTACTGCACCACTGGCTTCACCCACATCGTCAGGCGCGCCCTGCCGACGGACACGGCTCGGCGCCCTGCTTGATGACACGTACGCGCCCGTGACCGGCGCGCCCGACAACACAACGACTCAGGAAGAACACCCATGAGACATGCCCTCAGGACCTCGGCCATCCTCACCGCGCTCGCCATGAGCGCGTGCGGCCCGGGAGAGGCCGCAAACAACGCCAACAACTCGAACAACTCGAACAACACCACCCAGGACGCCGGCCCCGACGCGACCTCGGACGGCGGCGCCGACGCCGGCGATCCGAACGCCCTCGCGTTCCCCGAGATGAACCGAATCTCGGGGACCGAGGGCGCCGGAAGCTTCCGGTTCGGCGCCGCCACCGCCGCCGCCCAGATCGAAGACGGACTGGTCGACAACGACTGGTACTACTGGACGCTCCCGGTCGATCAGGGCGGCGCGGGCAAATCCGAGCCCGTCGGTGACGCCGTGCGCGGCAAGTCCAAGGCGCTCGAAGACATCGCGCTGATGCAGGAGCTCAACCTCGACGCCTACCGATTCAGCGTCGAGTGGTCCCGCATCGAACCCGAGCGCGACGTCATCGACCAGGCAGGCCTCGACCACTACGGCGAATACCTCGACGCGCTCGAGGCCGCCGACATCCGCCCGATGATCACGCTCCACCACTTCTCCAGCCCCATCTGGGTCGACGACTTCCGCACCGAGATGGGCTGCGGCCCTGAAGACGACCCGCTCGACACCGACCTCTGCGGCTGGGATCACCCCAAGGGCGGCGAGCTCATCATCGAGGAGCTGCGCGAACACGCCGCGCTCCTCGCGCGCACCTACGGCGATCGCGTCGACGACTGGTGCACCATCAACGAGCCGATCAACTACCTGCTCGCGAGCTACGGCCAGGGCGTCTTCCCCCCAGGCAAGAGCCTGCTGCTGAGCGACGACCCCACCAAGATGGTCACCGTCGTCCGCAACTACATCGCCGCGCACGTGGCAATCTACGAAGCGATCAAGGAGAACGACACGTTCGACGCCGACGGCGACGGCGTCGCCGCCGAGGTCGGCATGAGCCTGTCCATCGTGGACTGGGTCGCCACCAACCGCAACCGCCTCTCCGAGGACCCCAGCGACATCGCCGCGCGCGATCGCGTCGACTACGTCTTCCACTACCTCTGGGTCGACTCGATCCTCAACGGCACCTTCGACGCCGACTTCGACACCGTCGCCGAGGAGTCTCACCCCGACTGGACCGGCAAGCTCGACTGGCTCGGCGTACAGTACTACTTCCAGGCCGGCGTCACCGGCACGCCCGCGCTCATCCCCCTCGTCGACGCGACCGTCTGCATCCCCCCAGTAGACTTCGGCTCCTGCGTACGCCTCGACGACCCCACCAAGTACGTCCCCGAGATGCGCTACTGGTACTACGAGCCCGGGATCTACAACGTCATCATGAACATGACCGAGCGCTACCCGGGCATGCCGCTGCTCGTGACCGAGGCCGGGATCGCCACGAACACCGGGCCTCGCCGCGCCGAGAACGTCGTCCGCACCCTCGAGCAGGTCCAGCGCGCCATCGACGAAGGCGCCGATGTCCGCGGCTACTACCACTGGTCCCTCATGGACAACTTCGAGTGGGCCGAAGGCTACGGCCCCCGCTTCGGCCTCTACACCGTCGACCGCAGCGACTTCAGCCGCACCGCGACTCAGGGCGCCATGGTCTTCGGAGAGATCGCCGCCACGCGCACGATCACCGGGGCGCAGCGTGACCTCTACGGCGGGCTCGGCCCGATGACGCCAGAGGCCCCCATCGAGGAGGACTGACCCTGCCAGGCGGCCCCTACTTGGCGGCCACGACGAGGCGGGGCGACGCTCGACGCGTCGCCCCCCGCTCACCTCCCTCTCTCCTACGACGAAACTCAGTCTTCTCCGTCACCGAACGAGTCGAACGGGTCGCCGGTGCCCACGTGGATCTCCACGACGAACCCGTCGACGAGCAGGAACTGCACCCAGGTGTACATGAAGCCGATCGAGAGGTTGCTCTCCCCGCTCACCCTCCAGTTCACGTACGGCCCATAGACCTTCTCGACCTCTTCGGCGTGCGAGCCGACCTTGATGCCCAGCTTGGTCGCTTCGATCGCGGGACCACGCGCCGAGATCGAGAGCACCTTGCCATCGTAGTCGTCCTCGTCACGCGAGACGTGGAACGTGTAGCCCTTGGTGGGGTACTCGTAGACGTCGACCTGGCTCCCATACCACTCGGATTGGTCCTCGACCGTCTCGGGCTCTCCCAAAATCTCGATGACCTTGGCGATCGGCATGAGGTTCGCGAACGGACCAATCGACTCCCAATCATTGAACTCGAACGACCAGTCGTTGAGCGCCTCGATGTTCTCTTCCTCGTAGAGCACACCGAGCGCGACCGCGGGCTGGGGAGGAGTCGGCGTGGCGGCGGCTTCCACGACGTCCTCGACGTCGCCCGGCTCGACGTCCGCGCGGGGCGTCTCGATCGGGTCGACGTCGTCGGCCTTCGGAGTCGTCGAACAAGCCATCGAGGCAACCAGAGACGCACACGACAGGATACGAATGAGATCGTTCACTTTTCCTTACCTTCCTTCTTTTCCTTCGCGAGGCTCTTGAGCGCGTCTGCGGCCTCTTCGGCCTCGCTCGAAGCCTCGGTGGAGTCCTCAGCGCCCGCCTCCTCCTCCTCGGCCTTCTCCTCGGGAGGAGGCACGAAGTCGGGCACGTCGGCGGTCGACTGATGGAACGTCGCGGTCTTGCCGCCGCCCTTTGCGAACGCGGAGTACGAGCCCCACCACTCCTCGGTGAGCGAGTCGACGTCGGCGCGCATCTGGACGACGGCGGAGGTGTTCGACTCGACCTTGGAACGCGCTCCATCGACCTGCTCACGCAGCGGCTTGAGGTCGTAGACTGCCAGGTCATGACGCATCGCGGTCTGCGCGGTCAGGAGCGTATACTTGGCGTTGGTTAGCCCGAGCTTGGACTCGGCGAGATCGAGCTCCGCACGCGCCAACTCGACGCGGCGATCCTCGAGCGCGGTGAGCTTCACGACCGCGCCGCTCATGTCCTTGGGCCAAGAGCGCTTCTCGACGAGGTCCCTCCGGGTCGCCTTCGCGCGATCATAATCGCGCGCTGCGGCGTCACGCGACAGGCGCGCGATCGAGACGGTGTCCTGCGTGTCCGCGATGAGCTTGCGCGAGGCGAGCGGGACGGACGAGTCGTCGAGCCTGATCGGCGCAACGCTTCCACCACAGGCGCCCAGGAGCGAGGCCGCGACGAGCGCGGCGAGTATTCGTGTTCTCATGGTCTCACTCGCGTCAGTTGAGAAGACGACCGCCCGGCTTGCCCGAGGCGATCTTCTCGCGAACTTCACCCTCGAGCGAGCCGAGGCCCGCGTCGTCGAGGACGAAGATCATGTTCTTGCGTCCGGCCTCGAGGCCACCCGAGGCGGCCTGAGAGAAGGACGAGTATGCGCCGGCGCGGTCACCGATCTGGAAGCTCGCGATCCCGAGCAGGTTCTGCTCCGTGGGGCCACCTCCGAGTTGAAGCGCGCGCGCGAAGATGAGCCTCGCGACGTGCGGGTCGCCCGCGTCGAGGAACGACTCGCCCAAGGCGCGGAGCCTCTCGATGTCCTCGGGGTTCTTGGAGAGCTGATCGCGCAGCTTGTCGATACCCTTGGGCTGCTTCGGATTCGCCGAGCGCGACGAGAACTGATCGAAGGGCACCAGCGCGTTGCCCAGAGGCTCACCCTTGAGGCAACCCACCACGACCGGGTCGAGCAGCGCGGACTGCCAGACCTGCTGAGCGCACGCGGCCAACGCCTCGTCGGCGAGCGCGCGAAGCTGAGTGACACGCGCCTCTAGCGCGCGACGCACGGTGTCCTTGCCCGTCGCGTCGAGCCCGTCTGGCATCTTGATCTTGCCGACCCTGTCGGCCGAGTAGCGCATGCTGAACGCGAGCCTGCTGAGCGCGGCGGCGGTGAACTCCGGGGAGCCCTGACGCGCCGCGTTCAGGTAGGTCTGCTGAGTCACCTCGACGATCGCGATGAACTCCTGAATGAGGTCGATGTCGTCCGGGTCGGGGTAGATTTTCAAGGTCTCGAGCAGGACCTCGGCCATGCCGTAGTGCGCGCGAGCCTGAGCCTCGGGTGTGGCTCCGGAGCCCGCGTCGAGGACCTGCTGGAGCATCATCTCCGAGTTGTCCCGATCACCCTGCGACACGATCGCGAGCCCGAGGCGCGCGAGCAGCTCCGGGTTCCCGTCTTCGGCGTAAGGGGTCAGCTTACGCGCCATGTCCTTGCCGTTGCCCTGACGCTCGAGCAGCGTCGCCAAGCTCGTGAGCGCCTCGGCGCGCGCGGGGCCCTCGCTC
>OJDV01000585.1_pt1 | contig 12649 bp, 8 predicted proteins | sample 1592911 | NCBI WGS metagenome assembly OJDV01 (sample SAMN05416860, study PRJEB24817) | seawater metagenome | isolation source: Sea water | place: Canada:Atlantic | collected 2013-11 | reverse complement strand
CGAGATTTCTGCCTGTCTCGTGGGCTCGGAGATGTGTATAAGAGACAGATCCTTATCTAGTTACTTAAGTTTTTTAATTTATTTTTTGTTTTACATTTTTGTTACTTATGAGCTTATAAAAAATGTTTGGGGAGCTAAATTGATTGATAGTAATGTGATCTTGGGATTAATAAGTGGATATATTTCTTTAGGTTTTATTGGATACTTTATTCTTCTAAGTGTTAATCTAGGGTATCCTAATTCTTTTGAAGGTCTAAATATGGTTGAAATAGGAAAAGAATCTTATTCTGATGGGTTAATGTATTTTAGCTATATAACCCTATTAACCATAGGCTATGGGGATATTTCTCCAATAAGCCAAGTTGCTCAAAAAGCGACTATTTTTGTTGGTTTAATTGGGCAGTTTTATATGGTCATAATCACTGCTATTACTGTTGGTAAATATTTAAATCAAGTAAGTAATACCAAGGAATAATTTTACTGTTAATTTGGGTTTTGAAAGTCTGGATTGGTATTAAATCCAGGTTCAGATAATGAAAGCAAGAACGCTTTTAAATCTGCCTTATCTGCTTCCGTTAATTGAGCGCCACCTTCAGCAATATTTTTCATTAAAGGATCTATGGTTTCAGAATAAACCAAACCTTCACTATAATGATTAATTACTTCCTCTAAGGTTTCAAATCTACCGTCATGCATATATGGAGCAGAAAATGCTAAATTTCGTAAAGATGGAGATTTAAACTTTCCATTATCCAAAGGATCTCCAGAAACTTCTCCCAATCCTAGATCTTCAAAAGAGGTGTCTAAACCATTATTATGAAAAACATTATCTGTCCATAATGGACTTGAATCACTTCCGTGGCAGTGAAAACAATCTCCTTTATCTTCATTCATAAAAACGTTAAAGCCATTTATTTCGGAAGCAGTTACAGCGTTTTGGTCTCCCAATAAATATTGATCGAATCTTGAGTTACCAGTAATTAAAGTACGCTCAAATTGTGCGATGGCTTTGGTAACTAGTTCTTTGGTAATGGTTGAGGTCCCAAAAGCTTGTAAAAATAAATCTGGATAGGTACTAGAAGCTTGTAAAGTAGCTACTGCATTAGGCCAAGTGTTATTCATTTCTATAACATTTTCAACAGGACCTAAGGCCTGGTCCTCTAAACTTATAGCTCTTCCATCCCAAAAGAATTTCTTTTCAAAATTCCATGCTACGTTATAAATTGGCATTGAATTTCTAGTCCCAATTGCTCCGGTAATTCCGGTACTAAAACGAGCTGGATCTGTAAATGAATTTTCGGACAAGTGACAATTTGCACAAGCTTGAGTTCCATCACCCGAAAGTTGTGGTTCGTAAAATAGTTTTCTACCTAATGAAATCCCTTCAACCGTTTGTGGATTATCTGAAGGTGTGTCTGGTGGTAAAAGTAAATTACTGAAAATTTGAGGTATTTCTAAATCTACTGGTGTTGCTTGATAACTTGGTCCGTCATCTGAATCTGAACAGGAAATTAAAAAACTTGCTACTAGTACTATTGAGAAATACCTCATATTATATTTTATTAAATTATTGTTCTACGGAAACACTAAAAACGTTTTGACCGTTTTCGTTTATCATAATTTGAGCATCATAATTACCCATTAAACCCGTTGATAACTGATTTAAATCCCATGTGTTTGGGGTTTTAAACCATTCTGCCAAATTCATTTTAATATCAATAACAGCATTTCCAGTAATGTCTACATTATCTACTGTTACCGTAATAAAATTTTGTTCAAAAACACCAGTACTTACTCTAGCGGTACCATTATGGAAATTAAATGGTTGTGGAGTAATTGTATTTGGATTGGTAAATGTACCATCAAATTGCATAAAGTGATATCCTCCACCTAACATTGCAGGCCAATTCCAAACTGCTGTATTTAAATCTTGGTATTCGTTAGTTATATTATCTTCCTCATTAAAACCATATACAAACGAAATACTTGTATACGTACCAGGAGGAACAATACTATTATTTACATAATTTATAGTACTGTTATCTGAAAGGTCAACTAAGTTATAATCCCCAACCTCAACTTCATCACCAAAACTATTTGTTAAGATTACTTTAGAAATTAAATATCTAAGTCTTGTTATTTTAAGAACCTCTCCATTTTCATTGTTAAATTCAGTAGTTTCTATATCGTCTATAGTCACATTTTCGCCGTCCCAATTTTGTGAATGGTTAACTGTAATTAATATCTCTGACGCTACATTATCGTCATCACTATCACAGCTCATAAATACAATCATGACAGTTAATAATAGGGCAATTTTTTTCATTTTTTCACTTCATTTTAAATATTAATAAATCTTTATTTCCTTTATTGATGGAGATATCCCCATCATTACTTAAAGAACTACCTACAAATATTACTTCATTTTCAGTTGTTCTCATTACATTATTACCAAAATCAATATCAGATCCGCCTATGTTTTTTTCGAATTCTAGATTACCGTTTTCATCAATTATTAATAACCAAGCATCGTTTGCTCCATTATTGTTGGTAACATCCAAATCTGAACTTCTAGCACTACCAGCAATAGCATAAGTTCCATTGCCAAGGTTTGAAATACCTCTTGAGGTATCAAATTCTGTCCCGCCGAATGATTTTTCCCATATAATAGAACCGTTTGACTTGTTAAATTTTACTACCCAGATATCACCACCACCTTTTGGGTTTGAAACATCTGCATCGACACTTCTTGACTCTCCTGTTAAAATATAATTACCATCTGTTGCTTTTACAAGTGAAAAAGCTCTATCGGTTTCAGCACCTCCATATGATTTTTCCCAAACCTTATCTCCATCTTCACTTACCTTTATTACCCAAAAGTCATTTGCACCTCGAGCATTTGAGATATCAAAATCTGAACTTTCTGAAATTCCCACTAACAAAAATCCACCATCATCGGTTTGTAAAACATCTTTACTTTGATCTACGTGAGAGCCCCCAAAATAGCGACGCCAAATTTTGTTTCCATTAGCGTCCATTTTAATTCCCCAGTAATCTCCTAAACTATGAAGCGTTTCTCGAGTATTGGATTGATTCTCATTAAAATCGTTTCCTTCACCGTTACTTAGACCTACATCTAAAAATCCAGTTGCAAAATAACCGCCGTCTAAAGTTTGAATTACTTGATAGGCTTGATCTTGTCCAATAAATCCAAATGATTTTTCCCATTGAATATCTCCCGTACTATTAACCTTTACAATCCAATAGTCATGGAAACCTCCATTTTCAGACACATCGCCATCAGAACTAGCTGTAAAACCAGAAATGATATATCCTTCATCATTGGTTTTTGATATACTTGTAGCTTGATCATTTTCACTACCACCATAGGTTTTATCCCAAATTTTTTCTCCTTCTTGATTTATCTTTAATAACCAGTAATCTTGATCGATTGTTGTTTTTCCGTTAATGTCACCATCATTACTATTAGTAAAACCTAATACTACATATCCTCCATCATTAGCTTGTACCACATCAATTGCATCGTCTTCATTACTTCCTCCAAAAGTATGTAACCAAACTAATTCTCCAGTAAACTCGGGTTCATCAGGTGGAGTTGTAATGTCATCGTCACTTTTACAAGAATAAAATAATAATGTAAATGCCGAAGCAATTATAAGATAGTTTGCTCTTTTTTTTAAAAAATACATAGGAAAATAATTTACTTTAAAAATTAGGCGAAATGTTTAGTCTCGCCTAATCATAAACTTATTTTTAATGGGTTTATTTTACAATTAACCTTTTTGTGGTAAGATTGTTAATTTTCACTAAATACATTCCAGTATTTAAACTGGTAATGTCAATGTTTTCAGAAAGAGAACTAGAAACATTAAGGTTGATTACTCTTTGTCCTAAAACATTGAATATTTCAATTTGTTTTAAAGGCTCATTTTTAGAATTAACCGTTAATTTATTTTTAGCAGGATTCGGGTATAAGTTGAAATTTCCCGACTCAAAATCTGAAGAACCTAATTGAGAATTATCTCTAACCAATGTAAATCCATTGGTTCCTGAAATAACAATATTTTTACTTTCAAAAAATGGATATACATTCCAAGATCCATCATAATTTGCATTGTTGTTAGATGGGAACGAATCAAAATATCCCTCTGGAGTCATGTTTTCATTTTCTATATCACTAATGTCTATAACTCGTAAACCTGAAGAATAATTAGCTAAGTAATATTTGTCACCTAAAACATATCCATTATGATCTACTGAGGCAGTTTCGCTAAAATATTCCATATGAATATCAATATTATCTAGGTCTGAAACATCAAAAACAACGGTTCTTGTGTTAAATCCAAAATCAAACTCATCTGCTTCATCTCCTAATAACATATATTTGCGATCTTCAGTTAACCAATTTTGGTGTGTATATCCTACAGAAGGATAACTAAAAGAAGAAATTTGAATTGGATTGTTTTTGTCTGTAACATCAACAATTTCTATGTGATCTTCATTAGATCCAAAAAATATTTCTTTGCCAATATGGTCTTGGTCTGGACCATCATAAATAATAACTTGAGCATCATGAGTATATCCACCATCAGCGTAACCTCCTGCAGATACAGGATTTGTTGGATCTTGAATGTTAATAAAGTGTGCGCCACCTCCAAAGGTATTATCACCTACACTATAAGCATAACCAGTTTCTTCATTAATAACAATGTTATGAGAGCTTCCAAACTCACCATAATGTGCATCTTCTGTAAAAGTTTCTGGTGGTGAAGCTACCGTTCTTAATCTTGATAAATCGAAAACTTGCATACCATGTCCACCAGCTTCACTTACAATAAAAGCGTGATCTTGATAAACTTTAATGTCTCTCCAAATAGTTGAAGATGTGTGTGTTGGTAATTTACCTAAATAGATTGGATTAATTGGGTCGGAAATGTCGATAAAAGCTGTTCCATTATTTAGGCCAACCAAAGCATATTCTGTACCATCAACAGGATCTACCCAACCCCATGAGTCGTTTCCACCACTAGCGCTCATTTGAGCTAATGAAATATGAGATTGTAAGTCGAATCCATCACAAGGATAACCTGCTGCCATTCCATTTTCACATGGTACTTGTGCAAAAGTAAAAAGCGTAACAAAAAACGCTAATAAAGGTAAAATTTTCTTTTTCATAGAGATTTTTTTATTTTATAAGTTCCCAAAAATAGGGTTATTATGTTATAATGAATAAACTTTAACAGTTATTAAACATTATTAATACCTTTCTAATAAATAAGTTGATAATTCAGAAAAATTACTTTTTGATTATTTTTGAAACAAATTGATTGTTTAGTTTTAAAATATAAATCCCTTTAGAGAAGTTGGAAATATCTACATTGACATTAAATATTGATTTGTATGAATTGGAAATGAGTAGTTTACCACTTAAGTCATAAATTTTAATATCAGATATGGGTTGTTGCTTAGCGTTAATTTCAATATAATTTGAAGTTGGATTTGGATAAATATTAAAATTAGAAATAGAATTGTTCTCTGTAGATAATAATGAAGATTTAACCACTAAAAACCCTTCTCTATCACTTATTACAATATTACCGCTTTCGAAATAAGGATAGGTACTCCAAATGCCTTCGTATCCAGCAAAGTCATTAACAGGATGACTATCAAAAAAACCAATCTCTTCCATAGTTCCATTGGATATATCAGAAATATCAATAACTCTTAACCCTGCAGCATTATTAGCTAAATAGAATAAATCGCCCTTTACATAACCATTATGATCGGTTGCTAGAGTAGGGCCATTATAATCGAAAGAATGTACTGGGTTATCTAAATCAGTTAGATCTAAAATGATGGTTTTTGTATTAAAACCAAAGTCTATTTCGTCTGCTTCATCTCCTAATATGTAATATTTAAAATCTTCAGTAAGCCAACCTTGATGAGTGTAAGAGAAATTAGAATACGATACAGAGGCGATATGTTGGGGATTACTTTTATCGGTTACATCAACAATTACAACTCTATCTTCATTACTTCCCACATAGATTTCTCTTCCGGTATAATCGGTATCAGGACCATTGTAAACAACAATATGTGCATCATGAGTATAACCATCTTCAGAGTAACCTCCAGCAGCTGTTGGATTTAAAGGGTCTGAAATATCTATAAAATGAGCTCCTCCAGAAAATGTATTGTCGCCAACACTATAAGCATATCCAGTTTCTTCATTAATAGCGATGTTATGAGAACTTCCAAATCCATCGTAATGAGTGTCTTCTGTAAAGGTTTCTGGTGGGTTGCTTACATTTCTCAATCTTGTTAAGTCAAAAACTTGCATTCCGTGATTACTAGCTTCGCTTACTATAAATGCATGGTTTTGATACACTTTAATATCCCTCCAAATACTTTCTCCAGTATGTGATGGAAGCTTTCCCAAGTAAATTGGATTAATGGGGTCTGAAATGTCAATAAATGCAGTCCCATTTTTTAAACCCATAATAGCATATTCATTTCCATTATCTGGATCGGTCCAACCCCAAGAATCATTACCTCTAATCCCATCCATTTCTTCTAAAGAAATAAAAGACTGTAAATCGTACCCATTACAAGGATATTCACCTGCCATTCCATTTTCACATGGAGTTTGAGAAATTAAATTTGGGCTGATTAAAAAGATAGAAAAAATAAATAATAGATATTTCATAATATGATTTTTTGTAACCGATCCAAAAAAAATTTGTTGCTGAGGATTTATGGTTAAATTTTAATTAATTTTTTAGTGACTTGATTGTTTACTTTAATAAAATAGATTCCATTAGATAAATTAGATATGTCAATTGTTTTATTTCCTGAATTTATATTATTTAAACCAAGAATTTGTTTTCCGCTAATATCAAAAATATTGATTTTTTCTAAAAGATCTGTTTTTGAATTAATGTTGATTAAACTTGTTGAAGGGTTTGGGTAAATAGATAAACCTTGACTGAAAATATTGTCATTAATTCCAAAAATAGGTGTATCGATTACAAACGAACAAGTTGCTGTATTTCCTTCATCATCTATTGTTTCGAATGAAATTAAATGTGGACCAACCCCCAAAATGACACCAGATGGTGGGTCTTGTGTAATTGTTAGGTTCTCGGTACAGTTATCTGTACCTGTTACCTCGTTGATGGCTACATAATCCAGTAAAGTTAGGGTGCCATCTATCCCAAGTTCAATAAGTTGATCATCAGGACAAATAAGAACAGGAGCTAAATTATCTTCGATAGTAATGGTTGCCGTACAAGTATCTGTATTCCCAGAGGGATCGATAACTGTTAATATTACATTATTAACTCCAATATTTGAACAATCAAAAGTGTTGGTGTCTAAACTTAAAGTAAAAAAACCGCTATTATCACTGGATCCTCCATCAACATCATTTGCAGGTACAATAACTTCTCCGTTTTCGTCTAATTCTGCAGTAATATCTTGACAAACAGCAACAGGGTCTTCGCCGTCTACCGTGTCGATTATTGTGATTTCAACTGTAACGTTATTGGTGTTACCAGATGAATCCGTTCCTTCTAAAACAGCATTATAAGTGCCAATTAAAGTAAATGTATCAGGTGTTAAAGTTAGATTATCGATACTACAATTATCAAAACTACCATTATCCACACTAGAAATAGGTATGGTTACAGTACCTGTTCCGTCTAAATTCCCCGCTGCATCTTGCCCAATAATAGTAGGGTTAATATCGTCTTCTATAGTAACAAGGGCACTACAAGTGTCTGAATTTCCAGCTGCATCAAATACAGTTAGTATTACACTGTTTTCACCTAACTCATTACAAGTGAAAGTGTTTGGATTTGCGATATAAGATACGACACCTACATTGTCTGAAGATCCATTATCAATATCGTTTCCATTTATGGTTGCTTCTCCATTATTATCTAGTAGAACTGTAATATTTTGACAGTTGGCAATAGGATTTGTTGAATCACCAGAGTCTACAATAGTGATGGTAACGCTAATATTATCAGTGTTACCCGAAGCATCTGTTACTTCAAAAATAGCATTGTGCGTACCTGTACTTGTAAAAGTATTGGGAGTTAGGGTCATGGTAACAATATCACAATTATCTGTACTATTATTATTAACACTTGCTGTTGGAATGGTTACTGAACCTGTTCCTAATAAATCTCCACTAGCATTTTGTCCTATACTATTTGGATTCATATTGTCTATTACTGTAATTATAGCAACACAAGAATCTGTGTTGTTTGAGGGATCTGTTACGGTTAAGGTTACATTATTTGTTCCGAGATTAGTACAATCAAAAGTATTTTGGTTGACACTTAGAGTGAAAAACCCAGAATCATCACTAGATCCGCCATCGATGTCGATAGCATAGAATTCTGCTTGCCCATTTTCGTCTAACTCAATAGTAATGTTTTGACAATTTGCCACAGGATCTATGGTGTCTACTGCTGAAGATTTAACTACAAAGAAGCCGCCACCAGAATAGTTGGATATTATAATATTTCCAGATCCAAAATATGGATACACATTCCATGCTCCTGAAAAATTTGCTGAATTATTATTAGGATAGGTATCAAAATAACCATATTCAGAAATGTTTTGATTATCTAAATCACTAACATCTAAAACTCTCATTCCTGCCGTATAATTGGCAAGGTAGTATTTGTTGTTTTTTGTATAGCCATTATGGTCGATAGCAGGTGTGGTTCCAAAATGTTCAAAATCGAATTGTGGGTTGTCTAAATCTGTAAAATCAAACACAATAGTCTTTGTATTAAAACCAAAATTTTGTTCATCCAACTCATCTCCAAGAATAAAATATTTTAGATCTTCAGAAAACCATCCTTGGTGCGTATACGCATCATTTGCATAGCTAGCAGATGCTATTAATTGTGGATTTGCTTTATTGGTTACATCTACAATTGCAACATGGTCTTCATTAGCCCCTATATAAAGTTCTTTTCCAGTGTGATCTGTATCTGGTCCATTATAAATTAAAACTTGAGCATCGTGGGTATAACCACTTCCATTATATCCACCAGTACCAAAAGGGTTTAGTGGGTCTTGTATGTTTACAAAATGAGCACCTCCACTATAAGTATCTGTTCCAACTCCATAAGCATATCCTGTTTCTTCATTTATCACAATATTATGAGCGCTTCCAAATCCACTATAATGTGCATCTTCTGTAAAAGTTTCTGGTGGACTGGCTACATTTCTTAATCGAGTTAAATCAAAAACCTGCATTCCATGACCTCCAGCTTCACTAACTATAAAAGCATAATTATTATAAACTTTTACATCTCTCCAAGTAGTTGAAGAAGTATGTGTTGGGAGTTTTCCTAAATAAATTGGGTTAACAGGGTCAGAAATGTTAATAAAAACAGTTCCATTGTTTAGACCCATTAATGCATATTCAGATCCATCTTGAGGGTCTGTCCAGCCCCAAGAATCATTCCCTGTAGAGGCACCAAAAGTTGAAAAAGGAATAAAAGATTGTAAATCATATCCATTACAGGGATAAGATCCAGCCATTCCGCTATTACAAGGGGTTTGACTTATAGTTATTAAACTAGATAATAATAAAAAGAGGGGCAAGACTTTTTTCATAATAATAAATTTTAAAAACAACACCAATAGTAGGTTATTGGTGTTGTTTTGGTAATTAATTTTTTATCAATTTCTTAGTAAATTGATTGTTTATTTTTAACAAATATATTCCATTTGTCAAACCAGCAATATTTAAATTGATGTTTATTTCTGAATTGTATTTATTTGAAATTAATAGTTTACCGCTTAAATCATAAACAGTTATTTCTGAAATTGGTGTGTTAACAGAACTTAATTCCACAAAATTTGTACTTGGATTTGGATATAAACTAAAGTTAGATGAAGTGTAATCATTAACTGATAGAATAGAAGGTCTTACTAAAAAGAATCCTCCGGTTAAATAGTTAGAAATAACAATGTTTCCACTTTCAAAATAAGGATAAACATTCCATGCACCTTCAAAATCTGCAGAATCATTTGATGGGTAGGTGTCAAAATAACCTACTTCAGTTAAAGTTCCATTATCTATATCACTCATATCCAAGACTCTCATTCCTGCTTTATAATGTGCAGCATAATACTTATTATCTTTTGTGTAGCCATTATGATCAATGGCAGTTGTTGCGCCAAAATAATCAAAATGATGAATAGGGTTATCTAAGTCGGTAAAGTCAAGAATAATTGTTTTTGTGTTAAAACCAAAATCCATTTCATCTAATTCATCTCCTAAAATAAAGTATTTAAGGTCTTCAGAAAACCATCCTTGGTGCGTATAAGAGGTATTAGAATAATTTGCAGTAGCAATAAGTTGAGGGTTAGATTTGTCTGTAACATCAACAATTGCAACGTGACTTTCGTTACTTCCTATATATAATTCTTTACCTGTATGGTCAGAATCTGGACCATTATAAATTAATACTTGAGCGTCATGAGTATATCCACTTCCGCCATATCCACCTTCACCAACTGGGTTTAATGGGTCTTGGATGTTTACAAAATGAGCTCCACCACTATAAGAACCAGTACCTACTCCGTAAGCATAACCAGTTTCTTCATTAATTACAATATTATGTGCACTACCAAATCCATCATAATGTGCATCTTCAGTAAAAGTTTCTGGAGGACTAGTTACATCTCTTAATCGAGATAGATCAAATACTTGCATTCCATGTCCTCCGGCTTCACTAACAACAAAAGCGTAATCATTATAAACTTTTACATCTCTCCAAGTTGTTGAGGAAGTATGAGTTGGAAGTTTTCCTAAGTAAACAGGATTAATAGGATCTGAAATATCGATAAATGCAGTTCCGTTATTAAGGCCTACTAAAGCATATTCTGTGCCGTCTACTGGATCTACCCAACCCCAAGAGTCATTACTGGAATTTGCTCCAAAAGTAGATAAAGGGATGTGTGCTAGTAAATCATATCCATTACAAGGATAAATTCCGGCCATACCATTTTCACATGGAGTTTGAGCGTTGATAAATGTAAAAGAGATTAAAAAAATGGAAAGGACTAGTTTTTTCATAACAATATTTTTTTTATACACCAATAGTATTTTTATAAGGGTTGTTTTAATATTAGTTTTTTATCAATTTCTTAGTAAATTGATTGTTGATTTTTAAGAAGTAAATGCCATTTGTCAAATTAGAAATGTTTAAATTGATATTAATTTCTGAATTGTATTTATTTGAAATTAATAATTTACCACTTAAATCGTAAACAGTTATTTCTGAAATTGAAGTATTTACAGAACTTAATTCAATATAATTTGTACTTGGGTTTGGATGAAGACTGAAGTTAGATTCAATATTGTCTTCGACACCAAGATCTGGTGATTTTACTAAATAAAATCCTGGCACATAATTAGGGTCACTATAAACTAAACTAGTAATCATTATGTTACCACTTGCGAAATAAGGATAGACATTCCAGGCACCATCATAACCAGCGGTATTGCTAGTAGGGAATATGTCAAAATACCCAACTTCAGTCATATTTCCATTTGAAATATCTGAAATATCAATAACACGCATACCAGCTTTATAATTTGCTAAAAATAAATTATCTTCAACTACATAAACATTATGATCTGTCGCTAAAGTTGGTCCACTATACTCAACATGAAGTTGAGGATCGTCTAAATCTGTAAAGTCAAAAACTATAGTTCTAGTGTTAAACCCAAAATCTAATTCATCAATCTCATCTCCCATAATAAAATAAGTTAAATCTTCAGTAAACCATCCTTGGTGAGTGTATGAGGTATTAGAATAATAAACAGTAGAGATCAATTGCGGATTTGATTTGTCAGTTACATCTATTACAGCAACATGACTTTCATTACTTCCTACATATATTTCTTTACCGGTATAATCTGAATCTGGACCATCATATATTATTACCTGAGCATCATGGGTATATCCACTTCCAGCATATCCGCCTTCACCAACTGGGTTTAATGGATTTTGTATGTTTACAAAATGTGCTCCTCCACTATAAGAATTAGTACCTACACCGTAAGCATAACCTGTGTCTTCATTAATTACGACGTTATGGGCGCTTCCAAAACCATCGTAATGGGCGTCTTCAGTAAATGTTTCTGGAGGGTTTGCAACGTTTCTTAATCTTGTTAAATCAAAGATTTGCATTCCATGACCATTTGCTTCACTAACAACAAAAGCATAGTTATTATACACTTTTACATCTCTCCATAAACTAGAAGAAGTGTGTGTTGGTAATTTACCAAGGTACGTTGGGTTTATTGGATCTGAGATGTCAAGAAATGCGACTCCATTATCAAGTCCTACTAAAGCGTATTCTGTTCCATCTTCAGGATCTGTCCATCCCCAAGAATCATTTGCATTATTAGCTCCAAAATCAGTACAAGGAATAAAAACTTGTAAGTCATATCCATTACATGGGTAAATACCTGCCATACCATTTTCACAAGGTGTTTGAGCGTTGATAAATGTAAAAGAGATTAATAAAACGGAGAGTACTATTTCTGTCTCTTATACACATCTGACGCTGCCGACGATCTACTCTGTGT
>OJDV01000584.1_pt1 | contig 12679 bp, 13 predicted proteins | sample 1592911 | NCBI WGS metagenome assembly OJDV01 (sample SAMN05416860, study PRJEB24817) | seawater metagenome | isolation source: Sea water | place: Canada:Atlantic | collected 2013-11 | reverse complement strand
GAGATTTCTGCCTGTCTCGTGGGCTCGGAGATGTGTATAAGAGACAGTTATTGGGGATTATTTTTGTTCAGGGGTATTGGATTAAAAATTCATATCAAAATAGAGAAGATCAATTTACCTTAAACGTTCGTCAGCTCTTAATATCGGTATCTAAGGAGATTCAATTAGAAGAAATTGAAAAATACTACGAAGTTTATAATAGTATTATTGACACCATAGAAGTACCAGATCAAGCAAGCTTTAGTGAACTAATTTATACCATTACCAATGAAAGAAACGATGAAACGTATATTTTTTCAGATGGTGTTTTAGAAGAAAATTATAAGCTATCTTCCAGCGCTTTAGATTTGGATATGGATAGTATTCAATTTAAAAAAATCACGAGCCGAAAGTTTACCACAAAAATTACCTCAGGAATTGATGGAAGTAAAAAAGTAGAAGCAAGTACTGAATCTTTCAAACGATTAAAAGATTATGAGCAAAACCAATTTGAGAATGCTTATAAAAATATATTATCAAAAACTCCTATACACAAAAGAACATCTGGTAAAAAAATTGAAAAATTAGTTAAGGAACAACTTAATGAATTAGGTTTGAGTACTAATTTTGAATATGCTGTTTATAGTAATGATTTAGCAACAAAAATTCGATCTAAAGATTTTACATTAGATCCAACCTCTACTTACGGAGTTCCTCTTTTTGTAAATGATGATATTAAAACAAGTTTTCAATTGTATGTAAATTTTTCTGATAAAAAAGAATTTGTACTAAGTACGATTATGGGAATGACCATACTATCATTATTATTTACGATCATCATCATATTTACTTATGCAAGTGCATTAAGACAGCTACTTAAACAACGTCAGATTTCCCAAATTAAAACTGATTTTATTAACAATATGACTCATGAGTTTAAAACACCTATCGCCACTATAAATTTGGCTTTAGATGCTTTAAAAAACCCTAAAGTGGCTGATAATAAAGAGTTTATTTCTCGATATCACAATATGATAAGAGAAGAAAATAGGAGAATGCACACTCAAGTAGAGAATGTGTTGCGAATTTCTAAACTTGAAAAAGATGAGTTGGATTTGGAAAAAGGAGAAGTTAATCTTCATTATACTATTGAAGACGCCATCACTCATGTTAGTTTAATTGTTGAAAATAAAGGGGGTTATATAAAAACACATTTAAATGCTATCAATGCTTCTGTTTACGGCAGTGATATTCATTTAACCAATATTATAGTTAACATTATTGACAATGGTATTAAATATACTGAAGGCGCCCCAGAAATAGATGTTTATACCGAAAATGAAGGAAATAACATCATTTTGAAAATTGTAGATAAAGGGATAGGAATGAATAAGGCAGTTCAAAAGAAAATATTTGAAAAATTTTATAGAGAGCAAATGGGAAATATTCATAATGTAAAAGGTCACGGTTTGGGGCTTTCATATGTTAAAAGAATATTAGACGACCATAATGCTGATATAACAGTAGAAAGCGAGAAGGGGAAGGGAAGTACCTTTATCATTAAATTACACTTAATAACTTAATAATATGGAAATTGAAAACAAAAAAATTCTTTTAGTAGAAGATGATCCAAATTTTGGAACGGTACTTAAAGATTACTTAGCAATGAATGATTACGATGTAACTCATGCTAAAAATGGAATGGAAGGATTTGAAAAATTTAAGAAAGGAGATTATGATCTTTGTATTCTTGATGTAATGATGCCATATAAAGATGGATTTACCTTAGCGAAAGAAATTCGTGAAAAAAATAAAGAAGTGCCTATTATTTTCTTAACGGCGAAGGCTTTAAAAGAAGATGTGCTTAAAGGGTATAAAGTAGGAGCAGACGATTACTTAAATAAACCCTTTGACAGTGAAGTTCTGTTAATGAAAATTAAGGCTATCATTCAGCGTAAAGCTACAGATACTGTTGCAGACAGTAAAGAGTTTGAATTTAAAATAGGAAACTTTTTCTTAAACTCAAGATTGCGTTTCTTAACTTATAATAAAGAGAATCCTATAAAATTATCTCCAAAAGAGAATGATTTATTACGATTATTAGCTTTGCATAAAAATGATTTAATGCCACGTGAATTGGCATTGACAAAAATATGGAGAGATGATAATTATTTTACTTCTCGTAGCATGGATGTCTATATTGCTAAATTACGTAAGTATTTAGGTCAAGACGATGATGTAGAAATCATTAATATACACGGAGAAGGATTTCGTTTAGTCATTAAAAGTGAAGTAGATCATTAATTAAGTGTTAATTTAGTTGACGACTTCCCAATCTAATTATTGATTAGATTTGGGAAGCTCGTTTTCTATAAACTTTATAATTTCTGAAGCTTCAGTAGTATAGTTATACCATTTAATATTTTCATTTTTTCGAAACCAAGTACCTTGCCTTTTTGCAAACCGTCTTGTGTTTTTCTTTATTTCTTCAATAGCTTCTTCTTTAGAAGTATTGCCTTCAAAATAATCAAACAACTCTCTGTAGCCAACAGTTTGTAAAGCGTTTAAGTTTTTATGAGGAAGTAAATCTTTAGCCTCTTCTAATAAGCCTTCTTGAATCATGATATCGACTCTTTGATTTATTCTACTATAAACCAATTGTCTATCTGCCTGCAAACCAACAAAAAGAGTGTCAAATTCTCGAGTTTTATTTTCAGATTTTAAAAATGAAGAATATGGTATGCTTTGAGATCTACAAATTTCTAATGCTCTAATAATTCTATGATGGTTTTGCAAATCTACTTTTTGATAATAAGCAGGATCTTTTTCTTTTAATTCTTCTTGAAGAAATACAATTCCTTTTTCTTCTAAATCTTTATTAAGAGTGTTTCTTAATTCTTGAGAAACTTTTGGAAATTCATCCAAGCCTTTAACAACAGCATCTACATAAAGTCCTGATCCTCCAACCATAACGACAATATAATTGTTTTCAAACAACTCTTTTAAAAGTATAATAGCGTCCTTTTCAAAATTACCCACACTATAGCTGTCAAAAATACTTTTGTTTTGGATAAAATGATGCTTGGCTGCATTCAATTCTTCAGGACTTGGAACCGCAGTTCCAATATTCATTTCTTTGTAAAACTGTCTGGAATCTGCCGATATTATTTCAGCAGAAAAATGGCATGCTATTTTTATAGCTAATGCAGTTTTACCAATAGCTGTAGGACCAACAACACAAATAAGTAATGGTTTGCTATGCACTTTAATGTTCTGTTTCTATATGAAATTCTTTTCCGCATTGGTGACAATATTTGGAGTCATCTGCATGAATTTCCTCGTGACAATTTTTACATACTGCGGTATTTAAGTGCACTTCCTCATCACCTTTTTTCGTGTATTCTGAACTTACAATACCTGTTGGAACAGCGATAATACCATAACCTAAAATCATAAGTAAAGAAGCAATAAGCTGGCCTAAAGGAGTAATAGGGTGTATGTCACCATAACCTACAGTAGTTAAAGTAACAATACTCCAATATACACTAACTGGTATATTTCTAAAACCACTTTCTTCACCTTCTATTAAATACATTAATGTTCCAGAAATAATGGCAATAATTAATACAGCAAATAGAAAGACAAATATTTTTATTCTGCTATTCTTTAAAGCAGTAACTAATTTATTAGATTCACCTACATACCGAGCAACTTTTAATATCCTAAATACTCTTAAAAGGCGTAATGCTCTTACCGTAATCAGGGCATTTGAGCCTACAATAAAGAAGGAAAGATATAGTGGGATCGTAGAAACAAAATCGATAATTCCGTAAAAACTAAAAATGTATTTAAATGGTTTTTTTACAGTGATGATTCTAGCAATATATTCAATAGTAAAGAAGATTGTAATGATCCATTCCCCATAATAAAGAATATCATGATACACTCTATCAATTTTTTTAACACTCTCTAGCATTACCAGAATGATGCTAAAAATAATAAGGACAAGAAGAATTACATCAAAAATTTTACCCATTGGAGTATCTGCTTCATAAATAATTTCATGAAGTTTTTTCCGCCAGTTATTTTCGTTTGTTTTATTGATGTCTTTTATTAAAAGATAAATTTAAGGAAAGCTAACCTAAGTTTATTATTTTTTGAACTTTATATTTCCTTAAATAACCTTGAATGATGTGTTGAGTATCTCTATTGTTTTCCATTGAGTTTATAATAGTTTTTAAAACCTTAGGATTATTAATTTGAAAATTTAAATTGTAAAACCCATAACCTTTATATTTTCCTTTTTCTATCAATATAACAGAGTGTTCATCGATTGACCTTCCTTTGTCAATTAAAAGCATATGATCAAATTCATAGGTGCTTTTTTTAATAAAATCTTGAACTCTTTTATTATATTCTTCAGGTAATTCCTTGTCAATACAAGCGCCATTGCAAGTTTTTAAACCGTGATTAAAACAACTTCCTTCGGTTTTTTCAAGATGATTTAGTTTTTGACATAAATGAAACTCATCTGTTATTTTATATAAAAAACTTTTAGCTTGTTGGTAATTTGTGAAGGTAGTAATGACCTTTTTTCCTTCCTCTTGTTCTTCAGGTACTTTTTCAGTTCTTAAATTGATATATCCCTTTTCATCAATATAAGAATACAATTGACTTTGAAAAATATTTCGTTTTAAAGCATGATTGAAAATTGGCTTCAACTTTTTTATTTCTTGACTTTCTTTTAACTGGGCAATAAGATCGTTTCCAGTTTCTTCATAACTAACAGAAACTACTTCTAATTGAATCTTTTTTGACTTTTTATTGTCGTTTGTAAAATGCTGAATGAGTCTTTTCTTAATGTTTTTACTTTTACCAACATAAATTATTTTACCGTTTTTACGATGCATATAATAGACACCTGTTGTAGTTGGAGCAGTTTCTATGATATCCAGTAATTTAGGTTCTACCTGCCTCTTTGGGTCTTTTTTAACGGTATCGGATATGATAATCTTCTCGGTGTCTTTTTCTAATAAAAGTTTAAATAGCTCGATAGTAGCTTTGGCATCTCCTTGTGCTCGATGACGATCGGCAATTGGGATTCCAAGAGACCTTACCAATTTCCCTAAACTATAGGAGGGAAGATCTGGAATTAATTTTTTTGAGAGTTCAACAGTACATAAGGTGTTTTTTTCAAAAGCATAGCCTAATCGGTCAAACTCTGTAGTAAGAATTCGGTTGTCAAATTGAGCGTTATGAGCGACTAAAATGCAGCCATCCATAATTTCTATAATTCGTTTGGCAACTTCATAGAATTTTGGTGCAGTTCTCAGCATTTGATTGTTAATCCCGGTAAGATTAACTACAAAAGGCTGTATGTTTTTTTCAGGGTTTACCAAGCTGCAAAATTGATCTACAATCTTATGACCGTCAAATTTATAAATGGCTATTTCGGTAATACCTTCTTCATTGTATTTACCGCCAGTGGTTTCTATGTCTAGGATTGCGTACAAATTATAAGTCGATGTTACAAGTTCGGTTTCCAAATATAGAGCTTCCAACTCGAATCATAGTACTTCCATTTTTAATTGCAATTGGATAATCTGCACTCATGCCCATAGACAATGTTTTTAGTTGGGAATTGTTAGATTCTTCACCCGAAAGCTTGTCATAAATATTTTTAAGAATGCTGAATTCTTCCTGAAGTTGTTCTTGATCACTTGTAAAAGTAGCCATTCCCATTAAGCCAATAATCTTTATATTTTGAAAAGATTTATATTCTTCTGAAGCTAATAATTGTGACACTTCTGTTTCAGTTAAACCAAATTTAGATTCTTCTGAAGCAATTTTAATCTGAAGTAAACAATTAATGGTACGATTGTTTTTTAATGCTTGTTTGTTTATTTCTGCCAATAAACGCAAACTATCAACCCCATGAATTAAGCTCACAAAAGGAGCCATATACTTTACTTTGTTTCTTTGAATATGACCAATCATATGCCATTCTATATCTTTAGGCATTTCTTCATATTTGGCAGCCATTTCCTGAATTTTATTCTCACCAAAAATTCGTTGTCCAGCTTCATATGCTTCCAGAATTTCAGGCACAGGCTTGGTTTTTGATACTGCTACCAAAGCAACACCTTCGGGAAGATTAGATTTTATTCTAATAAGATTTTCAGAAATTGTATTCATTTAAAACTCGTAAATTGTAATTCCACTTCGTAATTTTGGTTCTATAAAAGTACTTTTTGGAGGCATAGTTAGTCCTTCATCTGCGACGTTTTTTAATTCTTCGGTAGTAATTGGTAATAAACTAAAACCGACTTTAAACTCTCCAGAATCAATTAAAGATTTCATATAAGCTAAATCATTTTTCCCGTGAGGATAAACAATGCGATCATCATTTCGCAAATCTTTAATCCCCAAAATTGGTTTTAGAATTGTATCATATAAAATCTGAACATCTAAAGTATCCAATGCGTTTTTTATTTCGTACTCAGCTTTTCTGAGGTATAAAGAATAGTAGTTACCACCAAGGTACATACTAAAATGATGCTTCTTTGATGGTTTGTAATATTCATTCCCACGATCTTCTATTCTGAAAACTTCGTCTAATGAAATTAAAAACTCTTCTTTACTCAATCCGTTAAGATCCTTTACAAGTCTATTGAATTCATAAATTTTCAAATCACTTTCAGGAATAAGATAAGTCATAAAATAATTATAAGACTCAGTTCCATCATGATTTGGGTTTTCTTCCTTAGAATGTTTTGCTAATAAATAAGAAGATGCTGAGCGATGATGCCCATCTGCAATATAGAGGGAATTCATTCCAGCAAAAACGGCAGCTATTTTATCAATAATAATCTTGTCACTTACATTCCATATATAATGAGTGTCTCTATATGTAGTTGTAAATTCATATTCCGACCTTGTTTTCATTACATCTTCAATAATAAGTTTTAGTTCATCATTATCAGGGTAGGTAAGAAGTACTGGTTCAGCATTAAATCCTACTGTTTTAAGGTATTCTTCAAATATATTTTCTCGTTTTTCTATTGTTTTTTCATGTTTCTTAATTACTTCAGTTTCATAATCCCAAGCACTGGAGCCGGCAATAATTCCTGAAAACTCATGACCATCTCTATTTACAATTTTGTAGAAATAAAAACTGGGTTCTTCCTCTTTAAGAAAAATATTATCTTCTTTAAATTCTTGAAATCTATTTTTTACAAGAGCATATCTTTTTTCTCCAGTTAATTTTTGTTGGTATTTATAACCAGGATTTACAATGTGCAAAAATGAAAATGGATTTACATGCATACGCGCCTCTCTCTCTGAAGGAGTATAGGTGTCATAAGGTCTACATGCAATTAGACTTACTTTATCTCGAGTTGGACGTACCGCTTTAAAAGGAATTATTTTTGCCATTGTATATTTTATAATGACTTCTTATTGAAACATCTTAGCTACATTTTCAGCTCTTCTGTTTTCACTATAATCATAAAATCCTTCTCCACTTTTAATCCCTAATTTTCCAGCCATTACCATATTGACTAATAATGGGCAAGGAGCGTATTTTGGGTTTTTAAAACCATCATTCATTACTTTTAATATCGAAAGACAAACATCTAATCCTATAAAATCCGCAAGCTGCAATGGCCCCATAGGATGCGCCATACCTAATTTCATCACCGTATCGATTTCTTTAACACCAGCAACTCCATTGTATAATGTTTCAATTGCTTCGTTAAGCATTGGCATTAAAATACGATTTGCAACAAATCCTGGATAATCATTTACTTCTACTGGAATTTTTCCTAATTTTTCTGAAATACCCTTTACAGTATCATAAGTTTCTTGACTTGTATTGTATCCTCTAATGATTTCTACTAGTTTCATGATTGGCACAGGATTCATAAAATGCATCCCAATTACCATTTCTGGTCTTGAAGTCACTGCTGCTATTTGAGTAATTGAAATAGAAGAAGTATTACTAGCCAAAATAGTATCTTCTGGACAAAACTTTTCTAAATCTCTAAATATCTTAAGTTTTAAATCTAAGTTTTCGGTTGCAGCTTCTACAACTAAGCTTGCATATTCAACACCTTCTTCAATACTAGTATAGGTACTAATATTAGAAAGTGTTTGTAATTTATCTTTTTCAGAAATTTTTTCTTTTGAAACCATTCTATCCAAATTTTTGGTAATAGTGGCAATTCCTTTTTTTAACGATTCTTCTGAAATATCTATTAACTGAACTCTAAAATCATTTTGAGCAAATGTATGGGCTATTCCATTTCCCATGGTTCCTGATCCTATAACTGCAATGTTTTTCATATATATGTCCGCGAAGGCGGGTATTCTTTAATTAAACTTCTTTTTATATAATTTTAAAATTTTCTATCACTTGCATCGCTACTCTTAAGGCCTCTGTTCCTTGGGCTAGAGATACTACTGGGGTGGTATTTGTATTAATAGCATTTGCAAAAGCATCCAACTCATCTAATATCGCGTTGTTGGGATCTATTTGTGGATTTTCAAAATAGATTTGCTTTTTTACTCCTTCAGCATTTGTAAGTATCATTGCAAATTCATCGGGTTTTTCTGGCGCATCTTTCATCTTTACGACTTCGCTTTTCTTTTCTAAAAAGTCTACAGATATATATGCATCTTTCTGAAAGAAACGAGCTTTACGCATATTCTTTAATGAAATCCTACTAGCAGTAAGATTTGCTACACATCCGTTTTCAAATTCGATTCTTGCATTTGCAATATCTGGAGTTTTACTAATTACTGAAACTCCATTGGCGGTTACAGATTTCACCTTAGATTTTACAACACTTAAAATTGCATCAATATCATGAATCATTAAATCTAATACTACCGAAACATCTGTCCCACGAGGATTAAACTCTGCCAAGCGATGTGTTTCAATAAACATTGGGTTTTCTATTTGCTGATTTACAGCAGTAAATGCAGGATTAAAACGTTCTACTTGACCAACTTGACCTCTAAGACTATTTTTCTTAGCTAACTCTCTTATTATTTCTGCTTCTTCAACCGTTTTGGTAATTGGTTTTTCTATAAAAAGATGTTTCCCAGCTTCCAAAACCTTTTTCGCACAATCAAAATGAAATAAGGTAGGGGTAACAACGTCAACTACATCACAGGCAGATATAAGTTCGTCTATACTAGCAAAACATTGGTAACCAAATTCCGAAGAGATTTTTTTGGAAGCTTCAGGATCTGCATCATGAAATCCAATGAGTTCGTAATTAGTAGATTGATTTAGAAGTTTTAAATGAATTTTTCCTAGATGTCCAGCACCTATAACTCCAGCTTTTAACATTGATATATATTTTGAACAAAGATAACAGTTTTCATCCTTTTTTTTGACCCTTGTTTTCTTACTTTTGAAGAAATAAAAAATAAGAAGTGCAAGATACTTTTACCCATAAAGGAATGCGAAAAAAACTAGTCGCAATCCTAAAATCTAAAGGCATTTTAGATGCAAATGTTTTAACTGCCATAAATAAAATTCCACGCCATTTATTTATGGATTCTGGTTTTATTGATCATGCCTATGTGGATAAAGCTTTTCCTATAGGGGCAGATCAAACTATTTCACAACCTTATACAGTTGCTCGCCAATCTGAATTATTAAATTTAAAAAAAGGGGATAAAGTTTTAGAGATAGGGACGGGTAGTGGTTACCAAACTGCCGTATTATTAGAAATGGGACTTCAAGTTTTTTCTATTGAACGTCAAAACGAATTGTTCAAAAAAACCAAAATCTTTCTACCAAAATTAGGCTACCGACCTCGTAAACTAATTTTTGGAGATGGATATATAGGTTTAAAAGAAGAAGCGCCTTATGACGGAATAGTCGTTACTGCTGGAGCACCTTTTGTCCCCAAACCCTTATTAGCACAGTTAAAAGTAGGAGGTAGGCTTGTTATTCCGGTTGGAGATAAATCTCAAATTATGACAGTTTTTACCCGAAAATCTGCAAAAGAATTCGATAAAAAAGAATATGGTGAATTTCGGTTTGTGCCGCTTTTAGAGGATAAAAATTAACTACTTTTAATATTCATATTAGTATCAAACCCATCTATACTTTTGGTGTTTTTATCTTTCCAATATTGTTTAATTCCTTCTCGCCCCTTTTTATTATCAGAATCTTTTAATTGCGACCGTTCTGCTTTAAAGTCCATAAAGGGTACTGCATAGCCACAAGAGTTTTGTACTAAATTCACATCCATTTCTATAATTTGTCGGGCTCCAACAAAATTTTCAAAAAGCGAACTATACTTCAAATACTCCTTGTCGTTCTCATGGTAAATTTTGGCACTTCCATAAAGCCTTAGAATTAGCGGCATTTCTTCAAAAGAACAAAACATAATGGTCATTCTATCATTTTCTAGTAAATGTGCTGCAGTTTCATTACCACTCCCAGTAAGATTTAGCCATACAATTTTTTTACTATCGATAACTCTAAAGGAATCCATTCCCTTAGGGGAAATATTTACGCTTCCTTCCGTTCTGGCTGTACCTACAAAAAACACTTTTTGCTTTTCGATAAATTCTTGAATTGCTGGACGTATTTCTGAAAACTGCTTACCCATGAGTATTAAAAGATTTTTTTATTCTACTTAGGTCCCGCTTATTATCTTGGTCTTTTAATGATTCTCGTTTATCGAATTGTTTTTTACCACGACTAAGTGCTATTTCAATTTTTGCCAAACCATTATCATTGGTAAACAATAAAAGAGGAATAATCGTTAAGCCTGTATTTTTAACCTGTTTTTCTAATTTTTTTAACTCACTACGGTTGAGTAATAACTTCCGTTCACTTTTTGGATTGTGATTAAAATTAGTAGCATGTGAATATTCCTGAACAGTCATATTGATAACAAAAAGTTCATTATTACTAAACTCACAAAAAGCTTCAGCAATAGATGCCTGGCCTTCCCGAATGGCTTTTATTTCGGTACCACGCAAAACAATCCCTGCTGTAAACCGGTCTAAGATTTCATATTCAAACCGAGCTTTACGATTTTTAATTTTAACTGTTTTCTGAATTGCCATAGCAGCAAAAATAATACTATTTAATTATTTTCTTTTCTTTATAACTATCAAATGTAAGGCATAAGAAATTGTTCGAACTAATTAGTTAAATTTGAAATCTAAACAATCCTATGAAATCCATAATTATATTATTTAGTAGCTTTTTACTTATTTTATCTTGTGTAGAAAATAAAGAAGTTGAGTCCCAGCAAAAAGCGCTTACAGCTCAAACAATTATTGACAAAGCAATAGATATTTCTTGTCAGGGTAATTGTGACCAGGCAGCTATCGAATTCACTTTTAGAGATAGAATTTATAAAAGCAAAAGAGAACAAGGGGATTATCTTTTAGAACGATTTAAAACCGATTCTTTAAATGAAACTCATGACGTTTTATCGAACTCAGGTTTAAAAAGATATAAGAACGATACCTTAGTTACTGTACCAGATTCCTTAGAGGTTAATATTAGTGACGGTGTTAACTCTGTACATTATTTTGCGCAATTACCTTTTGGACTAAATGCATCAGCAGTACATAAAAAGTTATTAGGCGAGGATATTATAAAAGGACAAACTTATTATGAAATTGAAGTCACTTTTTCTGAAGAAGGAGGGGGGACAGATTTTGATGATCGCTTTGTATATTGGATTCATAAAGAAAATTTTACTTTAGATTATTTAGCGTATAGATATGCTACAAATGGGGGAGGGATAAGATTTAGAGAAGCTTATAATATAAGAACTGTAGAAGGAATTCGATTTGTGGATTATAATAACTTTAAACCAGCATCTTTAGATTTAAAACTAGAAGATTTAGACAAACTATTTGAAAAAGGAGAATTAAAACTATTGTCTAAAATTGAAACCGAAAATATTATAGTGGAAATATTATAGTTTGCTAATTATGGTCTTCAATTGTAACTAAAGTATCATTTTTTGTGAGGCTAACCTTATAAAGTTTTCCATTATCACTATCGTTTATATCACCATATTTTTGTTTGCCAATTATGGCATTTACAAAAGCAGGAGTGGTGTTACTATGGCCAACGATTAAAACAGTTTTTCCTTTTGTTTCTCTATTAAAATCTTCATCATATAGTTTATCTGGATTATAGCTTTGAATTTCTAAATTCTTTTCTGTAGCTGTTGGTAAAGCTGTTTGTTGCGTTCTTTTATAATCCGTAGAATAAATTTGATCCAACTTTTTTGAACGGAACACTTTAGCCCAATTAACGGATCTTTCAAGTCCTTTCTCTGTTAATATAGGGTCTTGACCAGAAGTACTTCTATCTTTTTCTGCATGTCTTATTAAATAATAAATAGTTGTTTCTTTAAACGTATTTGTTTCTTCCTTCTTTTCTGTTTTACAAGAAAAAAATAAAACGATTACAAATGATAGAAACAGAAAATTTCTCATAATAACAGATTTATATTTAAGTAAATATATTCATAATATTGATATGAAGACAATAAGAAATCTATTATACTTTCTGTTTTTTAAAGGAAAGGATTCTTTCTTCAAAAACTCTTTGTTCAATTGGATTTACAACAGTTGTAAACAATTGCATTAAGTCATCAGAATGTCTGTCTCTTATACACATCTGACGCTGCCGACGATCTACTCTGTG
>OJDV01000583.1_pt1 | contig 12689 bp, 9 predicted proteins | sample 1592911 | NCBI WGS metagenome assembly OJDV01 (sample SAMN05416860, study PRJEB24817) | seawater metagenome | isolation source: Sea water | place: Canada:Atlantic | collected 2013-11 | reverse complement strand
AGATCGTCGGCAGCGTCAGATGTGTATAAGAGACAGGATATATCTATCTTGAATTTTTTGGAAGGCATCGTGATTTTTATTTTTTCGGACACTTCATAAATAACTAAATCCAAATGCTTATCCCCTTTATGATTGGTGATAATTTCTTTTAAACTTGTAATTTTATTATCGTTTACCTCATCAATTGGTATCTGTATGGTCAGCTTTTTCACATGATTATCCATTACATCTTGTAACATTTGCATGCTGTTAAATTGTATTCTTGGGTCACTTTTTTTCTGGGTTTCCTTATTTACCCATCCTTCTCTAACCAATGCTTTTAAAAAGATGAACGAGTTCGGTACTAAAAAGTGACGGAACTTAAGGTATTGTTCTCCAAATATTCTAAACTCATAACTTTCGGTAAAATCTTCTACCGTAAACAAGGCCCAGCCTTTACCCATCTTCGTTTCTCTATGTTGCACGTCACCTACCATTCCCCCAAAACACATTTCTCTATTAAGGAAGCTTTCTAAATGATTAAAATCGGAAGCAGAACAATTACAAAATCGATCGATTTCCGTTTTAAAATCATCTAAGGGATGTCCAGAAATATAAATTCCTACGACTTCTTTTTCTTGTTTTAATTTTTTAAGAGTTCCCCATTCTTCACATGGAGGAACTTCTGGCTCTGGAATTTGAACCTCACTACCACCACCAAATATATCCAACTGATCACTATTTTGAGATTCCTGAAATTTGGAAGCAAAGCGCAATACTTTTTCAATAAAAAGGACGCCCTTTTCATCTGGATGCAAGTATTGTGCTCTATGTGTATCAAAACAATCAAAACCTCCAGCTAGTGCTAAACCTTCAAAAGCTTTTTTATTAGCAGCTCTTAAATCAATTCTTTTAGACAAATCAAAAACCGACTTATACTTTCCATCATCTCTTGTATCTACTATGGTAGCTACTGCATTTCCTCCAACACCTTTTATGGCACCCATTCCAAAACGAATAGCGCCCTTATCATTTACCGTAAATTTATAATAAGACTCGTTCACATCGGGACCTAAAACTTCGAGTCCCATTCTTCGGCATTCCTCCATAAAAAAACTTACCTGCTTGATGTCATTCATATTATTAGAAAGTACAGCTGCCATATATTCCGCAGGGTAATGTGCTTTTAAATAAGCAGTTTGATAAGCAATCCAAGCATAACAAGTAGAGTGGGATTTGTTAAATGCATAACTCGCAAACGCTTCCCAATCCTTCCAGATTTTTTCTAATTTTTCTTCCTCGTGTCCATTTTCCTTTGCCTGAGTAATAAACTTAGGCTTCATTTTATCGAGTACCGCAATTAATTTTTTACCCATTGCTTTTCTCAATACATCGGCTTCCCCTTTTGTAAAGTTGGCCAACTTTTGTGAAAGTAACATTACCTGCTCTTGGTAAACCGTAATACCGTAGGTTTCTTTTAAAAACTCCTCCATTGCAGGAAGATCGTAGAGAATTTCTTCCTCTCCATTTTTACGTCTTACGAAACTTGGTATGTATTCAATTGGACCCGGACGATACAAGGCATTCATGGCAATTAAATCATCGAAAACAGTAGGCTTTAAATCCTTTAGGTATTTTTGCATACCGGCAGATTCGTATTGAAAAATACCCACTGTTTCGCCTTTTTGAAACAACTCAAAAGTAGCTTCATCATCCAATGGAAAAGTATCAGGGTCTAAATCTACCTGATGCTTTAACTTTACTAATTTAACGGTATCCTTTATTAAAGTTAAGGTCTTTAATCCCAGGAAATCCATTTTTAACAAGCCCGCACTTTCTACCACAGAATTGTCAAACTGAGTAACATACATATCTGAATCCTTTGCCGTGGCAACAGGAACAAAATTGGTAATGTCAGACGGTGTAATAATCACTCCACAAGCATGGGTTCCAACATTACGTACCGAACCTTCCAAAATCCTTGCTTGATTAACCGTTTGAGCTTCTAAATCGTTTCCTTCAGCAAGCATTAAAAGTTCATTAACCTTAGGCACTTCGTCACTTCTAAACTTCCCTCTAATTTCAGCATCCGTATAACCAAATATCTTTTTTAATTTGGTCATATTAGGAATCAATTTCGAAATTCTATCAGCAGAATTCAAAGGCAAATCCAACACACGAGCTGTATCTCGAATGGAAGATTTTGCAGCCATGGTTCCGTAGGTTATAATTTGAGCTACTTGATTACTTCCATATTTATCGATTACATAATCCAATACTCGTCCTCTACCTTCATCATCAAAATCAATATCAATATCCGGCATACTTACACGCTCAGGATTCAAAAAACGCTCAAAAAGCAAGTTGTATTTAATGGGATCAATATTCGTTATCCAAAGACAATAAGCAACCACAGATCCTGCCGCAGAACCCCTTCCAGGACCTACAGAAACATCCATTTTTCTTGCTTCTGAAATAAAATCTTGACAAATTAAAAAATATCCTGGATATCCAGTATTGGCTATTACTTCCAACTCAAAATCCAAGCGCTCTTTAATCTCGTCTGTTAATTCTCCATAACGTTTTTCGGCACCTTCATAAGTGAGTCCTCTTAAATATGCATTCTCACCTCTTTTACCACTATCTTTTTCGTCTTCTGGATCTTGAAATTCTTCAGGAATATCAAACTTCGGAAGTAATACGTCTCTCTTTAATGTAAAAGACGCTACTTTATCTATAATTTCTGAAATATTGGAGATTGCTTCAGGAAGATCCTTAAACAAAGTTTTCATTTCAGATTGAGACTTAAAATAATATTCTTGATTGGGAAGTCCATAACGATAACCACGACCTCTTCCTATTGGAGTTGCTTGTTTTTCACCATCTTTTACACACAATAAAATATCATGCGCATTGGCATCTTTTTTATCTATATAATAGGTATTATTACTTGCTACCAATTTTACTTGATGCTTTTTTGCCATCGGAATTAAAACCGAATTCACCCTATTCTCATCTTCTTGTTGATGTCTTGAAACCTCAACATACAAATCATCTCCAAACGTTTCTTTCCACCAAATTAGGGCTTCCTCCGCTTGTTTTTCTCCAATATTCAAGATCTTACTTGGTATTTCTCCATACAAACTACCCGTCAAAACAATAATATCTTCTTTGTATTTTTCAATGATAGTCCTATCGATTCTGGGAACATAATAAAATCCATCTGTAAATGCTAAGGAAGACATTTTAGCTAGGTTATGATACCCTTTTTTATTTTTGGCTAACATGACTATTTGATAACCATTGTCTTTATGATTTTTATTTAAATGGTCTTCACAAACAAAAAACTCACATCCAACAATTGCCTTTATTTTTTTGGAAGCATCCTCTTCAGATAAGGAGTTATTATGATTATTAACCTGCATCACAAAATGAAAAGCTCCCATCATATTCCCTGAATCCGTAAGAGCTACAGCAGGCATTTCATTTTCGGCTGCCGCATTTACTAGATTTTGAGTACTGGAAGTAGACTGAAGGATTGAAAACTGAGAATGATTGTGTAAATGCGCAAAGGAAACACCTTGAAGTCCTGCTATATTTTCTTCAATGACATCGGTAGAAAGCTCCTCTTCTTTTTTTAATAACTCTAGCTCTTTTCTAATTTTTTCTGAAGCCTTCTTTAAATTAGTATGTTTTAAGCCTATTAATTCAAAAGTTTGTGGATTAATTTTTTGAAAGGATTCAAAATAATCTGGTTCTACTTGAAGCTCTCTTGCTGTAAATATTTTTCTGCGAATTAGTTCTAAAAAACAACGGGTCGTAGCTTCTACATCAGCAGTTGCATTATGGGCCTCACTAAAGGGTTTGTTAAATAAAAAGGTGTGCAGCTCTGATAAGGTGGGCAACTTAAATTTACCACCTCTACCTCCAGGTAACTGACACATTTGAGCAGTTCTCTCTGTACAAGTATCTAAAACAGGAAAATTAGGCAATGGGTTTTCAATTCCTAATCGATGGAATTCCGCCCCCATAATATTATTATCAAAACCAAGATTCTGCCCTACTATAAATTTGGTTTTGGATAAGGCTTTGGTAAACTTTTCAACGACCTCACTTAAAGGAATTCCGTTTTTCTGAGCCAATTCTGTAGAAATACCATGAATTTTTTCAGCATCATAAGGAATATTAAATCCCTCTGGTTGTACCAAATAATCCTCATGCTCCAATAAAACCCCGTTTTCATCATGAAGCTGCCATGCAATCTGTATACAACGTGGCCAATTATCACTGTCTGTTAAAGGTGCATTCCAACGTTTTGGAAGTCCAGTAGTTTCGGTATCAAAAATTAAATACATAAAAAATGTGAGGGTTAAAATTGTGTTTAAATCGCAAACGATCTAAAGGTTTAAAAATATAAAAATCACTTATTAAAATTACAAAAACCTATAAAGAGTTGTTAACTATTTTAATAAAAAAAGCCGCTCCTTTAGGGAAGCGGCTTTTCAATTATATTTTAAATATTTTATTGATACGTTACATTAAACTGACCCGTATTAACTGTATTAGTTGGTGTTTGAAATTGAAAGGTTCCAGATATGGTTTTTTCAGTAATATCGTGAGCAATAATAACAACCTCACCAGATATAGCATCTTCATTATCCGATCCATTATCCACTCTAGCAGTAAATCCTCCCATTGGAAGTTCGTAAGTTCCAGCCTCTACATCATCAGGAAAACCCAAAAGAATAGTTTCAGAATTAATCACCCCTTTAACCACAATGGCACTTCCATTGTCATTGGCAAAAACATCTAGTGGCACAAAAGCACTACCATTTAGTTCTGCTGAAAAAGAACCAGAATTACTTCCGTCTCCTTCTTCATTTAAGTAAGACACTTTGTAAAACACACCTCCACTAATAGATAAGGTATCTTGTGAAATAGAAATAGCTGTGAAATTAAATTCGCCAGATATGTTTTTATCCTCGGTAGAATTCTCATTGATCCTCATACTTCCATCACCACCAGAAACGGCAGTAGAATAAACGATTCCATTAATATCTTCATAAATAGCAAAATTTTCGGAACCTTCACCAAATTCAATATTCACTCCATCTGGAGGATAACTACCTCGTAAAGTAATGATTTGATTGTTGTTTTTTCCTTGTAAAACGAAGTATTCTCCGCTTTCAATATAATTTGCCTCTGTGAAATTTGCTTTAAAAAATTCATCCTCAATACTGGCTTGAAATGCAGGAGAATTAGTTTCGGTATTATTGCAACTAGCTATTACTAAGGTTGCAAAAAATAGAATCAGTAGGTTTTTCATAACTTAAATTAGTAAAATTGGGTTTTTACAAATGTAAAGAAAAAGTTGAAACTATTGAATTTCAAAATAAAAAAATATTATCTTTGCATTCTTAAATTATGAACCGAGGTCGGGAACCTCAAAAAAATAATAGATATGCCCGTAAAAATTAGATTACAAAGACATGGTAAAAAAGGAAAACCTTTTTACTGGATCGTAGCTGCTGATAGCCGCTCAAAAAGAGATGGTAAATACCTTGAAAAATTAGGTACTTACAATCCAAATGTGAACCCTGCAGATATCAATCTTGATATTGATGGAACTGTACAGTGGTTAAACAACGGAGCACAACCAACAGATACTGCAAGAGCAATTTTATCTTATAAAGGTGTGATGTTGAAAAAACATTTAGCTGGAGGAGTTAAAAAAGGTGCATTTACTGAAGAACAAGCTGAAGAAAAATTCAATGCTTGGTTAGAAGGAAAAACTAAAGAAGTTGAAGACAAACGTTCTAAACTTAGCGATGCTGAAGAAAAAGTAAAAGCGGATGCTTTTGCTGCAGAAAAAGCAATTAACGAACAACGTATTGCTGATGCAACGCCAGTTGTAGAAGTAGTTGAAGAAACTACTGCTAAAGTAACAACTGAAGAAGAAGCTCCTAAAAAAGAAACTATTGAAGATGCAGCAGCAGAAGCAGCAGTAGAAGGAGCACCAGTTGCAGAAGCTAAGAAAGAAGAAGAATAAATTTTACAACTATGCAAAAGGAGGAATGTTTCTACTTAGGCAAAGTTGTTAAAAAATATAGTTTTAAAGGGGAGTTACTTGTAAAGTTAGATACAGACAATCCTAAAATTTATACTAAAATGGAATCGGTTTTTGTTGAAAAAAACAAAAATTTGGTTCCATTTTTTATTGAACGCAGTTCCCTTCACAAATCAGAACTCCTTAGAGTAAAATTTGAAAATATAAACGGTGATGAAGATGCAGATCCCTTATTAAAATGCGATTTGTATTTACCCTTAGCTTTTTTACCAAAACTAACTGGCAATAAGTTTTACTTCCATGAAATTATTGGTTTTAAAGTAGAAGACAGCTCTTTTGGAGAAGTAGGTATAATTACTGGTGTAAATGACAGCGCTTTTCAACCGCTACTTGAAATTGATCGAAACGGTAAAGAAATATTAATACCATTAATCGACCATTTCATTAAAGAAGTAGATCGCGAAAACAAAACCCTACACATAGAAGTGCCTGAAGGTTTAATTCAACTCTACCTATAACAACCCTTCCCTTTCTTTTTATGAAATTTGAATTCAAACAGTTTTCAATTCAACAAGAACGAAGTGCTATGAAAATTGGTACCGATGGTGTTCTTTTAGGAGCTTGGGTTTCTTTAGAAAAAAACCCTGAATCCATATTAGATTTAGGAGCTGGGACAGGAATTTTATCTTTACAATTAGCCCAACGTTGCCATGCTGAAATTATTGACGCTGTTGAATTGGATGAAGATGCTTATGAAGAATGTGTGGAGAATTTTGAAGCTTCCGATTGGGGCGATCGTCTTTTTTGTTACCACGCCTCTGTGCAACAATTTGCCTCTGAGATTGAGGACACTTACGATTTAATCATATCCAACCCTCCATTTTATTCAGAGGATTATAAAACAGATGATATAGCAAGAAATACTGCCCGTTTTACAGACACTTTACCATTTAATAACTTGGCACTCGCTGCCTCACAATTACTTTCTAAAAAGGGCTCCTTCGCATTAATACTTCCAAGAAAAGAAGAAGAAGAATTTATTAAATTGGCTTCAGAGAATGGATTATTCCCAAATAGGATATGTCGTGTTAAAGGCAATTCCACTTCAGAAGTAAAAAGAAGCTTGATCTCTTTTTCATTTGACAAAACGGAAACTATTTTCGAAGAGCTTACTATCGAAATATCCAGACACGTTTATACCAAAGATTATATAAATCTGGTAAAGGATTTTTATCTTAAAATGTAATTAGAGTTCTCTTAGCAAAGGCCTTGTTAAGCAAGTGGGACCACCACCTCCATACACACTAATATTTTCACCCTTATAACTAGTTACCCTACATCCTGCTTTTATTAAGGCTTGTTCGGTTTTTGGATTTCCTTGCACCATCAAGCATTCTCTTGGAGCAATAGCCAAAACATTGCATCCCATGGATTCAAACTCGTCGTCTGGAACTTCTACCAACTTAAAATTCCTTTTTAGTAGTTCATTTCTAAATTTAATCGGCATTAATGGTGAATAAACAACCGCTAAATCTTTATCAACTGGGCTTAAAATTGACATTAAATGAAACACATCTGAGGTTCCTTTATAATGTGGTAATTCTGCTACTATAACCTCAACACCATTAGGCTCCAACAATTTTTTTAATTGTCTAATTCCCTCTTCATTGGTTCGATAGGTATGACCCACTGCCAAAGTATTTTCATCCAACCAAGCTACATCACCACCTTCTAAGGTGCCAGGTGATTCAATTTTTCCTAAAATGGAAATAGAATCCTTTTTAAAAGCTTCCATCTGTGCATCGGGTTCATTAATTCTACCCGATTTCCCCATATTGCAAAGGATCATTCCAAAGTCGGTTGCGATTGCTGCATCTCGACAATAAATAGAATCAATAGAAACGGTGTCATCAAAAGGAAATTGATGTATGGATGCTCCATTCTTCTGAAGTTCTTTTTGAAAAACTTCATATTCTTTTAAAGATTCTTCAAAGTTCGGCTGGCTTAAATAATGCAATTCTTGCCATTGTTCTTTTAATAAGCCTTCCGAAACAAAAGCATTTTTTGCAGGTTTTATAAAAACCGATTTTAATTTGTGATATTCTGAATGATAAGTTGTACTCATTAATTTTCTTTGTTTTTAATCCATTTCATATAAATATAAACAGGTATTCCTAATAACAATAATAAGAAACCATAATAAACTGTTTCTGCACCAGAGCCATAAATTGCCCATACCGAATATGAAAACCCTAAAGTGGCCAATACAAATGTCTTCACCCAACTTTTAGCGTGAAGTTTTTTCTCAATTACAATTAACGCATAAGATGCTGCAGTAAACAAGTAAGGCATTAATGCTACTAAAACAGTAAGTTGAACAATAAATTCAAATTGTTCTACCAATCCTTCCGAAAAGTTCATTAGCATCACCATCGAGGATAAAATCCCTCCAACTATAAAACCATTTACTGGAGCTCCTTTTTTATTTTCTTTCTTTAAAAAATCAGGAAACAAATCATCTTTTGCAGTGGCCATAGAAATCTGTCCTGTTATTAATATCCAACCATTTAATACTCCAATCCCTGAAATTAAAACACCAATAGCAACAAAGTAACCCCCATAATCACCACCCATAATCTTAGCGGCTTCTGCAAAAGGGGCTGGAGAATTTTGTAAAATATCCAATGGCAATATCCCAAATAAAACAACAGTTCCTAAAATATATAAAGCTGTAGTAATGATAGTACCTAGCATGGTTGCTCTTGGTATGGTTTTTTCTGGATTTTCTATATTCCCCGCAGGAATAGTAGCGCATTCAATACCCAAAAAAGCGTATAAGGTTAAGGTTGCTACTGCAGATAATGTTGAAAAGTTACTTTCTCCAGTTAAATTAAAAGAAGGGAAATTCTCTAATTTAAAAAAAAAGAGTCCAAATACTATTATAAATAATAAGGGCAATATTTTTATAATGGTGGTAATTAACTGGATTCTTCCAGACTCTTTAATTCCTCTAGAGTTGATCCAAGTAAATATCCAAATAAGTGCCAATCCAAGACTAACAGACAATACCGAATTAGTTGCTAATTCAGGTATGAAAAAACTAGCAGCTCCTATAATGGCAATTGCAATGGCTCCATTACCAACCCAACAAGCTATCCAGTAGCCCCAAGCCACTAAAAATCCAACAAAATCTCCAAATCCAGCTTTTGAATACACATAAGGACCCCCGCTTTTACTAACAATGATTTTACTGAAATTACTAAATATTTTTGCTAAAATTAAAGCTCCAGTGGCTGTAAATACCCAGCCTAACAAACTTATACTCCCATAGTTTGATAGCACTGCGGGTAAAACAAAAATACCTACGCCTATCATATTTCCAACCACAAGAGAGGTAGCGGTTAGTAAACCAATTTTTTGAGATTTAGCTTTCATATATCATTATAAATTGGTTAAAAAATAATTGTTTAAATTTAAAGTCGATTCGTGAATATACAATAATCAAAACTAGCCATGTCTAAAAAATTTCATATCCACTCAGATATTACCAAAGCAGAAACGCTACCAGCCTCTTTTTATAGAGATAAAGATGTTTTTGAAACTATTAAAGAAAAAATATTTTTAAAAACCTGGCAATGGATTGGAGATAAAAACTTAGTGGCACTTCCTCAATCGGTTTATCCATTAGTGCTTTTAGACAATTACCTAACCGAACCTTTGGTTATCGTTAGAAATGAAAAAGACGAGATCAACTGTTTTACGAATGTATGTACTCATAGAGGAAACCTAGTGGCATTACATCCTGGCAAAACCAAAAAGTTAACTTGTATGTATCATGGCAGACGTTTTAACTTAGATGGGAAATTTGAGTATATGCCAGAATTTGAAGATGCAGAAGATTTCCCTAGACCTTGCGATCATTTGCATCAATTCCCTTTAGAAAAATGGGGCCCTCTTTTATTTGTAGGTTTAAATCCTGAATTTCAATTTTCAAAAGTTATTGATAAAATGAAAGAACGCATAGGCTTTCTTCCATTTGATGAATTTTCTTTAGACACCTCCAACAGTAAAGATTTTTTAGTTCATGCACATTGGGCTTTGTATTGTGATAACTACTTAGAAGGGTTTCATGTTCCATTTGTTCATGAAGGTTTAAATCAAGTATTGGATTACGGAAGTTATAAAACAGAAACCTATGAGCATTGCAACCTTCAAATTGGGTATACCAATGAAGCCACTGAAGTATTTGATTTACCAGAAGACCATATTGATTACGGTAAAAATGTAGCGGCCTATTACTATTGGGTTTTCCCAAATATGATGTTCAATTTTTATCCTTGGGGACTTTCCTTAAATATTGTTAGACCCATTGACATCAACAGAACTAAAGTTTCATTTATATCCTACGTTTACGATCCTACCAAGTTAAATAAAGGAGCAGGAAACGATTTAGAAAAAGTAGAACGAGAAGATGAATTTGTGGTTGAGAACGTACAAAAAGGAGTGAATTCTTCATTTTATAAAGCAGGAAGGTTTTCACCAAAAAGAGAAAAAGGAGTTCATCATTTCCATAGTTTATTGGCAAAGTATTTGAATAATTAATTTGTATAATTTTTCCAAAGATTAGGTGCAAATCTGCAAGGCATTAATTACTTTTGAAGAATAAATTATACACTATGAAACCTGATTTATTTGAAGCCCCTGATTATTACAATCTTGACGATTTATTAACTGACGAACATAAGTTAATACGTGATGCTGCCCGTGAGTGGGTAAAGCGTGATGTATCTCCAATTATTGAAGAATATGCTCAAAAAGCAGAATTCCCTCATCAAATTGTAAGTGGTTTGGCAGAAATTGGTGCTTTTGGACCTTATATTCCTATGGAATATGGTGGTGCAGGATTGGATCAAATTTCGTATGGATTAATCATGCAAGAAATTGAACGTGGAGATAGTGGTGTAAGAAGTACTGCCAGTGTTCAATCTTCATTAGTAATGTATCCTATTTGGAAATATGGAAATGAAGAGCAACGTATGAAATATTTACCTAAACTTGCTTCTGGTGAATTTATTGGTTGTTTTGGATTAACAGAACCTGATTATGGTTCTAACCCTGGAGGAATGGTCACTAATTTTAAAGATATGGGAGATCATTATCTTTTAAATGGTGCGAAAATGTGGATTAGTAATGCTCCTTTTGCAGACATTGCTGTGGTATGGGCTAAAAATGAAGAAGGAAGAATTCACGGATTGGTAGTAGAAAGAGGAATGGAAGGGTTTTCAACTCCCGAGACTCATAACAAATGGTCATTACGTGCTTCAGCAACTGGAGAATTAATTTTTGACAACGTTAAAGTACCTAAAGAAAATCTTTTGCCAAATAAATCTGGATTAGGTGCACCATTGGGTTGTCTAGATTCTGCTCGTTATGGAATCGCTTGGGGTGCTATTGGAGCAGCAATGGATTGCTACGATACTGCTTTAAGATATAGTAAAGAAAGAATTCAGTTTGGGAAACCAATTGGACAATTTCAATTACAACAGAAAAAATTAGCGGAGATGATTACTGAAATCACCAAAGCCCAATTATTAACTTGGCGTTTAGGGGTTCTTAGAAATGAAGATAGAGCAACTACGGCTCAAATATCGATGGCTAAAAGAAACAATGTAGATATGGCTATTAATATCGCTCGTGAAGCAAGACAAATGTTAGGGGGTATGGGTATTTCTGGAGAATATTCTATTATGCGTCATTCTATGAATTTAGAAAGTGTAATTACATACGAAGGAACACACGATATCCATTTACTAATTACAGGGATGGATGTTACCGGATTAAATGCTTTTAAATAGGCTTTAAAAAAACGTATATATAAAAAAACCTATTAGATTTTATATCTAGTAGGTTTTTTTATTGCTTAATAATTTTCTTTGTTACAAGTCCTTTATCAGTATCTATTTGTACAAATAACAGTCCAGTAGACAAACTAGATATATCTATTTGAGAATAAGAAGTATTTTGTTCTAAAACTAATTTCCCTAAAGTATCATACACTTTTATACAAGTAATCTCAAATACACTTTCATTAAATACCATTAATACATCATTAGCTGGGTTTGGATAGATAGATATTTGTTTTTGTAAAACATCTTCTATTCCTAGATTACAATCCTCACTATAAACAGTAGTTTCATCTTTGCACCAACCACTACTAGATTCACAAATTTGAGAATTTGCAAAATCAACATCATCTACCTGTATGCAGGTAAGGTTTGGGTTATCCTGAGCCCACATTCTTGTTAAATTAATATTATCACCGTTTTTTAAATTTAAACCTGATATTAATGTGTTATTAAACAATAACATATACATTCCACCATTAAGATGTGACAAGTCTAAATCTCCCTCAATTGGATTGTTTTGACAAGTTAAAAGCTTTAAATCAGGATTATTAGACACATCTAAAGTAGAAACATTATTATCACCAATTCCTAATCCCCTTAATAAAATGTTTTGCGATAAATCTATTTCATTAAGATTGTTATTATTAACATAACAACCAGTTAAAATAATATTCTGGCTTATATCTATACCTGTCTCTTATACACATCTCCGAGCCCACGAGACAGGCAGAAATCTC
>OJDV01000582.1_pt1 | contig 12718 bp, 9 predicted proteins | sample 1592911 | NCBI WGS metagenome assembly OJDV01 (sample SAMN05416860, study PRJEB24817) | seawater metagenome | isolation source: Sea water | place: Canada:Atlantic | collected 2013-11 | reverse complement strand
ATCTACACAGAGTAGATCGTCGGCAGCGTCAGATGTGTATAAGAGACAGTTACCAACACTGATGGTCGCTGCTTGCGAAATTGAAGATGTTAAAATTATTGATATTAAAATAATACGATTTATCATTGGTCTCTCCTTGAGAATAAATTCAAAGTATCATTCTGACATGTGAGAAACTGTAACACCCTGATTAAACCCTGATGAAATCCTGACAATTGCCTGAAGCCATTAAAAAATATATTAAATGGATAAAAATTTACGAATAGTAAGTAACAATTTAAGATTAAGATTTACAAAAACCCTTGTCATTACTGAGAATGCGATATTTCAGCTATCAAATACTCTGACGATTATGAACCTAACGTTTTTTTTTCAAAAATCAAAACGTCTGATGTATAATCTAATATTCGAAAAATGCCCAGTAACCTTCAAGACCTATAAACGTTATATAAAAACATTTGAAAATAATTAAAAGAGAGCCCATATGAAATCTAAGATTTGGAAATATTCCAAAAGAACTTTATTGTTAGCACTAGTACTAGTTACTATTTTTGTCGTTAACTTAATTTGGTTTAAACCATTTTTTATTAATCATTTTTATGATCGTATTTTTGTAGAATTTGCTTTCCAAAACCCGCAATTATTCACTCAAATGGGACAAAAATTTTATTATGATGAATTAGATGACAATTCTCCTGAAGCTGAAGATATAAATAATAAATTATTATTAGGGACTTATGATTTATTAAAAAAGTATGACCGCCAATCATTATCTGGTCAAAAGTTAATATCCTATGATATTTTAGATCAATTTTTACAGGATACTATTGAAGGCAATAAATATGATGACTACGGATACAGTCAAACACAACGCGGTGGTATGTACCAAGGCATTATCAGCTTTATGTCTGACTTACATAGAATAGATGATGAAGATGATGCATTAGACTATGTTACCAGATTGACACATATTGGGCGTGTTTTTGACAATACATTAATCAAAGTCTCTAAACAAAGAGACAATGGTGCCATTCCTCCTGACTTTATCATTATAAAAATATTAGAAAATCTACATAATATTCGAGATCCAGAATTAAAAGACAATGAATTGGTAAAAGATTTTAATGAAAAATTAAGTAAGTTAACTGAGTTAGATGAAAATAAAAAGAATTCACTAAAATCGTTTATGAATGTGACTATGGAGAAACATGTTCAACCGGCTTATGACCGGATGATTACTTATTATGAAGAGTTATTAACCCAGGCCGATTCTAAAGCGGGAGTATGGAAGTTTGCTAAAGGTAAGGAGTATTATCAGTACAGGATTAAATCCGTCACCACAACTGATTACACAGCAGAATATCTGCACACTTTGGGTTTGCAAGAAGTCGATAGAATTGAATTACAAATTAAGAACATCCTAGATGAACAAGGATATGATACCAATAAAACCGTAGGTGAATTACTCAACGAAATGAGTAAGAACCCACAATTCCTTTACTCAGATGATGATGAAGGCAGAGAACAAATCCTGAAAGACTATCAAGTTATAATTGATGAAATCGATAAAGAAATGGATAACACTTTTGGAATCCTCCCAAAAGGCAAGGTGGTGGTCAAAAGAACCCCTGAATACCGAGAAAAAACAGCGGCTGGTGGATCTTATTCTAGACCATCTAAAGATGGTAAAAAACCAGGTATTTTTTATGCTAATTTATATGATATAACCGCCACGCCTAAATTTGGTATGCGTACTCTTGCTTTCCATGAAGCTGTTCCAGGACACCATTTTCAATTAGCCATTCAAAACGAGTTACAAGGTCTACCCATGTTTAGAGGATTTATGAGTACCACGGGTTTTACAGAAGGTTGGGCTTTGTATGCTGAGAGGCTGGCTTATGAATTAGGATTTCAAAATGACCCATTTTCAGATATAGGAAGATTACAAGCCGAACTACTGCGAGGGGTTCGTTTAGTTGTTGACACAGGTATTCATCACAAAAAATGGACCCGTGAACAAGCCATAAAATATATGTTCGAAACCACTGGACTAGCGATGTCAGATGTAGAATCTGAAATAGAACGCTATATTGTTTGGCCTGGCCAAGCTTTGGCCTATAAAGTAGGAATGATTAAAATTTTAGAGTTACGCGAAAAAGCCAAAACTGAATTAGGTGATAAATTTAATATTCGTACCTTCCATGATGTCGTTTTAAGAAATGGCGCCATTCCATTGAATATGCTTGAGCAACAAGTGAATGCATATATCAACGATATTGGTTCATAAAACCTTTGTCAATATAATTTCGACTTGGCACTGTTCGTTTTTTCCTGCCTTATCACAAAAATACTCTTAGAGAGTTTTGAAATACAATACAAAACTCTCTTTTGGATTAGTTTCCAACTATTGAATTATTTGCCTAAATAATAACACGAATAGCCATAAAGATCACAAGTAAAAACCTATTAGCAATTAAAGTTAAAGATTAAGGTCGAAAGAATACACATCAATTCGATAGGGGTTTAAAAAAAAAATACATTAATACAAATATTACATAGATAAAGGATTTACTGATTTAGTATTTCTTTAACTATTCATCTATAAAATAGTTGACAGACTTTCCATCATATCGAAATACACCATCTAATTTGCCCACCCAAATGGCACCGTCCATGTCTTCAGCAATACCCCACAACATGCCGCCACCACTAAAAACCTGAGTTGCTTTTGGAATACTGCCCAGCAAAGAACTTTGATCATAGTATGATAACCCTATTGAGTGTGTAGCATCAGCACCATGAGTAAACCAAATGATTCCTTTCATGTCTTCATAGACATATTGAGTACTTAAAGATGTTAAGTGAGAATATGAATGCCCATCATAGCGCCATAATCCATACTGACCTCCTAACCAAATATTGCCGTTTATATCTTCAATTATTGACCAAACATTCTCAAATGGTCTGCCTGCATCATTTTTAACTTCTTTAAATGGCAACTCACCTTTTTTAAACTTAGCTAATGGATTATACATGGATACAGTTCCTCTGGTACCTACCCAGATATTTCCTGATTTATCCTCCATAATGGTATTGACACTGCTATTTGTTAGTCCATCTTTTTCAGTGAAGTTACGAAAACTAATCTGTCTGTTAAGTTTTGTTTTTCCATCATAATAACTTAACCCTCCACCAGCACCAATCCAAATCCCACCAGATCTGTCCTCATATAAACTCATGGTCCTATCATGTACCAGTCCGTTTTTGGTTGTGAAATGATAAAAGGCATTATCACCATTTTTAATTTTTTCAGGTGCTGGATAGTAAAACAGGCCATAATGAGTACTTGCAACCCAAGTGCCACCATTTCTATCTTGCAATACATCGAATGCATCAAATGAATCTAGCCCATCTTGTTTTTTAAATTTTGTAAACGAAGTCCCATCATATCGTATAACATCAACATATGAGGAAAATAGTAGGTTGCCATCACTATCATTTCTAATCTTTCGCGTCATTTTTGACGGTGCATTAGGGGCCGAAATAGTATTTACTTCGTCAATTACATTGTTTGTATTAAATATTTCATTTGTTACTTGGGTTTTAGTACTGTTTAAATGTTCAATGATACTTTGAGCATTGCTTGTGGTAATAAATGCCAATAGTATTAGCACTGTGTGCTTGGGAATGTCTATTTTCAAGATATCACATATTTATTTATAAGAGGTTTATTATGACAGATTAATCAAACCTTTGTTCATAAAATAAATACTATCAAAGTTAGTTTTATATTTTTTAAAATTGTTAATGTGGAATTCAAAAATATATAAACCTTTAAATAAACCCTTGAATTAAATTTTTCACCAGACCAAACAGAGTAAATATGCTCAACTTGATTAATTAGTATATAGTTATATAATAATTTGAGATTTAATTTATTGGGGGTTGATTTGAAGTCATATATTTATATTATAAGTTTGATGGCTTTGCTTTTCTTTGGGGTTCATATCCAAGCTAGCGTCTTAAGCCAGAATCAAACGGATGACATTATACTCGACTCTAACTGGTCTGAATTAACTAAAAATGCATACATTAATAACATGTATGCTTGTGAATACATCAGACAAAAGCACAAATGGTCAAAATACAAATGGCCTGATAAAAATAAATCTTCCAAACCCCTTTTTTCTCAAATAGTAGAAACTGATCAAGTCAAAGAGAAAGTTTTGTATGACTTAAAAAAACAAACTGCATTGTACAATCAGTTTAGTTTTGAAATTACTGCTGATCAATTGCAGAAAGACATTAACCGGATGATTAATGATACTGAAGATTCAAACGGCTTAATCAAATTATTTGCTGAATTTGACAACTTCAGTTTTCACTCATCCAAGTAGTCCAAATCAGTCATGTTTAATAACTTCAAACAATGCTACTGGAAACTTAGATGGCATGGGTGTGGTCGTTGATATCCAATGCACGACACTACAATACAATGTAGGAGTCGATGTGTCAGGCTTAGCCGATGATGTCACTTTAGTTGTTATGAATAATTCTGAAGAGTTGATAATATCGAATGAAGGCGCCTTCTTATTCTTAACGCCAATACTTGATGAAGGAAACTATGACGTGCAAATCTTGTTACAGCCTGAAAGCCCAATACAACCTTGCACATCTTTAAATAGTTCTGGTGATTTAAATGGATCAGATATTGTTGATATCGAGATTAACTGTGAGGTTGGTGATGATTTGATTTATAAACAAGGATTTGAAGAGCTCCCTACATTATTCAATTAATAATTAAAGATCAAGAGCTAAAACAATAAGTGATGTGCAATTTACAATGACAATTAAAAATCAAGTGACATTTTCCATGAAAGTAATAACCATACGTAGAGACGCCCAATCTAGGCATCTAATTATTTAACGCAAGAAATATAGAAGTATAGCGACCAGCACTATAATTGCAAATAGCGCTAGCGGTACCATATTATTGGTGGTTTTTTCTTTATCTACTGGCACTTTTAGAGCTGCGGATTCGATTAAGTTTTTTTCTTGAACAGTTAAATCTCTTAAATCGGTTAAATCCACTAGATTTGGATCAATTTCCTCACTATCCGAATCGAGAACATGCTTTTTAACTTTGCCGGTCTTAGCTTCAAACTCTCTGACTACATGAGGCTTAATAATTTCATCTTCCTGCTCTGTGTTCTTATCACACTTTATAGAGATTAAGGATATGTTATCCTTACCATCATTTCCGACCGCAATATTGACCAATTTCTCAGTCAAATGCGTCATCCCTTCTTGTAGACTTAATTCACTAATAATATAGGCTTCATTGGCTATGCTATATAATCCATCTGAGCAAATGAGTAAAACTTGATTTCTCTCTAATGTACCGGAGTTATTGTTAATCGTCACCTCCTTTCTTGTCATTCCCAGTGCTTGAGAGATAACATTTCTGTCGGGATGAGTATCCATATCCTCAACTCCAATCAGACCATGTTCAAATAACTTTTCCACATAGGAGTCGTCTTTGGTCAGAAGTTTTAGTTTCCCATCCCAAAGATATACTCGGGTGTCACCAACCCAAGAAACTTGATATTTATTGTCTTTGAATAAAACAGCAGCCATGGTTGTTGCCATGCCTTTTTTGCTGTGGTTTCCCTCAATTTGATCAACTAAAGCACCGTGTGCTTCATAAACTGAATAGTCAAGTTTTCTGCCTTCTTTGGTACACTCTAAAACCTTTTCACAGGCCATTTTGGATGCCACTTCGCCCTTTTCAAGCCCACCAACACCATCTGCAACAATATACAAACCAAGCTCTTCATCAACCAAGATACAATCTTCATTGGTTGTTCTCTGTCCTATGTGTGTCTTAGCAAAATTTGTTAACATCAGATTCCCAGATCATTATTGGCATTTGCAATTTAGGATAATGCAATAGCGTGTGAATGTTAATTATTATTTTAACATAAAGCGTATTACAATGTTCAAAGAGCAATTAGTAATTAACAATTAAAGACCAAGATCAAGATCAAGATCTATTTAACATTAAGTACATCTGGCACATGAAGAATTTGAAGGAAACAACATAAGTAGAGACGTCCAAGTTTGGCATTTTTTAACAGACAAATACTAATTCATCATTAAGAAACAACCAAAATCTACTGGGTACAATAACCAATTCTTAATCGTTTATCCTTAACATTTAGGTCTTGATAAAAAGGGTTAATAAACTCCCAATTAAATATTTTATAATTCAAAACCATCAAGGAATATAAAGTCACTTCCATAATTGCCTGGTTGTAACGGGACAGGTAAACTTCGAACTGATCCGTTACATAAACCATTGGGAGCATCTGAAAATATGAGACTTTCATTAAACTGATAACTGGGTTGTGGCCAGTTTCGGGTATTAAAACGACAAGTTGTATTTTGCCCATTGAAAGTTGTATCATGAGATGTGATATTTCGTCCGCCCAATGCCAGTTGGGTAGCGTTAAAATCTGCTTCTGGCCAAAGCAAAAACCTTGTGCCAAATGCACTGCTATATTGGTGCCCAGCACGAAATTCTAGCCACCCTGCATCCACTGTTTCCATATTGATGGTATCACCTATTACATTATCGATAATGAAGTTATAATGAGGATAAAAATGATGTGACGTATCGCTGTTTCTTTGCCATCCGGGACCATTACCAACATGATTACCCGAAATAAAATTTTCTGGATTGACTGCCTCACTGGCAGCTGCATCAGTGCGTACCTGTCTTAAGGTAATTTTACTTTTTGGACCATTAGTACCTGCATGATCGCCAGCAAAATGTGAATTATTGATTACCAAGCCCCAAGCACCCATTATGCGTAAATTGTGTTCAAAAGAACCCTTTGCATAAGATCCTATTATCGCTGAATTAACCAATCCACAATCGTTGAAGCAGGCTATGTTCAAATCTGGGATATGGCCAATAACTCCATTGTTATCAACATCACCCACACTGCGCACCTCTGAGACAAAAATACCATAAGGGTACGGCACCAAGTCACAATCAAGATCCACATTGTTATAACAATTCATACCAGCTGTTGCCATTAGTACATAACCATTAGATTGTGCACTGAAAGGACCTGCTTCAGACCAATCTAAATCCAAATTATGCAAAGTCAATAAAGTAGCGCTCATACCCACTGTCAAATCACGTAGCCTCAAATTAGCTATCCCATTTCCAAATGCCCATCCACTGATGACATGACCATCTACATTTTTGCTAAGAGTGTCATAACCACTGACTTGAGCGTTGCTCGGTATTCTATCATTACACCCCTGTGCTGTGCCTATCACTACTTCTTCAATTAAGGGGTCATCACCCACTCCATAGGTATCAACCCTAATATCTCTTTCATCATAACCAATACACATGCGTGAATACATTCCAGTTGATCCACGTTGATATAGAATCCTAGAGTGACTGAGGTTGGTTTGTAAGTTTTGTGCTGGGGAATCTGTAAGTCGATTGGCTAATGGCACTCCAATTGGACAATCCGAGTAATCTGAATCACTCGATATACAATATGTTTCAGCTGCTGAATACTCAATAGCTTGAGGCTTGGTCGCCACATTCACACAAGCATCATCCCAATCTCCTGTTGGATTTTGTACACGTACTTTAACATAAAACTCACATTGTTGATTCAAATCATTCCACTGGCTGTTATCAGCACCTTCGCAAATAAAAGTATGTACTGCACGGGGTGAGCCACTGACCTGATTATTTTTACTGTTACCTGTAACTGCAAACACACCTGAATCCGGATCATCGAAATCAAAATAGTAGCCAAAATACTGGCCCGTGCGACAAGCCTCCATATCGCTACCACCTGAAAAATCTAAACAATTCGGATCAGATGAATGTTGGGCGCTAAAATAAACAGTTTCAGGAGAAATTCCTGCAGATCTTGACAAGATTTCTAATGAGGCATTTACACTACCTCCAGATGACTGCATCGAATCACAGCTATTGGTTCCAGTTTGCTTATTATTTTGTAAATTTTCTGTAAATCCATCACTAACTAAAAAAACACCCAAGAACCAATAAGTTAAACTTATCGATATTTTAAATTTTGTATTCATAATAAAACCTTTTTATATGTGTTATTGCTCCACATAATGTATAAGTTAGGAGCAATGCACATTGCTCTCTTTTTAAGTCTATATATTATATTTCGAGATTAAACTTAAAATATTTCAAAAATATAGCAACTTGAACAAAAAAATCATTTTGCACAACAACATGAAAAGAAAAGGCTCTATGTAAGAAGCATCCCATCTTCTTCAAAATATAGAAAAGAGTTACGGTGAAAATTTTAACGGAGTATCAGTTATTAATTAGATAAACCATTAAAATAAAAACTATTTATAGTTATAAAATACAATAAAAACAACTGATAAATGATTTCATTTCAATCAAAACTACTAACAAATATTGTTTCCTGCATAACCACAGCATCATCCCAAAGCCCAAAAGGATCAGTCAGTTGCCCAGGTTTTCCAGTTTGTAAAAACAATCGCATCACTGCGCTGTTCGCATTGTCAGGTGCTTGTAAATAGCCATCTAAATCATGCCAAATATCATCATCCACACCATAGTCGGAACTGATCTCGTCACGCAAAATCAATTGATCACTGCTATCAAACCATTCTACGAAAAACAAACCCCGTTCACTGACACTGATGGCTGGTGTTTTGAATGAGGCAGCTGTTAAGTACCAATAACCACCTTGCACCGAAAACGCATCTGAATTCATGCCAAACGTACCATTATTATTAAGGCTACCCGTCACCTTCATGCTGCCATTACCAGAAATCGGTGCACCATCATCACTGACCCATTCTGAGGTAACGAAGGGATTTGTCCAGCCACTGATGTCAGAATCGAAGATGCCATTGACTAATAAATTTTGTGCATTCAACATTTGAGGCATCACTAGAAGCCCTGTAAAAAATAAGACTAAATATAATTTTTTCATCACTACTCTTTTGTTATTGATTACTTAAATTACGTTTTTACTGAAAAATTCATGACATTTGATTACAGAAGAAAATTCTAATCTCACATTGTTAGCTTGATTCTTAATCTTCAACTAACAATTTAAGTTCTGCTTTTGTGTGTTTTTTATTGGTATAAATTGGTTTTTTTACAATATTTCTCAACCCTACAAGGGTTTCAAAGATCGAATCTTGAATCATCTTATGGTTGATGGCCTTTATGGGTAATTTGGGATCAATATAGATTTGGTAAGTCACTAATGTCTTTTCTTCTGTTAAATACTTCAAACTCCAAGTCATTTCTACTTGTTGAATTCGAACATTATCTTTTGTTTCTTTGCCGTACTCTGGTTTTGATAACAAAGTAATCACAAATAACTTTTCCTGTGGGTCATAAGACACATTAGACTGTAGGTAAAAATCTCGATCTTTTAACCACAATGATGATTTAATAATGGTGTGATAAGTTCGTATTCGAACATTTGTAACACTAACCAATTCATTTGATATGCAATTATGTACCCACTGTGAACAAGCAGACGTATCTTGAAGTGCTGCCAGTATGGTTTTTGCATTTTTTTTGATGTGATATTGGGCCTTAAAATGCTTTAACTTATGGTTTAGTTTTTGTGTTGTATATATCTGAATTTCATTTTTATCTTTAACTAATTTCCAATCTATTGCTGCATTAACATCAAGAATGATACAAACCAACAACAGTATTAAGATTTTTTCCATTTGAACAATATACAATAATTATTAGTGAAATACTAAATAAATACTAAAATGGAACAAATCGATAATCTCATAAAAGAGAGCATATTTAATAAGACATTAATTGTTTTTGCTACTATATAACTTCAGTAACATCTATCAAAGTTTGAAGAAACTGGGTGGTGTCTTTCTCATCATTTGTGATTTCTAATGAGTCAGAAAAGTATTTTTGCCCTTCACTCATGAAATTATAATCATCGACAATAAATTGTTTCAAGTACTTCTCTTTGGTTTTAAGCTTTACCTCTTTGGCGAGGATTTTCAAGTAAGCAGGTGGGTAGAATAACCAAGGTTTGTTAAAGGATTGTTGCCATTTCATTAATATGTTATAGATTAATTCTTGATTGTTTTTCAATGGTTCAATTTTAAAGCTCATATTTTCAAAATAGGCGAAACTTGCATTCTGTGATTGATAACATAAATGTTTAATCCAGTGTTTACAAAGGCTTTTGGTAGATGCTTTCCCTGGATAAATTGAAACCAGTGATTGTTGACGATCTATGTCTACATGTCCTAATACTTTGAAATTCGCAACTGTTAGTTCAACAGCACATTTTCTTAACTTTTTATCATGATTCAGTTCTATCAAAGGGACGATTTCGCTGGCAGCTTTATTGAGCACAGTTTGGCCTGACTTATTATCGCTGACAATACCAGTTTTATAGGCAGATGATTGCCCATGTTTAAATATTTCATGTTTGAGTTGCCACATTTCTAAACCTGATGGTTCATAGGTTTCTGTGTCTTGTAGCATGTCTTCATTAACTTCTAGTTTTATTTGCGCATTGTTTTTCAGAAAATAATCCAGAGGATCTGAAAAAAACTGACCTATGTCATTGAGGCTAACGTGATAGTTAGATTCCTTATTCAAACTTATATCATTGTGTCTATTAGTCTCAGTTGGATAATAAAAGCTTTGTGCCAATGTGTAGTGAATTGGATTATAACTGTTATTGTTACTGATGTTATTGGCATTGAAATAACTGTGATGGTATCCGTGAAGTTTGTGTGTATAGACTTTAAATTTATTGTTGGTTTTTTGCTGTAAATAAGTGATGAATTCTGCAAGAATAATTGACGGGGGTTGTGGTTCATTGCTTTTCTGATTAAAACCAATATAGGTCATGATTAATTTATCGGCATTTTCAGTCAGTGCCGTTAACATAAGGTTTTTATCCCGTTGTCTGGTAGACTTATTTAATCTGGCAGGTGATTTCATATACATATCCAAATCATTTTTAATTTGCTTTTTAGGAAATTCTCCATCATTCAAACCTAAAACAACTATCATTTTCGCATCAACCATAAAGGCATTTTCCCACGATTGGAATCGTATGCCGATTTGGCCTTCACTTCGGTAGTTATTTTCTGTGATCACCGTTTCGATGATTGAATTAATGATAACCAATGGAACTGGTTGTTGGTTATCTAATGTTTGGGTAATAAATTTATTTTCTAACTGATCAAGAATCTTCTTCTCAAAATCATCAGGCAATTCATTGTACAAAAAATCACCACACATATTTGTAATGAATTCAAACCATTTTTGTGGAGACTGGATCAGTTGTGCCTTTTGGTAATAGTTATACCACAAATCTAGGAAATCAAAACAACCTGAAAACACTTCTTCTTGACCAGCAACATCTCCATAGGTTGACAAATACTCTTGGTCATCTACATCACCAGCCAAATAACCTGTTAACCAACGGTTTTTTCCAAATTGCCAAGTATTGCCAGTATTGGCTTCATAACCCATTTCTATTTTTTGTTTTTTGGAATAATAATTCCTAATATTTGAATACTGTATCCAGTATTTAATCCTTGGCAAATCACTTTCATTGATTTTAAATTTTTGCTGTATCGATGATTGACTTAATAATTGATAAATAACACTGGCAGACATTTCGAGGCTAAAGCTTTCTTGCAGCTGCATTAAGGCTGTCACATAAGGTATATCAGCCAGTTGGACACGATCAATATAAAAAGGAATGTATTGGCCTTTATTAGGATTAAATGCTTCTTTAATATGTTCTACGTAATCATTAATGTCTGTAGAAACCACAATGACTTCTTCAGGGTTTAAGTTTTTATCGGCATCTAAACTATTAAGTATTTGGTCTTTAATGACTTCAACTTCGCGTTTTCTGTTATGACAACTGTGAATGGATATGCTGTTATCAACTGTGCATTGTTTCGGTTGTTCATTAAGATTGAAAATATCTTGTTTAACATTGTCTAATAATCCATCCCCAATATAGTGATTATCATTCGTCTGCAGATTGATATCATCTTGTAAGAACGCATCAAACAAGGCCATCTTATTATAGCCAAGACTTGCTAATATTGGATTGCCCACTTCGATGATATCAGCAATGTCTGAATCAAATAATGCGCTTCTGGCTTTGACTGATTCTGGTTTAATATCAAACCAATAATCATCTGGACAGGGATTGGTTAAATAAACTTGGACATCTTGTTTATGCGCCAATTTAAACAGTGTGGCTTTTTGTAGATGACTTATCTGTTCTGTAGCAAAAAGTATTATGTGTGCAGGTTGTTGATTAAAATCTTTTTCAGGATTAAATAATTCTAGTAATTCTACAGGTGATTTAGTGGGTAAGTTATCTTGTAGCTGAAGCCACATTTCAACTTGCCATTGATATTGTTCTGAAACTTCATAAACCTCACTGTCCCACTTGGCAATTATTTCAGGATGCTCATCGTTGTATTTTAAGAGAGTTTGGGATATCTTTTCAGACAAGTTAAAATTTTTTATATGGGAATCATGTTTTAAAAATTCATATTTACTATCTTGAATTAACAAATCGTAGATTTGCCAGCGCCTGTCTCTTATACACATCTCCGAGCCCACGAGACAGGCAGAAATCTC
>OJDV01000581.1_pt1 | contig 12734 bp, 10 predicted proteins | sample 1592911 | NCBI WGS metagenome assembly OJDV01 (sample SAMN05416860, study PRJEB24817) | seawater metagenome | isolation source: Sea water | place: Canada:Atlantic | collected 2013-11 | reverse complement strand
GTGGGCTCGGAGATGTGTATAAGAGACAGGTTCGTACGTTAACTAAAATCAATTTAAAAGATTTTGAATTTGAAGGAATTAGCTACTTGTCAGAGACGGATGAATTGCTCATTGCCTGTAAAAGAACCTCAATGGAAAACTTAGATTCATTTATTAATATTTACTCCTTTTCTTTAAAAAACTTTTCTTTAAATACAACACCCGTTATTCAGATTCCAAAATCAGAAAATCTAAAGAAATTTCATGCTAGTGGAATAGCAGTTGATTCTGCTAATTTGTATATAGTAAGCGGAAAATCTGCACAATTACTCATTTACAATTTGGAAAATAATAGTTTAGGAAATGTAATTCGTTTTGAAGCGGACGAATTACCTCAATTAGAAGGAGTAACTTTATTGAGCAAAGAAATCGTTGTTGTTTCAGAAAAAGCAGAACGAAAGTCTGCAAAACTTTATAGATTTACAAAAAATTGAAGAATTATTTAACCCTTATTTTAGTAGCGTTTATCTTGTATTCTTGTCAAAAGAAGGAAGTATATATTAAGTCGGAAATTGCTCATAAGCAAGCTTCTTACCAGTCATTTGATCCTTTAAATGAAGTTTATTTAATCGGAGATGTAGGGGAAGATGTTGAAAAGTCTAAAGCTGCCCTTGCTTTGCTTTCTAATGAATTGAAAAAAGGGAATAACGAAAATTCTGCTGTTGTGTTTCTAGGAGATAATATTTATCCGAGAGGACTGCACCCAGAAGGAACTGAGGAGAGGGTTGAGGATGAAAAACGTATAAATGCTCAGCTAGATGCTCTTAAAGGGTTTATAGGCAAGATTGTTTTTATTCCAGGGAATCATGATTGGGACAAAGGCGGGAAGGCAGGTTTTGAAGCAGTAAAAAGACAAGAAAATTATATTCAAAAATATTTAGATTCTAAAGTATTTCATCCAAGTGATGGATGCGCCGGGCCTAAAGAAATTAGCGTTTCTGATAATCTTACCATTATTGCGATTGATACTCAATGGTGGTTGCATAAATATGAAAAAGGAAGAGGAGAAACCGACGATTGTAAGTACACTACAAAAGAAGATTTCCTGATTGCTTTTAAGGAACTCTTGAAGAAAAACAGAGAGAAGCAAGTTATTGTGGTTGGCCATCATCCCATGTATAGTAATGGTAGACATGGAGGATATTTTACATTGAAGGATCATTTATTTCCTCTTTCAAATTTGAACTCTAAGCTTCTTATACCTCTTCCGGTTATTGGTTCCTTATATCCTTTTTACAGATCCTTTATTGGCAATATTCAAGATATTCCGAACCCAACATATCAAAAAATACAATCAAGTTTAACTAATGCAATTGCGCAATACGACAATGTTATATATGCCTCAGGTCATGAGCACAACTTGCAGTATTTTAATACAAAGAATGCGCATTATATTGTAAGTGGTTCAGGTTCGAAAGTCAGCCCACTAAGATTAAATAATAAAATGGATTTTGGGGCAGAACAAAGAGGTTTTGCAAAAGTGGAATTCTCTAGAGAAGGAGGTGCTGTCTTGAAATACTTTTCTGCGGAAAAATCTAGAATAGATAATCCAGTTATATTCAATCAGAAATTGTATTCAAAGTATAACAAGGAGTTTGGAGTTGCAACAATGGAAAATCGTACTTCTTACAAAGGTTTATATAAGACTGTCGTTCCGGATAGTACTTATGCAGCGTCAAATGCAAAAAAAGTGTTTTTTGGTGATTTGCATCGAGATATATGGACTCAATCAATAGAAGTTCCATACTTGGATATACATTTTGTTCATGGTGGTTTAAAGCCGATTGAAAAAGGCGGAGGGCAGCAAACTGTCTCCTTGAAAATGCGCGGTGGAGATGGGAAGACATACAAACTGAGGGAAATTAGAAAAAGTGCTGAATTTCTAGTTCAACGAGAATTGAGAGGAACGGCGGCGCAGGACCTAGTATATGATGGACTATCAGGCTCACATCCTTATGCTTCACCTGCAATTGCTGAATTAATGAAATCGGCTGAGCTTTATTACATCAACTCCCAGTTGGTTTACATTCCTAAAGACTCCATATTAGGAGATTACATGGATGAATTCGGAGGGCAATTGGCAATTCTAGAAGTGCATCCATCGAAGGATCTGTCCGATATGTCCAATTTTGGAAATAGTAAAAAGATAATCAATACAGAAAAAGCAATAGGAGAGCTTCAAACACATCAAAATCATACTATAGACAAGGAGTTTGCTTTACGCAGCCGGATGATGGATATGCTAATTGGAGATTGGGATAGGCATGATGATCAATGGAGATGGGCTACATTTAAAGTAAATGGACAAACTTCATACCGACCAATTCCTAGAGATAGGGATCAAGCGTTTTTTAAGTTTGACGGTGTTGTGATGAATATTACGAATCGAAAATGGTTGATACGGAAATTTCAACCTTTTCAAAATGAAGTTCGAGATATAGCGGGGTTAAATTTTAATGCACGATATTTTGATAGATCTTTTCTAGTAGAAGCAGATTTAGAAGATTGGGTGAGGGCAGCAGAATATATTCAATCTAGAATTACAGATTCGGCTATTGATAATGCTTTGAATGCATTACCGAAAGAATCTATTGCATTAAATGGAAGTGAAATCAAGCAGATTTTGATCGAAAGGAATAAGAACTTAGTTGAATTTGCAAAAAGATACTACAAGGTATTAGCAAAAGAAGTAGACGTAGTTGGCACTACTAAGAAAGATTATTTTGAAGTAATACGAAGAGATGGAGGAGAAGTTGAAGTAAATATATATCCAAGAAAAAAAGGAAAAAAGGTAGAAAAGAAACGCTTTTACCATCGAGTTTTTTATAAGGGGCAGACAAAAGAGATCAGGCTTTATGGCTTAGATGGGAAGGATGAATATAAAATCGAAGGGGAAGCTGATAAAAGTATCTTGGTAAGAATTATTGGTGGAGAAAGTCACGACAAAATTGAGGACCAATCTAAAGTTCATGGATGGAGGAAATTGACCAAGGTATACGAACTGGATGGGAATAATGAGATAGAAAAATCTGCAGAGACTAATGTAAAATATAGAGATAGTACCGATGAATTATTTTATGATAGAAAAGCTTTTGCATATAATTCTCTTGTGCCAATGCCATCCATTGGTTTCAATCAAGATGATGGATTTATCTTAGGTCCGGGAATAGTTTATACAAAGCATGGATTTGATAAAAAGCCATTTGCACAGCGACACAGCCTCATAGCCAACTATACGTTTAGAGCAAAGGGAATAAATGTTTATTATGACGGGCACTTTACCGAATTTGTAGGCAAACAAGACCTACTAATCGAAGGGAAAATTAACCAGCCAATGGTGTATCGCTTTTACGGAATAGGAAATGATACGAAGCCTACTGAATTTCAGTTAAATAATTCTGCGATCAGATTAAATAATAATGAGATAGATATAAGTTTTTCTAGGCCTAATGCAAATTTATCTAGTAAATTGAACCTGTTATTAGGGTATAGACATGTTGGAATTGATGATAATAGTGATATTAGTTTTGGCCTAAATAGTGAAAAGCAAGAGTTTTTTACCTACGGATTGTCTTATTCTTATGTGAACGTTGATAAGCCTTTAAGTCCAACTAAAGGAATTCGTTTCTCAACTGCAGTATCAAATACTTTATCAATTGTAAACGAAGATGTTGATTATATTCTTTTAGAAAGTCAATTGTCCCTTTATTTTCCTTTGGGATTCTTTAAAAAACAATCAGTCATTGCATTCAGAGCTGCATATTCAGGTAATTTTGGTGATTACGCTTTCTATCAAGCCAATTTTTTGAGTGGAACTAATGAAGTTAGAGGTCTATCTCGAAATCGATATGCTGGAGACTCGAAGTTGTTTGGTAACTTGGAGTTTAGGAAAAGTTTTATCAAAATTAAAAATACAGTGGCTTTAGTTGATCTCGGTGTTTTAGCGCATGCGGATGTTGGAAGAGTTTGGGTTGAAAATTCAACTTCCGATACTTGGCATAATTCAGTAGGCGGCGGTTTTTTTATAAATGTAATGGACTTCTTTGCCTTGGTTGGGACGTATTCTATTTCAGATCAGGATGAGCTAGTGAATGTAGGAACAAGGTTTTATTTCTAAAAATAATTAATGGACGTTTGGACTCAATAATATGGAGATTGATTCGTTTCTAACCAAATAGTAATTTATAAAAATTCTAATTAATTTGACAACAGTGGATTTGATAGAAAGTATAAAGGTTTACGTGAGAAACAGCTTTGAGCAGTCTAAGAATGGTCAGTTGCCGTATCATAATTGGAAACACTCTGAGAATGTTTTTAATGCTACTACATTAATTGCTGGCAATGTAAATATTACGTTGAGTGATGATGAAATGGAGCAACTAAAAATTGCTGCTTTGTTTCATGATATGGGGTATTTAGAATCTTCGGTTGACCATGAAGAAAGAAGTGCCGTTATTGCTGAAAAATTTTTAAAAGAGAAAAATTATCCTTCCAATTCAATTGAAGAAGTAAAACGTTTTATTCGAGCAACAAAATTGAAGCATACTCCAAAAGACGATTTGGAGAGAATTATTATGGATGCAGATTTATCTCATCTAGGACGAAAGAACTATTTGCAGACTACTTATAAATATTTAAAAGATGAGATTTCAGACGCTCAAAAGGAGAGTCTTACGGATAAGGACTGGGCGGAAAGTTGTTTTTCTTTTTTAAAAGCCCATGAATTTATGACTGATTATGCAAAAAAGCATTTTGGAGCAACTAAGAGGAAAAATATGGAAGACTTGAAAACTATTGTGAATGAGTCGAGGGAGGATAAGAGTTTGGTTGAGAAGAAGAAAAAGAAAGCAAAGCCCGATAAAGAAGTGCAAGGAAATCCATTGAAGGGAGTAGAAACAATGTTTAGAATCGCTTTAAAAAATCATGTTAGCTTAAGTGCGATTGCTGACAATAAGGCAAATACATTGATTTCAGTTAATGCAATTATCATTTCAATTGTCTTATCGGCGCTCTTTCCTAAGCTAGATTCAAATCCTTACTTGTTTTATCCAAGTGTGACTATTTTGATAGGTTCTTTCATCACCATTATATTGGCTATTCTCTCAACTATACCTAATGTAACTAGAGGTGAGGTCAATAAAGAGGAAGTGAATGAGAAGAAAGGGAATTTGTTGTTTTTTGGGAACTTCCATAAAATGAAACTTGAAGATTTTGAATGGAGTATGTCACAGCTTATGGAATCCAAAGATTATATATACAGTTCAATGTCTCGTGATTTATTCTTCTTAGGAAAAGTATTAAACAAGAAATATATGCTTTTAAGATATGCTTATTTTGCATTTATGTTAGGTCTTTTTTCTTCTATTGTAGTTTTTGTGTTAAATGTTATTCCGTTTCTAGGAACGAATAATTAGCAATTCGTTTTTTTTCTGTTCAGCCGTCACACTTTCCTTAACTTTACCTTTCTAAAATTGTGAAGAATAATGTTTGAGAATTTATCCGACAAGCTCGACCGGGCATTTAAAGTATTAAAAGGTCAAGGTCAAATTACAGAAGTTAACGTAGCAGAAACAACAAAAGAAATTAGACGTGCTCTGCTAGATGCCGATGTGAATTACAAAACAGCTAAGACTTTTTCTGATGCAGTAAAGGACAAAGCCATAGGTCAAAATGTTTTGACATCTGTTTCTCCAAGTCAGCTTTTTACCAAGATTACCCACGACGAGCTTTCTAAATTAATGGGAGGCGAACAGGTGGAGATTGATTTATCTGGAAACCCTTCGGTTATTTTAATTGCGGGTTTACAAGGTTCTGGTAAGACTACTTTTTCAGGAAAATTAGCGCACTTGCTACTAAACAAAAGAAAAAGAAATCCACTATTGGTAGCCTGCGATGTTTATCGTCCTGCCGCAGTTGACCAACTTGAAGTATTAGGAGGGCAAATAGGAGTTGAGGTTTATTCAGATAAAGACAATAAAGACCCCGTTTCAATTGCTAAAGCCGCTATTGTACATGCAAAATCGAAAGGGTACGATACAGTTATTGTAGATACCGCCGGTCGATTAGCGGTTGATACGCAAATGATGGCAGAAATTGCTGCGGTGAAACAGGCCATTTCTCCTTCTGAAACCTTGTTTGTAGTTGATTCTATGACAGGGCAAGATGCAGTGAATACGGCTAAAGCGTTTAACGAAAAGATAAACTTTGATGGTGTTGTTCTGACAAAATTAGATGGTGATACTCGTGGTGGAGCTGCACTTTCTATTCGTTCAGTTGTTGACAAACCAATTAAATTTGTTGGTACAGGAGAAAAGATGGAAGCGCTAGATTTGTTTTATCCAACGAGGATGGCTGATCGTATATTGGGCATGGGTGATGTTGTTTCTTTAGTAGAAAGAGCACAAGAGCAATATGATGAAGAAAAGGCTCGTAGACTTCAAAAAAGAATTGCTAAGAATCAGTTCGATTTCAATGATTTCCTAGATCAAATTAATCAGATCAAGAAAATGGGAAACATGAAAGATTTAGTTGGGATGATTCCGGGAGTGGGCAAAGCTATTAAAGATGTAGATATTGATGATGACGCTTTTAAAGGAATAGAAGCCATGATCTATTCTATGACTCCTGAAGAAAGAGGTAATCCAAAAATTATCAACGGCACAAGAAGAAAGAGAATTGCAGCAGGAAGTGGAAATACGATTCAAGAATTGAATAAATTATTGAAGCAGTTTGAACAAACCAGCAAGATGATGAAGATGATGGGTAACAAACAAAACATGGCTAAAATGATGAAGAACATGCCAAATATGCAAGGCGGAATAGGTAGATAATTATGCAACTATTAGACGGTAAAAAAACGGCTGCTGAAATTAAGATTGAAGTAGCTGAAGAAATTCAAAGAGTTAAGTCGAAAGGTGGAAAGACTCCTCACTTGGCTGCAGTTTTAGTAGGCAATAGTGGCGCAAGTGTTACTTATGTGAATGCAAAAATTACTGCCTGTGAGACAGTCGGGATGCATAGCTCTATTGTTCGTATGAATGATACTGTAACGGAAAAAGAACTGTTAGAAGAAGTTGATCGATTGAATAAGGATAATGACGTTGATGGTTTTATTGTTCAATTGCCACTACCAAAGCACATCAGCGATAAAAAAGTCACTGAAGCAATTTCTCCTGATAAAGACGTAGATGGATTTCATCCTTGGAACATAGGCAAAATGATGTTGAATTTACCAACATTTTTACCTGCAACACCATATGGCATATTGCAATTAATAGAACGTTACAATATCGAAACAACTGGAAAGCACTGTGTTGTGGTTGGCAGAAGTTCTATTGTTGGTTCACCTATTGCTAATTTAATGTCTCGAAACTCTTATCCGGGTAACTGCACTGTTACTTTGACACATAGCAGAACGGTGAATTTGAAAGAAATAACACTTTCTGCGGACATCTTGATTGTAGCCTTAGGTAAGCCGGAGTTTATAACGGCGGACATGGTAAGTGAAGGAGTTGTAGTTTTTGACGTCGGCATTACTCGCAAAGCTGATAAAACAAAAAAGTCTGGGTATAAATTGTTTGGGGATGTGGAATTTAAAGGAGTTTCAGAAAAAGCATCATTTATAACACCAGTTCCTGGAGGGGTTGGTCCAATGACCATTGTTTCATTGCTAAAAAATACACTGTTGGCAGCAAAAGGTAAGTAGTATCGTAATTGTGATATTTCTGTGATATGTTCTTATTTTTTTGGTCTTACATTTGACATTATCATTATTTATCCTTTGAAATGGCTGCACAGAATTCAAAATTATGGCATCTGGAACAAATAAATTTGTTCAAAAATTTATCTGACCAAGAGTTGGAAGAATTGAATGAATTAACGGTGATGAAAACGGCAGATAAAAACCAATTTATCTATTTTCCAAAGGAGCCAAGTAAAATTTTATTCTTTCTTAAAGCAGGCCGTATAAAAATTGGAAGCTACTCACAAGATGGAAAAGAGGTAATAAAAGCAATTCTATATCCGGGAGAAGTTTTTGGCGAGATGGGAATTGTAGGAGAAGAAAGCCGGAAAGATTTTGCTGTTGCGATGGACTCAGATACTAGAATGTGCACCCTTCATGTTGATCAGTTCAAAAAAATGATGCATGAAAATTCTGAACTAAGCTTAGAAGTAACAAAGAACATTGGAGAAAAGCTCAGAAACATCGAAAGAAGGTTGGAGTCTTTAATATTTAAAGATGCTAGAGAAAGAATCATTGATTTCATGAAAGAAATGGCACTGAAATACGGTAAAAAAATTGGTGTTGAAGTGCTCGTAAAACACGATTTGACGCATCAAGATATTGCCAATCTTACTGCAACTTCTAGGCAAACTGTTACGACAGTTTTAAATGATTTAAAAGAGAAAGATTTAATTTACATGGAACGTAAGCGTTTCTTAATTAGAGAATTAGACAACCTAGCCTAGTGTATACATTATTTACAGCAAATAATTGCCATCAATGTACCCAAGTTGAGACATTCTTAACTAAGAATAATGTCGTGTTTAGAAAAGTGAATGTTGATGTTTCAGAAGAACGGCCACCCATTCAAATTTTTGCATTTCCTGCTCTTTTCATCGGCGAACAATTGCTTGGCTATGGAACAGACATTAATGATTATGTCAAAAAAAAATCTCAAACGTAGTAGCTTGAGATTATAATTCAATTCACGAAATATATTTTCCTATTTTTCTTCTCTAGGGTTTCCTGGACTCACTTTTAAGTTTCTTCCTAGGTGATCAAATCCATCTAATGCTTCAACTGCTTTTGTTCCTGCTTCGTCAGTCATTTCAACGAAACCAAAGCCTTTAGATCGTCCAGTAAATTTGTCTTGAATTATTTTAACTGAGGTGACATCACCGTACTCAGCAAATAAATTTCCTAAATCGTCTTCAGTAGATTTATACGAAATATTTCCTACGTAAATGTTCATGATATAATTTTTTAGTTCTAAACAAAGAAAAGAAATATTTTGTAAATATTTGGATTTCAAATAGAATATCATACGTGGAGGGAAATACGCGACCTTATAAATAATTGCTATTCTCTATTTATTTTACTAACAAATTCTGTTACATATTTATCCCAAGGTATTGATTGGTAGGCATTTTCTCCGAAGTATGTAATAATTTGTTCAAGACTTTTTGCATCTTGAAATCCTGCGATTGCTGGGTGCATAAGTTCTACATTGTTATCCAGATAAACAATTGAGGGGTAGGTCATTTTACCATTTAATAGGGCAACTGCAAGCTGATGAGGACCTCTTTTTTTCGTTAAATTTTCATTGATAAACATTTGTTGACCTAGAATTATAGTGTCTTTCCGCTCGGCGTTTAACTTAACCGCCCAATAATTCTCGTTGATGTACTTTATAATAACAGGATTTTTAAAGGTACTAGCATCCATCTTTTTGCACCAACCGCACCAATTAGTGTATATATCAACAATAAATTTTTTAGGTTCTGTTTCGTTGCGTTTTACAGCTTCTTCAAAGCTCAACCACTCAATTTTATCTTCTTGAGCAGAACTACCGAGTCCTATTACAATGCAAAAAATCAGAAGTATCAATTTATTCATACTATAAAGTTGCTGATTTTTTTCTGTTGCGAAGGTGAATATTTGTTAAACTATTATTTAGGTAAAATGGGATTCAAATCAGTTTTGTTTTCAATCAGAACGCTATCTTTGCTACAATGAAGAACTCAGTTCTCTTTTTATTTTTTATGTTTTCTGTTTGTGCTATATGGGCGCAGGATAAAGTAATAGCTGACGATAGTTTACAATTGGTATACAGAAATATAGGGCGATTTGAACCAATTCAGAAAGAGCCTTACTTTGATGCAAATTCTTTTCGAAGATATCGACCACTACCAAATCAACTATCAGCTTTTGCAAGATCTGGAAACAATGGTTTGCCAAGCCACTCGTATCGTTTTTCTATGCAAGATTGGAATTCGAATTCTGTTCTTGGTGGGTTTCAACCGTTGCTGTTTACAAAGGACTCCTTGCGATTCTATGCAACTTCAAGACCATTCACCCAATTGAGTTTTGTAAGCGGATCTAAAAAAGAGCAACAGTTTAGCATTTTTCACACTCAAAACTTAGGGGAAGGTATGAACTTGGCTTTTAATTACCGAAGAATTAATACCGCTGGCTTTTATATTCGACAGCTAGCAACCCATACCCAATTCAATGCTACTGTTAGTTTGAAGAGCAGAGACCAGCGTTTTACATCGGATTTGTATTATTTGATTAATGATTTAGAAAACCAAGAGAATGGAGGAGTGGTCCTTTCAAATCAAGAGTCAGAAACAGATAACACAATTCTATTGAATATCAATTTGCGAAATGCTCAGAATCAATCTAAAACCCAAAATTGGGGGGCTAAATCAGCTTTTGATTTGTTTTACATTGACACAACTAAAAATTCTCTATTTTCCGTTTCTCATGAATTTAATTGGTTAAAAGTATATCGTAAATACAGCGATAACTTAAGTGATTCTCCTGACTTCTATGAAACGAGCATTTTTGATGAACTGAATAGTAACGATAGCAGTTTTACCCAGACCATTTCTAATGAAGTGTATGGAAATATTTTGGGCAATAAAATACAAGTAGGGTTCAAGAATGAACAGTTACAATGGTTTCAAAATTATTTGATTGATGAGCAAGCAAGTTCTAACTTTTTGCTGGCTAATGCCAATTTGATAGCCTTGGGCATTGATTTTTCTACTTCTTTTGAAAAAGGTATTTCAGGTTTCCATGAAAATGAATTGGATTGGAAATTAAGCGCTAGCGTAAGAGAAATAAAATCCTTCCAATTGAAGTTATATACTAGAGCTAGTAAAAAACAACCGGATTATTTAATTGCAAACCAGCGGGCAAATCACAATTATTATAACACAAACTTCAATACTTCAAACCAACTGCAAATAGGTGGGACGATTCGTCAAGAAGAATATCAATTTTCAATTGATTTGAATTACAGGTTGTTGAATGATGTGGTATATTTGGATAGTAATCAAATTGCTCAACAAGAGGGTGATGAGATTTCTGTATTACAAGTGAACATTAGAAAGAACTTTAGGTTTTTGAAGCATTTTAAGTTAAATAATCACCTACAAATTCAAGCTATTTCTAATACCTCCATTGTCCCCCTGCCTGCTTTAACTTCTTTTCATTCTTTGTATTATGAGAATGACTTCTTTAAGAATTCTTTAAATGTTCAATTGGGTAGTGATGTAGCTTATATTGGGGAGTACAACGGATATGGTTATTCACCTAGTTTGGCTCAGTTCCATTTGAGAAATGAAAATGCAGGAATGTTGGGCGATATTATTCAATTAGATGTTTTTGTCAGCCTGCGCATTCTCAAGTCGGCAAGAATCTTTGCGAAGCTGGAAAACATAACAGGAAAGCCTTTTTCTGAAGACTCTTATCGAATAGAGAACTACCCGGTTCCGGGTCAGGTTCTAAAAATGGGTTTAAGTTGGAGAATGCTGAATTAGGAAATGGTCTAGTATGAGCCAGCAACCTATTTAAGTTATTCCTTCACCAACTTTCCAATTCCACGAACTTCATTTACAGCGTACCTGATCGCTTTATCTTCAAGATAAAGCCCTATTTCCAAATATCCACTCCTGGGGCACTATGCCCCGTATGGTCTCCTATTAGTTTATTTTTTGTTTGCTTGCTCCAAGCCAATGCTCAAGTAATGAATCAAAAGAAAAAATTAGAATGATAACAACTATTGTTGCTCCTAACGTGAGCAACCTCTTTTTGAACAATACGTTAGATTTTGTAGGAAAGCTAATTAACGTTTGGTATGATTCAATCACTTTTTCTTTATTGAAAAAGAGGATTGACAATAACATAAGAAGAACTATGATAGCATTTGCTAAAGCTGGATAAACATCAAGAAAAAGGATATCAAATAGTATAATGTTTACCATTATTGGAATTAGGAGCAATACTCCAATAAGCTTCGTTCTATTCCATAATAAAAACCACGCACCAACAAGTTGGGTAATTCCTATAAAAAGGATGTAGAAATAAGAATGCCCCATAAAGGTCCACGCCAATGAAAAACTGCTGACTTCACCTAAGGTTGTATTTGCAATCTCAGCTGGTAATTTCCCTTTCATATAAAATTGACCACCTAGTAATTTCGAAATCCCATAAATGTTAAGAATGATGAAAACGCACTGTCTAAAAACAAGTTCAACTAATTCTTTTAAGTCCTTTTTCATTATTTACAGTGTTTTTGTAATTCGGTAGCACATCTATTCAAATCCCTTCAACAAAATTTAAAAAGACTTTTTTATGTAGTTCAAGATCCATATTAGGAGAAAGTGCTACGCGGGCAATGTAATCTTTATCACCTTCTTTAGTAGTCCCTTGAGTAGATGTTGCTGGTATTGTCCAATAACATCCATTTAACTGCCCGTAGCTTACACAGTACTTGCTTTCATGGGGAATCTCTGTAATCATTAAATTGATTAATTTATGATTTAGCTCTCTTTTGTAAAATTCCTTTTCTTCATTAGTTTTCCCTTTGGTAGGGAGGTCTAATGAAAAAACAGATGGGGTAAATCCTTGGCTTGCCAATTCTTCTGAAACGAAATTAATTTTTGCTTCCGGTAAAGTATCGTTG
>OJDV01000580.1_pt1 | contig 12734 bp, 8 predicted proteins | sample 1592911 | NCBI WGS metagenome assembly OJDV01 (sample SAMN05416860, study PRJEB24817) | seawater metagenome | isolation source: Sea water | place: Canada:Atlantic | collected 2013-11 | reverse complement strand
GAGATTTCTGCCTGTCTCGTGGGCTCGGAGATGTGTATAAGAGACAGATTCAGGAATCATTGGCATATATAATACTACCCGATCGCCTTTTTTAACCCCTTGGCTTTTTAGCCCATTGGCAAACGCACAAACTTTCTCATAAAGTTCTCTGTATGTAAATTTTTTAAACTGCTCCTTTGGGTCATTTGGCTCCCATATGACGGCTAATTTATTCCCTCTCTTCTCTAAATGTCTGTCTAGTGCATTTTCAGTAATGTTCAACTTGCCGTTCAAAAACCATTTTATATCTGGTTTCTCAAAATCGCAGTCCGATACCTTATCATAAGGCTTTTGCCAATGAAAAGTCTGTGCAATTTCGTCCCAAAAAGCATCAGGATCTTCTACACTCTTTTTGTACTGTAATTGGTAATCTTCGAACGATTTTATCTTTAAATCCATAGGTGATAATTTGCACCCCTAAGATATTAAAAAGATACGTTTAGAACGTAAAAATGCTGCAATTTGGTTTTACCAAATGCAGCATTCATAATTGAGTTTAATTTTCTTTTTAGTTCCCCGCGCCAGCTAAACCTGCCAATTCCTTATCAAACAGGTATAAACTTGAGGTATCGCTTCCAATCATTTCTAACTTGCCAATTATAGATTGAGCCAATTGCTCTTCTTCCATTTGCTCGGTCATATACCATTGCATGAAGTTGTTAGTCAAGTGGTCGTTCTCTTGTAAACAGGCGGTAATAATACTATTGATGCTTGCAGTAACAATAATTTCGTGCTCCAACAGACTTTTGAATACTTCCATTAAACTAGAAAAATCTTTCTTCGGAGCATCTAATGCAGGAACAGTAGCTTGACTACCTCGTTCGTTCAAGAATTTAATCAATTTTAACATGTGTTCTCTTTCTTCGTCAGAATGAGAGTATAAAAAATTAGCTGCCCCTTCAAAGCCTTTCGTATCTGCCCAGCAAGCCATGGCTAAATATGTTTGAGAGGAAGAAGCCTCTTTTTTTACTTGATCTTGAAGTAGTTGTTCAATATTTTTAGAAAGCATAATGTTATCTTTTTAGTTGTTCAAAGATACTGGAAAGTAGGCTATTTTGCCATTTCTGCATTCTAATAAATACAACAAACCCTGATATCCAAAAGTAAATCCAGCTAACCTTATCTATTCCTCAATCATATCTTCATAAAAATACCCTCTTCGTGGTATTGAAAACACAGAACTTTGAGGGTAAATTTGCGGCTCAAAACACCCGTTATTTAGATTCAGTCTAAATAAAAATAAGGAATATGAATAAATCAACATTCAAGACAATTGCCCTCATCGGTTTGAGTGTAATGACTGTTTTATCTTCTTGCAAAGAAGATGATGATGACAAAGTAAGACCTCTCGTACCACCAACTGCCACTCATTTTACAGATAGCAAAGTAGACCAGTTAGGCACTATTGACTTAGGCCCTTTTGTGATGCCAACTACCTATGATATTAGCGGATCTTATGCCCCAGGTGCGTATAACGGTCAAAAAAGAAGAATTGCTCAGTTACAAGAAATTGTAGATTCCTCAAGAAACGAACCTATATCTTGGGATTTGAAAGCAGCTATTGCCAATACACAATTAAATCAATTTGCAAGTACTGCCGCACAAGGAAACTCAAACCTTAGAACTAAAATTGATGAATTAAACTTCGACAATGGAAACACATCCGTCGCCGATCTTTTCGCTGATTTAGCTGATAGTTTAACGCTTTCGAGCCAAGCGAACTTTGCAGTATCTGCTAGTAACGGCACAGCCGGAATGATAACAACAGGCAGTAAAAAAAGACATGTTAGTGCCAATGGTTTGGAGTTTGCTCAATTACTTGAAAAAGGCTTATACGGTGCTTTATTGTATGACCAAATGGTAGACGATTATTTAAGACCAGTTCAAGCAGGAGCAATAAACTCTTCGGGAAACAATGAAACCGCAGTTGGTTCTGATTATGGTTCTGAAGGTACAGCGAGACAGCATGCATTTGACGAAGCTTTTGGTTATTTAGCTGCAAACTCAGCAACCTACCCAAACAGCTCTAACACAAGTAACGGTGACGGCTTATTTATTGCAAACTATACATTCGATTTTAGTGACGAAATTGAGACTGCTTTTGGAATAAACCCTTCAAAAAAACTAATGGATGCATTTATTTTTGGGCGCTCCGTATTAAAAGCTGGCCAAGGATTTGGACCGAGCAATGAAACTACCAATGAATTTTATTTCAATGCAGCAGTTTCAGATATCAAACTATATACAGAAATAGGGTTAGCAACAGCGGCTTATGGCTGTTTGAATGATGCAATTTCTGATGTAACGGATGCTGATAAAATTCATCACTTGTCAGAAGCTTTGGCTTTTATTTATGCTTTATCGTTCAATTCTGAAGGCAGACTAAGTGCAACACAAGCACACCATGTATTACAAGCAATTGGTTGGTCCACAAATGACACTTCTTTAGGCGGAGTGTACAACATTAACCTTTGGAATGTAACCGATGCACAGATGGAAAATGCTAAGAACTTATTAGATCAGGCATACCCAGGGTTTGGAGCATTGTCACTCTAAAAGCACTACAAAACAACATACATGATTAGAAAAAATACTAAATATACGTTTGTACTTAGAGCCATGATTTTCATTGTAATGGCGACTTTAAGTTTATCGTCGTGCAAAGAAGACGATGACTCAGGGGTAGTTGGAGATGACAATAATCAACCTTCTGCAGCCGACTTTACAAACCTTCTGACCAACCAAGTAAACGAAGTTATCATACCAACCATGATAACGTACCAAGCTAAAATGTCAAGTTTTGTAATTGCTGTGAACGGATTAGTAACATCAAGTGATACAACCAATCTCAATGCCACTCGCACCGCGTACAAAGAAGCATACCTCGCGTACCAGGCAGTTGCAGTTCACAATTATTACGCTACCTCGAATTTAGGATTGGTTGTAAGTACTAATCTATACCCGATTGACTCTTCCATGCTAAGCAATTTTATCGCCAATAGATCATATAACTTCGGAACTTCGGCACAAATGAGAGCCAATGGTTTTCCTGCATTGGACTTTATGTTGTACCAGGCTGCCGATGGTGTTGCCTACTTTAATGCAGACAGTAGTCGAATCGGCTTTCTTTCGGCCTTAGTTCGCAGCATGAAATCCAATGCCGACGACTTAGTGACACAATGGAGTGGTAATTTGAATGCCAATTTTATTGCAAATGGAGGAACTGCTCTTGGCAGCTCAATAAGCACCCAATTAAACGAAGGCTTAGTGTATTACGAAGACCATATTCGTGAAAACAAAGTTGGTATCCCAATCGGAAAATTGGGGCCAAACGATTCTCCTATTGCTCCAGACCCGACAAAAATTGAAAGCTATTATGAATCTATTGCTTCGGGAAATGAAGATTTTACATTAGAATTGGTAAAAGCAGCTGTAGAAGAAATGGAAGACTTCTACTTAGGTGAAACTTCGTTAAACATTAACGGTTCAGGCTACGATGACATGCTGCTCATTAGAAATCAGGCTGACGTAGATAAAGACATTCAAAACATTTTCGCAACCATTTATGCTAAAATAAACGAGAGAAATTCGATAAGCGGAAATCAAGAATTATACAACTCTTTACAAGCACTAGTGACCATTTATAAATCAGATGTATTGCCACTTCTAAATGTGCAAGACGCCGACGGACTAAACGATGGAGATTAATAACAAAGCAACATCAATCATTTAACAAGAAGTGCTATTTAATTGGGCCCTCTTTTGCTAGTTAACTATGCAAACAACATTAATAAAATTCAAAGAACTCTGCTTTAAACAAGTATCGAATGCTCCGCTGGTAGTGTTTCGAATTTTATTTGGCACCTTGTTGTTTTACAGTACCGTGCGAACTATATACAAGGGGTGGGTGCAAGAATTGTATGTGCTACCAGCGTATCATTTTACTTTTATTGAGGGTTTACCTCTACCATCTGCGGAGGCCATTTATACCATTTTTGGGCTACTTGCGCTGAGCTCTCTTTTCATGGTTTTTGGCTTGTTTTACAGAATTAGCACAGCAGTATTCTTTCTGCTTTTCACGTACGTTGAGTTGATTGATAAAACCTATTACCTCAACCACTATTACTTAGTTAGCACCTTGGTTTTTTGGATGATTCTGGTTCCCGCTCACCGAAGCTATTCCATTGATTCACTACTATTTCCAACTATTAAAAAAACGGTTTGCGACAATTGGTGTATCCTCATTTTTAAGGTTCAACTTTCAATGGTCTACTTTTTTGCAGGCCTAGCCAAAGTAAATGCAGACTGGTTATTACAAGCACAACCCTTAGCTACCTGGTTGCCTGGAAGGTATACTCTTCCAGTAATTGGCAAATGGCTATATTTAAAAGAAGTCGCCTTCCTGTTTAGTTGGTTGGGATGCCTTTACGATTTATCCATTTGGACATTTTTGTGGTTTAAACGAACACGATCTTTCGCGTATCTGTTTGTTCTCATTTTCCATATCCTCACGGGAATATTATTCCCAAGAATTGGGATGTTCCCATACATTATGATGGTGACAACGGTCATCTTCTTCTCAGCAAATTGGCATCAGAAATTGTTAGCTATTTTACCTATTAAAATTGAAACCTTTAGGAGTGAAGCCACTCATCAAAGAAGCACTCTTATTCCTATTATTCTTTTTCTCTATTTCATGATTCAACTATACATGCCATTAAGGTTTTTACACTACCCAGGTAATCTTTTTTGGACCGAAGATGGATATCGCTTTAGCTGGCGGGTTATGCTCATGGAAAAGAACGGGTACTCCAACTTTATTTTAAAAGATCCAAAATTAGATTTACAAAAGCAAATTGACCTAAATAACTATTTAACCGCATTTCAGCAACAGCAATTACGAAGCCAACCAGACTTGATTTTACAGTTTGCAAAACACATTGGTCAATTGCAAGAAAAGGAATTGGGCTACCCTCCAGAAATTTATGTTGAAAGTAGAATTTCATTAAACGGAAGGAGAAGTCAACTTTTTGTTGACGAAACGGTAGACCTGTACAACAACGGTAATTTTGACGCTAAAAATTGGTTGATCCCTTTATCAAAATAATGAAAAAATCAACGTCCCTTTTTTGTTTTTTATTCCTTGCTTTTTGTTCTCATCTTGCTGTTTCTCAACACACAGTAAACATTAGTGGAATTGTAATTTCACAGAACCACGAAGCAGTTGAGGATGTAGTTATTTACATAAAAAACAGCGCCGACTTTGTAATTACCGACAAACAGGGCAAATTCAACCTACAACTCCCTGCCTCAGTGTATACGCTCAGCTTACAAAGTTTAAACATTGTTCCCATTGAAGTTCCTATAAATCTTGTAAATGATACAAGCATTCAAATACAGGTTAAATTAAAAACAAACAGTATTGAAGAGGTTGTTGTGCAAGTGAATGAAGACCCTTTTGGCATAAGAAAACTGCGCCCAATGGAAAGCGGAGGATTGTACGAAGGCAAGAAAACTGAAGTCATCAACATTGAAAAATTAATAGGAAATAAAGCCAGCAACAACGCACGCCAAGCGTTTAGCAAAATACCTAGTTTAAACATTTGGGAAAGTGACAATGCCGGGCTGCAACTAGACATTGGAGGAAGAGGATTAAGCCCAAAAAGAACCTCTAATTTCAACACCAGACAAAACGGTTATGACATTAGTGCAGACGCATTGGGTTACCCCGAAAGCTATTACACTCCGCCCTTACAAGCTGTGCAACAAATTGAAGTTGTTAGAGGTGCAGGAGCATTACAATATGGGAGTCAATTTGGTGGTTTGGTAAACTTTAAAATGCGTAGAGGAAGCTCTAAAAAACGCTTCAACTTTGAAACAGAAAACACCTATGGAGCCAATAACTTTTTCAATACATTCAATAGCTTTCATGGTCAAATAAAAAAACTAAACTACTACAGCTATTTTCAATATAAACGAGGCGATGGTTGGAGAGCCAACTCCAACTTTGAACAAGTAGGTGCTTTTCTAGGCTTAGAATATGCCTTCTCAAATCGATTTAAATTTAGCTTTGATTACACCAACATGCACTACCTAAGTCAACAAGCAGGCGGCCTAACCGATGAAGCTTTCAAAAATGGCCCAAAGAGCTCTAACAGAGAACGAAACTGGTTTCGTGTAAATTGGAATTTAGCGGCGCTTCGTCTAGAGTATCAAATTTCATCAAATGCAAGATTGTACAGTCGAACCTTTGGGTTGTTGGCCAACAGAACATCGTTGGGCTTGCAAGAAACTCCAGATGCTGCAGACCCAATGTCGAACCGCGATTTAATTGACGGAAAATTTAAAAACATAGGAAACGAAACTCGATTTGTGTATCAATACGATGGCCTAAAAGGACTTCAAAACACCTTGCTAGTCGGAATTAGATTGTACCGAGGAGTCACCAATTTCAGTCAAGATTTTGGCACTGCAGATTCCGATGCAGGTTTTTCCAAAGTAGATACTTCTTTTTTAAATCGGCGGAGATCAGACTATAGATTTCCTAATCTTAATGCAGCAATTTTTATTGAGAAAATTGTAAAACTGAGTTCTACATTAAGTTTAATCCCTGGCCTTCGGTACGAGTACATTGAAACACAATCTCAAGGGGTTTTTACCAACTCCGTTAGAATAAACAGTTTTGGAGATTTTATTGAAGAGCTCAACAACGACAGTGCTAAAACCAACCGAAATATTTTATTGTACGGGCTCGGAATTTCCAAACAATTGGGTAAAAAATACAAACTATACGCCAACGTTACAGCGAATTACAGAGCTATCAATTTTACAGATGTGCAAATACAAACCAATACCCAAATAGTTGATCCCAACATAAAAGATGAAAGTGGGTACAACTTTGATTTGGGCGTTCGAAAAATGAATTTTACTCCGTTTTTTATTGAAGCAAGTTTATTCTATACGCTGTACGAAAATAGAATTGGCGAAGTAATTGACGACGGATTAAGACTTAGAACAAATATAGGCTCAGCTAGAATTTTTGGCTTTGAGCTTTATTTTGAGGTTGATGTTTTAAAAGCCATGAAGAAAAAGAGTCTTCACAAAGCAAGTGTGTTTTTTAATGGTTCTGTTAACCGAGGAGTATACACAGAAATAAATGATCGAGCGTTGGCCGGCGTGCGAGCGGGTAACAAGCTTGAAGATTTACCACAGTACAATATAAAATCTGGAATAACTTACGGCTTTAAAAAATTTACCTCCACCCTGCAAGGTACCTTTATTGGCCAGCAATTTTCTGATGCTGCCAATACAGAAGAATCCTTTAAAGGTGTGTTTGGCCCAATTCCGGCATACACTGTTTATGATATATCGGCCAATTATAAAGTTTCAGAAAAATTCTCCCTAGCAAGCAGTATAAACAACCTGACCGATAACTCTTATTTTACCAGAAGGGCAACTGGATACCCGGGCCCAGGAATTATTCCTGCTCTAGATCGAACATGGAATTTAACATTAAAGTTGAAACTGTAACTGACACTCTTAATACTCCTAATAAGTATTACTAGGCTCTAGGTGCTTGATATTTATGTAGAATGAATTGTTTAATAAGGCAGATTTTATTATTTGATAACAGGTATAAAGAATAAATAAAAAGCCCTCTGATAGCAACTCAGAGGGCTTTATTTTATTAAACCAATTTCACTAATAACTCAACGTTAACCATGAAAGTAGGAAAGGTACCCTTGATAATTCATTTAAAAAGCAGAATCTCATGAATAGGGTAATTTACTTCATGGATAGGGTAATATACTTTATAGATGAAAATTCGCTACCCTTCAATAGTGTACTTATTCTCAAGTTTTTTAAAAAACTGAATTAGAATTTCTCGTTCTTCCGCGCTCAAATCAGCTTCACTGTGAGCAAAAACATAAGACTCTAATGGCATTTCTTTTTCTTCCATTTCTTCCCAAGATTCTTCTGCCTTGTGTGCTTTTTTACCAGGAGAATAATTGCCCCATTCCGAAAAATTTAAATGCTCCCTTCCTTCTTCAATGTGATCTGCAATCCACCAAGAAACGGGAGCAATTTCACTGTACCATGGGTACGTTATTTGATTAGAATGGCAATTCAAGCAAGTTTCGTCCAATAACTGAGCAACTTGCTTATTAGGAATCTCATAAAGTATAATTCCATTTTTCGTTGGTTCCTCGTAGTCAACTTTTTCAATTCTATAAATTTGGATTACAGCAAATACCAAAATGACTCCAAGTATAATTTTATTCTTCATCAGCTAAAGTTAACAATTAATGTAACCCAAGCCTATTTTCAAGCTCTGCTCTTTTCGAAGATGACACAGGTATTGTTTCTCCATTTTTCATAACAATGTACGGTGATTTTTGCTTGCCTACTTTATCTATGTTCATGGTATTTACTAAGTACGAGTTATGACATCTTACAAACTGGTTTTCGTTTAACTTATTTTCAAAATGACCTAACCTTTTACTCGCCAAAACTTGTCTGTCGTGCAAAACAAATTGAGTGTAGCTGCCATCTGCTTTTAAATATAAAATGTCTTTTTGATTTAAAATAGAATACTCAGTGCCATCGAATACAGAAATGGTATCTGGAGCAACGTTTTGTCGAGAATTTTTCTCTAACCCCTTGCGAACGGCCAAAACCAATTCGTTCTCTTGAACAGGTTTCATAATATAATGTGTGGCATTTGCTTTAAAAGCATCAATGGCATATTCAGAATACGCAGTTGAAAATATAACACTTGTGTTTCTCGGCAAATTAACTTTCTGCAAAAACTCTACCCCACTCATTTCAGGCATCTCCACATCTAAGAATACAATGTCATATTCGTTCTCTTGTAAATGCACAATTGCGTCCAATGGCGATTGAATGATATTTACCGTATCAATTTCAAAGCAATATTGTCTGATCATCTCTCTCAAATGTTTAGCCGGCATCGGTTCATCGTCAATTATAATAGCTCTCATTTCATCAATTTTAATACTACAGTTACTTTTGTTCCAACACCCCCTATTGTGCTCAAATCCATTATTTTAACGCTTTCTTGAATCTCCTTTCCGTTATACACTTTCAATCTTTGGTTGATTGTCTGAATCCCTAATGATTTGTGTTTTTTAGTTTTCGTCTTGTTCTCTAATGATTTTAAATACCCCATTCCGTTATCGGTAATCTCTACTCTTAAATATTGCTTTTCTACAATAAATTTAAGTTTCAACTTTCCTCCAGATTGCTTCGCTCGCAAGCCATGCTGTACAGAGTTTTCTACAAAAGGCTGGAGAATGAATGGCGGAATTTTATTCAATTGATCAACTTTCTCATCAATACATATTTCATAGTCAAAAGCATCTTCCAGTCTCATTTTTTCAAGTTGAATATATTCCTCCAAAAATTTTAACTCTTCTTTAATGGTTACATAGTCGCTATCTGAATGATTTAAAGTGCTGCGAAGTAATGAGGAAAATCGATTTAGAAAAGCAGTTGCTTCTTCGTTCTTTTTCCTAAGAATCAAATACTGCAAAGAAGAGAGAACGTTGAACATAAAGTGAGGGTCCATTCTAGTTCGTAGTGCCTTTTGTTCTGCTGTAAGTCTATCAATTATTAATAGTTTTTCTCTAGTATTAATCTTAAACCTAAAATTAAGGGCTTGATAAATTGCAAACAATAGGAGTAACGCCGCAGAAACTATGAACCACCACCGTTGCCAGATTGGAGGAATTATATAAAAAGAAAATGATTCTGAAGAACTCCAACTCCCTAATCCAAACCTAGACTGAACTTCAAATTCGTAATCATTTGCAGACAAGGAAACAAAGTGTACATATCCCGTTGTCGTTACAGTCCAATCATCAGCCACGCCTTTCAATCGATAACGATAATCGACATCTAGGTCATGGTAATTCAGACTGTTAAAATAAACTTCAATATTGTTGTCTTGATAAGAAATTGGCTCAATACCTTCGAAGCTAAAATAACTCCTTTCTTTTGTTTTAACTTTTGTAATCAGTAGTTTAGGGGAGTTCGATTCTGACGATTCTATGCTACTCGTTGCTACTATTCCAATCCCGTTATTCCTTGTCTGGAGGTACATCTTGTCCTTTAAAATTACCCCAGTTTTAAGTACAAGTCTTGGCAAGGCTGAAAATGCGTTAACTTGAATTTCAGGAACATCTGCTTTAGCAGTTAATTTAAAACAGCCGTAATGAGAAATAGCCCATAATGATTTCTCGCCCGTCTTTATCAAATTTGCGGTTGGTAAAATTTCGTCATTGTATTTTATTGGTTGAAATCCTTCTTGAGTTAAATAATGAATCCCGTCTGACGGAAATGAGAATACAATTCTATTTTCGAATAGTAAAATTTGGCTCGCTGAGTTTTTTGCAATTGAAAATTGGTCTCCCAGATAATATGAAGTATCTTTTGTTTCTATATATATTCCATTCCCTGAATTAATATAAAAAGTATCTCTATAATTTATTACGCCTTTGAGTTTTTGCTCATAACGTTTCGACACGAACGAAATAGAATCGTCTTTACAGACAAAATATTGATAGCCATTTGTTGCGATTAGAGAAATAGTCGTATCCTCCCAGTCTGAATTTAAATAAGAAAACGTTCCGCCAAATTGATTATTAAAATTTTCTACTTTCTTTAATCTCTCACCTTGATAATAATACAATGCTCCTCTAGTGGCAATCCATAACCTGTTTCTATGATTATCAAAATCCAAACGCATCATTTGCTCTGGCACTCTAAGTATTTTATTAATTTCTTGTTTTGCCCCTTCTTGAATTGATAATAGTTCATTCCCATCTCCATAAAAGATGTTATCTTGACTACTTATTAATGTCTCAACTAAAGGGCGAACATTATTTTGGGTAGCTAAAAACTGGATGTTTGGATGCGAGATGTAGCCTAATCCTTGTTCTTGAGAGTACAACCAAATGCCCCCTTGGTAATCTTGTGCTGAAACAATGCTTGTTGAATTAGGAAGGAAAACACTTTTTTTAGCATAATCAATAATTCCATCTTTATAAAAATGAATCCCATCTCCTCTGGTACTCAGCCATAAGTTATTATCCTTATCATTGAACAATTGTAATATTTCATCAGGGTATTTAATTAACTGAAGAATCCCTTTATCCGAAAAATGAACCAAATCTCCTTTACCTGAAGAATATAAAAATGTTCCATCTCCTAATTGAACTTTGGCCGTAGGGTTACTTTGTTTCCTAACAGGAATTAAACATGAATCAATTACTGATAACTCTTGATCAAACAGAAAGAAATGAACCGAATCCGCGTTTTGCGCTTTGCGTTTTTCTCCTGTAAACATAAACGGTAAATCATTTTCTCTAAGCTTTACTGCAAAGCCACTAAAGTTTTGTTGATTTAATGTCAAAGGGTTTATGATAGTTCCTTTTTCCGAAATTTTATATCCAGAAGAATGGTACGAAAAGTGAAAGGCTGAATCTTCAAAGCTAACATCTGAATAGCCATACGATTTATAGAATTCCCGTATTTTAGAATTTTCGCTATAAGGGAACATAGAATCATTTCGAACAAAATAAATTGCTCCCCAATAATCAATCACAAACTTTTCATGTCTATTTCCTTCATAGAAGCGAATCAAAGATCCAAAACTATTGTAATTGGTGCTTATTTTTTGAAAACGTTGCCCATCAAAACGGTAAAGGCCTTTGAAACTCACTACCCAAACATAGCCATCTGCATCAATTTTAATGTCTGAAATTTCTTCTGAATTAATTGAACTATTGGGAATTGAAAAAAATTCTATCCTAGGTTTAAGCGTATTATTTTGAGCTAGAACAGAAAACTGAAGAAGTAAAAAAAACAACCCAAACGGAATTGTCTTAATATAAAAGGAAAAGAGTTTCAATACGTTTTTCAAAAGATAACAATTATGAAGTTGAAAGATATTAAATCTTACTTAGTCAGCCGCTAGCAATTCACAATTGACCCTTTTCAGTTCATAGTTGAACGAATTATGAATAATACTTCAATATACTTTTGACTCTTTGAGCATAAGAGGCCCCGAAAAGATTCACATGCACCATTAGCGGATATAGGTTCAAAACGTCGACTCTCTTTTCCCAATCTTTTTCCAAAGGGAAATTAGCATTATAAGCTTCATACATTTTCTTATCGAATCCTCCAAAAAGCAAACTCATGGCTAAGTCCACCTCCCGGTGTCCATAATAAACCGCAGGATCCATAAAACATGGCTTTCCATCTTTTACTAAATAATTTCCCGACCACAAATCGCCATGAAGCAAAGCAGGTTTCTCTTCAGGGAAAAACGAATTTAGTTTAGGGTAAAGCCGCTCCAACATATCAGAAAGTTGCTTGTCTAGTCTTCCTTTGTCTCGCGCTTGCCGTTGCTGTTCCATCAATCTATTTTCAATGAAAAATGTACTCCATTTTTGTTTTTCACTGTTTACTTGAATTAAAGACCCGTTAAAATTATTGTATTCTAATCCAAATTTCGTAGCGTTGTTTCGGTGCAATTCTGCTAACTCTTTGCCAAAAACTTCCCAATATTGTTCTGTTGGAATGCTGTCTTTTATGAATTCTAAAACCAGAAATGCTTGTTGCTGTCTCTTATACACATCTGACGCTGCCGACGATCTACTCTGTGTAGA
>OJDV01000579.1_pt1 | contig 12746 bp, 9 predicted proteins | sample 1592911 | NCBI WGS metagenome assembly OJDV01 (sample SAMN05416860, study PRJEB24817) | seawater metagenome | isolation source: Sea water | place: Canada:Atlantic | collected 2013-11 | reverse complement strand
CGGCAGCGTCAGATGTGTATAAGAGACAGCGTGAAGATTTGCAATGCTTTGCTCGTGTATTAAATTTGGTAGCACATTATGAAGCTGGTTTAGATTATAATATTGAAGCTTTACTGAAAAGCACCTATAAGTTTTTAATAAAGATTAATGACTTGTATGAGGTTCAAAAAGAGATGATTAAGTTTTTGAGAGGTCTTCAAGATATTTATCCTCATGACATAAAAAAAGCTTTTGAAACCTTACGTGATACTCTAAAAAAATATGAAGATCACCCTTATGAACGTAGAGCGTTTTTATATTTAGATGTTATCTCATGGTTGGAAAGTAAGATTCAAAATGTACCAATTGGAAATATTATTCGTCAAAAATATTTTGAAAAATAAATGCCTGTAACTAATCGTTATGTAGCGAATTGAACGTTTTATATTATTTATAATTTAATGATATGGATTCAAATTAAGAATCTCATAAAAATAGACCGAAATTCACTGATAAATTAGGAATTCTAATTTTTCTATTGTAATATTTGTACTCACAAAGTTCAAAAACTTATTGAAATGTTATTAAGAAAGGTGGAGGGATTAGACCCTATGAAGCCTTAGCAACCCTTTGAATTTATCAAAGAAGGTGCTAAATTCTGCTGAGATTTTCGATTCATTAATCGAAACCGGATAGATAACCCAAACGTAATTACTCATCTGTATTTACGTAGTTTCTTCATAACATTTTCTATTAAATATACTCAACAAGAAGTCTATTCGACTTTTAGTTTTATCGCGCTATCTATTAAGCGAGTTTGATGAGGTTATTGATGGATTTTTGATTTTTAATTAAAAAAATGTTCATGAGTACAATTAGTGAAGAAATACAAAAACGGATTTTAGTTCTCGATGGAGCCATGGGAACTATGTTACAACGCTATAACTTTTCCGAAGAAGACTTTAGAGGTGAACGCTTCAAAGAGTATCCTACATCACTAAAAGGAAATAACGATTTATTGTCTTTAACACAGCCACAAGCAATTGCAGATGTTCACAAACTATATTATGAGGCTGGAGCCGATATTGTAGAAACTAATACGTTTTCTGGAACTACAATTGCAATGGCTGATTATAATATGGAAAATTTGGTCTATGAACTGAATTATGAATCTGCTAGAATAGCCAAGAAAGTTGCCGACAAATTTACAAGTGAAAATCCTGAAAAACCTCGATTTGTAGCTGGTAGTATTGGTCCAACAAATAAGACTGCAAGTATGTCTCCGGATGTAAATAAGCCAGAATACAGAGCGATCACATTTGATGAATTACGAGTTGCCTATAAACTGCAGGTCGAAGCTTTAATTGATGGTGGTGTAGATGTTCTTTTAGTTGAAACTATTTTTGATACGCTCAATGCCAAAGCGGCTTTATTTGCTATTGAAGAAGTGAAAGAAGAACGTCAAATAAATATTCCAATTATGGTGTCTGGAACGATAACTGATGCTTCAGGACGCACATTATCAGGCCAAACTGTTGAAGCATTTTTAACCTCTATTTCACATATACCTCTTTTAAGTGTTGGATTTAATTGTGCTTTAGGTGCAGAACAATTGAAGCCTTATTTACAACGATTATCATATGAAACGGATTTTTATACTTCTGCACATCCTAACGCAGGTTTGCCGAATGCTTTTGGTGAGTACGATCAAACTGCGCAACAAATGCAAGCATTAATAGAAGATTATCTCAAAGATGGATTAATAAATATTATTGGTGGTTGCTGCGGAACAAATCCCGAACACATTCAGGCTATTTCAGAAGTTGCTCAAAAATATCAACCAAGATTAACTAAAGTTCAATCATTATGACAAGCAGTGACTGCAAAAAATATTTAACTTTATCTGGTTTAGAACCGCTAGTGGTAACTCCAGAAAGTAATTTTATTAATGTTGGAGAACGAACCAACGTTACAGGTTCAAGAAAGTTTCTTCGATTAATTAAAGAAGAAAAATACGATGAAGCTTTAAGCGTTGCTAGAGATCAAGTTGAAGGTGGAGCCCAAATTCTCGACGTCAATATGGATGAAGGCATGTTAGATGGTAAATTTGCAATGATTAAGTTTCTTAATCTCATTGCTTCAGAACCAGATATTGCTCGTATTCCATTAATGATAGATAGTTCAAAATGGGAAATTATTGAGGCTGGATTGCAAGTTGCTCAAGGAAAATGCGTTGTGAATTCTATAAGTTTAAAAGAAGGTGAAGCCGAATTTAAACGTCAAGCCAAACTTGTAAAACGCTATGGAGCTGCTGTTGTTGTTATGGCATTTGATGAGGTTGGTCAAGCCGATAGTTACCAAAGGAGAATTGATATTTGTAAGCGTTCATATGACATCTTGGTCAATGAGGTTAAATTCGCACCTCAGGATATTATTTTTGATCCTAATATTTTTCCTGTAGCTACAGGAATGGATGAACATCGCTTAAATGCTTTAGATTTTTTCAATGCCACAAAGTGGATTCGAGAAAACCTACCTTATGCTAACGTATCTGGTGGTGTGAGTAATGTGTCATTTTCGTTTAGAGGTAATACAACGGTTCGAGAAGCTATTAACTCTGCATTTTTATATCACGCTATACAATACGGAATGAATTTAGGTATTGTGAACCCAACGATGTTGGAGGTTTACGATGAAATACCGAAGGATTTATTGCAACATGTTGAAGATGTTCTTTTTAATAGAAGTGATGATGCAACAGAGCGATTACTTGATTTTGCCGAAACTGTAAAGGGCAATAAAAAGGAAGATGTAACCAAAATTTTAGAATGGAGAAGTGATGCTTTACAAGATCGTATCACACATAGCCTTGTAAAAGGAATAGATGCCTTTATTGTTGAGGATGTTGAAGAGGCTCGATTGGCTTCAGCTAAACCCATAGAAGTTATTGAAGGACATTTGATGATTGGAATGAATGTGGTTGGAGATCTTTTTGGAAGTGGGAAAATGTTTTTACCTCAAGTAGTGAAATCTGCACGTGTGATGAAAAAAGCGGTAGCTTATTTACAACCTTTCGTTGAAGCTGAAAAAGATGGAAAACAAGAATTTGCTGGAAAGATATTAATGGCTACCGTAAAAGGTGATGTACATGATATTGGTAAAAATATTGTCAGTGTCGTTTTAGGTTGTAATAACTATGAAATCATTGATTTAGGTGTCATGGTGCCACCAGAGAAAATCATTCAAACTGCTATAAAAGAACAGGTTGATGTTATTGGTTTGAGTGGTTTAATTACACCATCGTTAGATGAAATGGTATACCTCTCGAAAGCGATGAGTAAAGAGAATTTAGACATTCCATTAATTATTGGTGGAGCAACAACATCAAAGGCACATACCTCTGTTAAAATTGCACCTAATTATGATCATACTGTTGTTCATGTAAATGATGCATCGAGAGCAGTTACGGTTGTTGGTAATTTATTGAAAAAAGATAATGCAATTTACAAAGTCCAAATTCGTGAAGAATATGATAAATTTCGTGAACAGTTCTTAATACGAGGAAAACGGAAAGACTATATTTCTATTGAAGATGCTCGAAAAAATAAATATCAAATCGATTGGAATACATCCGAAATCGTAAAACCGAAACAAATAGGGATTCAAACTATAGATCATTTAGATCTTAAAACATTAGAAGCCTTTATTGATTGGAGTCCATTCTTTAGAAGTTGGGATTTACACGGAAAATATCCAGGTATTCTAACAGATAAGATTGTTGGAGAACAAGCACAAGAATTATTTGAGGATGCACAAGTGTTATTGAAACGGGTTTTTGATGAAAAGTTATTGAAAGCAAAAGCTATTTTCGGATTATTTCCAGCAAACACAGTAAATGATGACGATATTGAAGTCTATGACGATAATGGTAAAACTCAAGCAACATTTTTAACGCTTAGACAGCAATTGAAGAAAAGAGAAGGTATTCCTAATCATGCATTGAGTGATTTTGTTGCTCCAAAAGATTCTAGAAAACAAGATTATATTGGAGCATTTTGTGTTACCACTGGTTTTGGAACACAAGAATTAGCACAGCAATTTGAAGCAGATAATGACGATTATAATTCTATTATGATAAAAGCTTTAGCCGATCGTCTTGCTGAAGCTTTTGCCGAATATTTGCATAAAGAGGTGAGAACTAAACATTGGAGTTATGTTCAAAATGAAGATTTAGCTAATGATGAATTGATTAAAGAAAGCTATAAAGGGATTCGTCCTGCACCTGGTTATCCTGCATGTCCAGATCATTTAGAGAAAACAACGATATGGAAATTGTTAAAGGTTGAAGAAAACATTGGCGTAAAACTCACAGAGAGTTTAGCCATGTGGCCAGCAGCAAGTGTCAGTGGTTATTATTTCGGAAACCAAGAAGCTAAGTATTTCGGATTAGGAAAAATAACTGAAGACCAATTAAAAGATTACGCAAAGCGTCGAGCTATAAGTGAAGATGAAGCCAGAAAATGGTTAAACCCTAATTTAACAGAATAGAATGAAAGTTACTGAACACATAAAAAAAGCTAACGGAAATACACAGTTCTCGTTTGAAATATTGCCACCATTGAAAGGTCAGCACATACAATCTGTCTTTGATAATATTGACCCTTTAATGGAATTTAAACCACCTTTTATTGATGTAACTTATCATAGAGAAGAATATGTATATAAAGAGTTAGAAAACGGGCTGCTAAAAAAGCAAGTCGTTAAAAAACGACCAGGTACTGTTGGAATCTGTGCTGCAATTCAAAATAAATATAATGTAGATGCTATTCCTCATATATTATGCGGTGGATTTACAAAAGAAGATACCGAAAATTTCTTAATCGATCTTGATTTTTTGGGTATTGATAATGTTATGGCATTACGAGGTGATGCTGTGAAAACAGAAACTTATTTTAGAGCAGAAAAAGAAGGTAATTTATATGCAAGTGACTTGGTAAGTCAAGTCTCAGAATTGAATAAGGGGAAATATTTAGACGAAGAACTAAAAAATTCTTCAGAAACTAATTTTTGTGTTGGTGTTGCTGCCTATCCAGAAAAACATATGGAAGCACCAAGTTTGGATAGCGATATCCATTTTTTGAAGAAGAAAATAAAAAATGGTGCAGAATATATTGTAACACAAATGTTTTTTGACAATAAAAAATATTTTGATTTTGTAGAAAAATGCAGAAGAGAAGGTATTACTGTTCCTATTATTCCAGGTTTAAAACCAATTGCCACCAAGAAGCAATTAAATTTGATACCGCATCGGTTTCATGTTGATTTGCCAGAGGATTTAATTATAGAGATTGTGAAATGCAAAGATAATAGTCAGGTGAGACAAGTAGGAATTGAATGGTGTATTGAACAATCCAAAGCATTGCGAAAGGCAGGAATTCCTGTACTGCATTACTATTCTATGGGGAAAAGCGATAATATACAGGCTGTGGCTTCAAAGCTCTTTTAAATAGCAAAATCCATTTCAAAAATCGTTAATTATGCATTACTTTTGCAAAACGGAAACATTATAGTTGAAAGTTATGCAAACATCAAAATTAGCTGAAGGATTAAAAGGTTCAGAAATCATAAAAATCGCAGGAGAAGTCAATGCTCTTAAAGCTCAAGGAGAAATTATATATAACCAAACCATTGGAGATTTTGATGCTAGTATTTTCCCAATTCCACAAGAACTAAAAGAAGAAATTGTTTCTGCTTATCATAACAATCAGACTAATTATCCTGCTGCAAATGGTATGGAAGTCCTTCGTGAAAGTGTTTCCTCATATTTATCAAAGAATCTTGGTCTTGAGTATTCTAAAAATGAAATCTTAATTTCTGGAGGTGCCAGACCATTAATTTATGCAATCTATCAAACGGTTTTAGATCTTGAAGATACAGTTTTGTATCCTGTGCCTTCTTGGAATAATGATGCATATACGTACTTGGCAAGAAACAATGCTGTCATTATCGAAACTAAGCCTGAGAATAAATTCATGCCAACGGTTGAAGATATTAAGCCTCACATTCAAAATGTGAATTTAATCGCATTATGTTCACCGCTAAATCCAACAGGAACAACCTTTGATAAACAAACTTTAACTGGTATTTCACAATTAGTTGTTGACGAAAACAAACGCAGAACAGAAGAAAACATAAAACCATTATATGTGCTTTACGATCAAATATATTGGCAACTAACTTATGGTTCAACAGAACATTATAATCCAGTTGAACTCGTTCCTGAAATGCGAGATTATACCATTTTTGTCGATGGGATTTCAAAAGCTTTTGCCGCTACAGGAGTTCGTGTAGGTTGGGCATTTGGACCTACTCACGTTATAAACAAAATGAAAGCTATGTTAAGTCATATTGGTGCATGGTCTCCAAAAGCAGAGCAGATGGCAACAGCTTCATATTTGAATCTTAATGGAGCAGTTTCTGCATATTTAGAACATATAAAAAGTGAATTAGATTTTAGATTGAATCGCTTTTATGACGGATTTCAAAAACTTAAATCAGAAGGGTTTCCTGTAAATGCTATTGAGCCAGAAGCAGCCTTGTATTTAACGGTTCAGTTTGATCTTATTGGAAAAATAACATCTAATGGTAAAACGCTATCTACAATACAAGAAGTGACAAGCTATTTACTTACGGAAGCTAAGCTCGCAATAGTTCCTTTTTATGCCTTTGGCACATCAAAAGATTCTAATTGGTTTAGGCTTTCTGTCGGAACTTCAAAAAAAGAAGATATTTCAACCGTTTTTGAATTATTAAACCAAGCACTAACAGATTTATCATAGCTGTTTTATCAATTATTCTGTTATTTTTGTTTCAGAATAAAATTCATGAGGTTTTACCTAACTATCTTACTTACGCTTTGCTGTGGATTCTTGTTTTCTCAAGATAAAAAAGTCAATATATTCACCTTAGATGCTAATTTGTTTTATGGAACTCTCCTAGAGCATAATCCAGATATCTCTCATTTAATTACAGGCCATCCAACTGGATTAATTTTAAGTTATAACAAAAAGACTTACGGTTTAAAAGATTGGGAGAGTAGATTTAATTATCCAGATTTAGGGTTTTCATTTATTTATCAAGATATGAAAAATGAAACGCTCGGTGAGAATTATGGTTTGTATGCGCATTACAATTTTTACTTCCTAAAACGAAACCTTAATTTAAGAATCGGACAAGGTATAGCTTACAACACAAATCCTTATGATAAAGAGACGAATTTTAAAAATAATGCTTACGGATCTAACTTGTTGAGTACCACCTATTTAATGTTCAATTATAAGAAAGAAAACATATTTAAAGGTTTTGGTTTGCAAGCTGGTATATCACTAATGCATTATTCTAATGCTAATTTTAAAGCACCAAATACATCTACAAATACAATCGCTTTTAATGTTGGAACAAATTACGTGTTTGATTATGAAAATGAACCTGAGTATATACCTTCTTCTGAAGATAAAAAGTTTACAGAAAAGATCAAATATAATTTAGCGTTTAGAGGTGGTGTTAACGAAAGTGATATTATTGGTGTTGGGCAGTATCCATTTTATATTGTATCTGCATATGCAGATAAACGTTTGAATCGAAAAAGTGCAATACAAGTTGGAACAGATGTATTCTTTTCTAAATTTTTAAAAGAGTTAATTTATTTTTATTCTGTTGCATTTCCTGAGTTAGATGTTAGTGGTGATGAAGATTGGAAACGTGTTGGTGTTTTTGTTGGTCACGAGTTTTTTATTAATAAAATGTCATTCATTACTCAATTGGGTTATTATGTTTATTATCCATACGATTTTGAAGGACGTGTTTATAATAGAATTGGATTAAAACGCTATTTTGGAGATACTTTTTATGGAGCAATAACTCTGAAATCTCACGGAGCAAAAGCGGAAGCTGTAGAATTTGGAATAGGTGTAAGATTATGAAAAAGTTACTATATATAATTTTTGTGTTTGCAGTTTTATCATGTAATAATGAAGATGCACCAGACTGTTTTCAAAATTCAGGAGATAGTATTCAAGAAGAATTTATTGTAAATGACTTCGATAAAATTACAGTCTTTGCTAGAGTTGAACTCATTGTGAAACAAGACGTAACACAACGAGTTGTTGTTGAAACTGGAGAGTATTTATTGAATGATATCGAAGTGAGAGTTGAAAACAATAGATTGTTAATCACGAATGATAATGCTTGTAATGTCAGTAGAGATTATGGCTTAACTAAAGTATATGTTAGTGTTCCAAATTTAACTGAAATAAGAAATGGTTCTGGTTTAACAGTGAGTAGTGATGGTGTATTAGCTTTTGATAATTTAAAATTAGTATCAGAAGATTTTAACGTTCAAGGTGATGTTAATAGCGATGGCGATTTTAACGTAGTAGTCGATTGTATTGAACTAGATTGTGTAGTGAATAATCTGTCCTCAATTTTTATTGCTGGACTAGTAGACGATTTGTTTATTGGTTATTATTCAGGTGATGCTCGTTTTGAAGGTAGAAATCTTATCGCTCAAAACATCGATATTTTTCAACGCAGTAGTAATGATATGACTATTAATCCGCAACAAACCCTTACAGGAGAAATTAGAAGCACAGGTGATGTAATTGTTGTCAATACACCTCCAACTATTGATGTAGAACAATTCTACACAGGAAAATTGATTTTTGAATAAATTTTATTCAGTAGTTAACTCTCTAAACAAACTTTCGAGACTTGCATTTTTTTGATTCAATTGAAGAATCTTCAATTCATTATCATGAGCAAAATCAAAAACATGTGAACGCATATCTTCAATTGTTGAAAATGTAATTTCATAAACAAAGTCATGAACATTTTTTACATTCTTCGCATTCGGTAGTTTAATTAAAAAAGCTTCTTCTACTCGATAATCAAATTCTACAATAACAGTTTGTTCTTGGTCATCGCGAAGCTCTTTCATTTTTTTATCAGCTACAATTTCACCTTTATTTATAATAATAACACGATCACAAATAGCTTCAACCTCTTGCATAATATGAGTTGATAAAAATACCGTTTTATCTTTTCCAACAGTTGTTATCAAATGTCTGATATCAACCAGTTGATTAGGATCTAATCCTGTAGTTGGTTCATCTAGTATTAAAACATCTGGTTCATGTAATAAGGCATTTGCTAATCCAACACGTTGACGATATCCTTTTGACAATTGCCCGATTTTTTTATGTGCTTCAGGTGTCAATCCAGTAAGTTCAATAACATCATTGACACGTGTTTTAGAAGTATTGTAAACACTAGCGTTAAATGCCAAATATTCTCTTACGTACATATCTAGATATAGAGGGTTGTGCTCTGGAAGATATCCAACACTATTTTGAACGTTCTGTTTACTTTCCAAAACATCAAAACTATTAACCTTAGCATTTCCTTCACTTGCTTTAATATACGTAGTTAATATTTTCATCAGCGTTGACTTTCCAGCTCCATTTGGACCTAAGAAACCAACAATTTCACCTTTATTGACTGAAAACGAAATGTTGTTTAGCGCTTTTTGATCACCATAAAATTTAGAAATATTTTCAACTTCAATAGACATATATCAATTAGTTTATTCAAAAATAGTAATTATAACGAATGCCTACCTTTAAATTATGAATTCTTTAAAACTGTAACGTAAAACTCAAAAATACCGTATAACAATTTTGATTTCTTAAAATAATAATTACATTAGCAACATAATAACGACATGAACATATCAAATCATACATATTATAACTGGTTTTATTTCTTTTTTAGCTAAAAGAGAGAGACGTTATATGTATAATTTATTCTAATAAATATAATATGAGTCTCGATGAAAATCGAGACTTTTTTTATGATTAAATCAGTAGCCATACAAGGAGTTAAAGGGTCTTTTCATCACATTGTGTCACAGCAATTTTTTGATGAAACGATTAATGTATCAGAATACCTAACATTTGATGGTGTGGTTGATAGCATACTGAATGCTAAAGATGATGCGGCTATCATGGCTATTGAAAATTCTATAGCAGGTTCTATAATTCCTAATTATGCTTTAATTGATAATTTTGGTTTACATATTGTTGGAGAGCATTATTTAGACATTCAGCATCATTTAATGGCTTTGCCAAATCAAACCATAGATGATATTAAAGAAGTGTATTCTCATCCCATGGCATTATTGCAGTGTAAAGCATTCTTTAAACAATATCCACATATCAAGTTAATTGAAGATAAAGATACTGCTGAAGTTGCGCAAAGGATTCAAACCAATCAATCAAAACACGTTGCAGCAATTGCATCTCGATTGGCAGCAGAATTATTTGAACTCGAAATTTTAGCAGAAAGTATACAAACGATAAAGCATAATGAAACACGATTTTTTATTGTAAAGACTAAAAACTCTGAAATACCAGAGGTAGAAATCAATAAAGCGTCAATAAAATTTGAATTAGACCATAAAAGAGGAAGTTTAGCGACTATTTTGAATGTATTAAGTGATTGTAAGTTAAATTTAACAAAGATACAATCACTCCCAAAAATTGAAACACCTTGGAAATACGCTTTTTTCGTTGATGTAACTTTTGATACCTACAGCGATTATAAGAAAGCAAAGTCCATTATGGAAATCATGGCTCAAGATTTTAAAGTGTTGGGAGAATATAAAAATGCAAGACTATGATACAGATTGCTGATCGATTAAAAAATGTTGAAGAGTACTATTTCTCAAAGAAATTGAGAGAAGTGAATCTGCTTAAATCTCAAGGAAAACCAATTATCAATTTAGGAATTGGAAGTCCAGATTTGAATCCGCCAGAACGTGTCCTTAATGCTCTAGTTGAAACTTTTAATGAAGATGGAGCACATAAATATCAAAGTTATCAAGGTATCCCAGAACTAAGAGAAGCAATTGTAGGTTTTTATAAACGACATTTTAATGTGCCCTTAAGTCCATTGACAGAAGTGTTGCCGCTTATGGGAAGTAAAGAAGGGATTTTGCATATTTCTATGGCATTTTTAAATGAAGGTGATGAGGTATTGATTCCAAATCCTGGTTATCCAACCTATGAATCAGTTACTAAATTGGTAGGTGCAAAGCCTGTGTTTTACGATTTAAGTGAAGACAATAATTGGCTTCCAGATTTACTTGCCTTAGAAAAAAGAGGTTTAGATAAGGTAAAAATAATGTGGGTAAATTATCCGCATATGCCAACAGGAGCGCAAGCAACTAATAAGTTATTTGAAGATTTAATAACCTTTGCAAAGCGTAATGATGTTTTAATTGTTAACGACAATCCTTATAGTTTTATTCTGAATAAATATCCAAGAAGTATTTTAAAATATCGAGATGCTAAAGACGTATGCCTAGAACTAAATTCTCTAAGTAAAACGTTCAATATGTCTGGTTGGCGAGTTGGAATGCTATTAGGAAAATCCGAATATATCAATGCGGTTTTAAGAGTGAAAAGCAATATGGATTCTGGAATGTTTTTAGGAATTCAAAAAGGCGCTATTGAAGCATTAAACTGTTCCGATATGTGGTTTGTAAGCCTCAATAGTGTTTATGAACAAAGACGACAAATCGTTTGGAAAATTGCCGAAGCACTTAATTGCACTTACGATGCTAATGCTGCTGGATTATTTGTTTGGTGTAAATTACCTGAACATTTCGATGCTGAAGAATACATCGATTTGATACTAAAAGAAAAGCATGTTTTTATTGCACCAGGAACAATTTTTGGTACTAATGGTAATGGATACATTAGAATATCACTTTGTGCATCTCAAGATGTTTTAGAAGAAGCCTTAGAAAGATTGAAATAAAAAATGAATAATATATATATCATAGGAGTTGGATTGATTGGAGGTAGCATGGCGTTGGATATTAAATCTAATAATAAGCAGGCTAAAATTTTTGGAATAGATATTAATGATTCACATTTGGATCAAGCTTTAGAATGCAATGTTATTGATGAAAAAGCAACCTATGATGATTTAAAGGAAGCCGATTTAGTTGTACTGTCTATTCCTGTAGATAAAGCAGTATTAGAATTGCCGAAGGTGTTAGATGCTATTACAGAAACAACATTAGTAATAGACGTTGGTTCTACGAAGTATCCAGTTTGTAAAGCTATTGAAAACCACAATATGCGTCGTAATTTTTTAGCAACGCATCCCATTGCAGGTACCGAGTTTTCTGGACCAAAAGCGGCTATTCATAAATTGTTTCAAAAGAAAACAAATATTATCTGTGAAGTGGAAAAAACAGCTTTTAAACTTCAAGAGAAAGCTTTGCAGTTATTTTCAGACTTAGGTATGCGTATTAGGTATATGAATCCAGAAGCACACGATAAACACATAGCTTACGTCTCGCATTTATCACATATAAGTTCTTTTATGTTAGGGAAAACTGTGATAGAAAAAGAAAAAAATGAGCGAGATATTTTTGATATGGCAGGAAGTGGTTTTGAAAGTACTGTTCGATTGGCAAAGAGTTCTCCAGCAATGTGGACACCAATTTTTAAACAGAATAAAGAGAACGTTATTGAAACACTTGATGAATATATCAATAATTTAAAACAGTTCAAATCGTTAATGGAATCTGATGATTTTGACGCGATATTCAACGAAATGCAAAACACAAATCATATAAAAGACATATTAAAAGCTGTCTCTTATACACATCTGACGCTGCCGACGATCTACTCTGTGTA
>OJDV01000578.1_pt1 | contig 12756 bp, 11 predicted proteins | sample 1592911 | NCBI WGS metagenome assembly OJDV01 (sample SAMN05416860, study PRJEB24817) | seawater metagenome | isolation source: Sea water | place: Canada:Atlantic | collected 2013-11 | reverse complement strand
GAGATTTCTGCCTGTCTCGTGGGCTCGGAGATGTGTATAAGAGACAGTAATACAATTCCTTATCCTTTCGATTCAAAACAAGCTTATGCGCTTTTCTGTAAACTTTATAATTCGATATAGTGAATTTCCTTCCAGCATTTAAATTAAACTTATTAGTGATGCCATCATCTCCAATTCTATAATAAGTTAAAACCTTCTCAACAAAACTTAACTTTATATCCTGAAAAAATAACCTGGAATGAAAATCATAATCCTGCCCTCTTATTATTGATTCATCAAAAAGGTCTTGGCTTTCAATAAATCTCCTTTTCCACATAGGTTGAGAAGTACCAATACTCACGCGTTTTAACACATAATCTTTAAAAATATCATCTGTTGTAATATTTGTAATAAAAACATCATCTCCAGGTTTAGACTTAAATGCACTTGTTTTACTAATACAACAATCAGCCTTATCGCTTAATACTTTCTTAATCTTATAAGCCAATTTATCTTTATGCATGATATCGTCACTATCAAACCATTGAATATAATCACCTTTACTTAACTCAAAACCATAATTACGTGCAGCATTACCACCTGATAGTCTATTTTTGGGTCTGGAATAATATTTAAATCTTTTATCTTTAGAACAATACTCAGCTAAGACATCTTTTGTATGATCGGAACTCCCGTCATCAACTACTATACATTCCCAATTTTGGTATGTTTGTGCCAAAACAGAATCCAAGGTTTCACCAATTAAATACGCACGGTTAAAAGTTGGAATAATTATAGATACAAGTGGTTGCTCTGGCATGAAAAGTATTTATCTGACGAAGATACAAGGAAGATTTTAAATACGAATAACTTTGCTAGCCTCTTCTAAAATATCTTGAAGGTTTTGAATATGGCGTTGCATACTAAAATACTCTAGTATATGCTTTTTACCAGTTGCTCCCAATTGTTTCGCATATTCAATATCATCCAATAGCTGAAGCATATTATTTGCCATAGCAGCCACATCATGCTCTTCACACAACAAACCGGTTTCACCATCTACAATCACATCAGGAATACCAGCATGCTTAGTCGCAATTATAGGTAAACCAGCAACACTAGCTTCTAAAACAGCTAATGGTGTACCCTCCATATCACCATTTTCGGCAGCAATGGAATGTTGAACAAATGCTAAGGATTCCAATAATAAATTTCGATAAGTTTTGGGCGTTATGATTCCTAAAAACTGAACTTCATTTTCTAGCTGATATTGTTTTACTAAATTCTGACATGTATTCATTAACACACCATCTCCAGCCAAAAACAAACGCGCATCTGGATGTTTCTTAACCACTTCTTTGAAGGCCATTATTGTGTAATAAGGTGCTTTTTTGTCGGTAAATCGACCAATACTTATAAATTGTTTTTTTGTGAACAATGGTGAGACCGCTTCAAATTCTGGCTGAGGACCGTAAACATTATAAATGAGTTTATCTTTTGGACAGCCTATATTTAATAGCATTTGTTCCATTTTTCTAGAAACCGCTATTATTTTATGAGCTAAAGCAAATACTCCTTTATATGAATTACAGTTTTCAATAACTTTGCTAACGCTTGCATCATAACCATGAAAATGAACTACTGTTGGTATTCCACTAGTTTTTAAAAGTTCTAGTAAATTGTGAGCATGTGTACCATACTCTACTAAAACCACATCAATAGCTTTTATTTTTAAAGAAGCTAATATGGCTTGTTCATTTATATATGAATAAGAATAGTTATTTAATTTACCAATAATTCTATATTTCCATTTTGTTGCTGTAGAAACCAATTTATCTTGTCCTTCTATTTGCATAGTACCTTTTCCTCCGTAATAATAAGACACATTACCTTTTAAGTAATTTTTATGTGCCTGAATAAAGGTTTCAGAATACGGATTTTGATTAGGTGAAAAAATAGCAATGTTCATAGGTTACTTTTTAACGAGACCATATAATCCAGTTATCATTTGCCCCTCTTTAAACTGAACTGTTTCTGGTTTATCAAATTTAATTAAATAAGAAATAATAGGTTTAAGTACCCTAGATAAGATTCTGCGTTTTTTTGACGACATTGGACTACGTCTTACCCAAAGCCCTAGCATTTGCGCCATAGATGCATGCCAACCTCCAGTTGCATTTAATGTTATATCTGTAAATCCACTACTTTGTAAATGACGCTTTAATGAAAATGGTGTGTAACGATACTCATCATGTGGTACTTCATGCAAATTCCATAAAAAAGGAACCGAAAAAAAGAAGACTCCTCCTGGTTTTAATATTCGATAAACTTCTTTTAAAACAATCTCTGGTTCAGGACAATGCTCTAAAACTTCAGTGCCAAATGCACAATCAAAGCTTGAGTTTTCAAAAGGCATTTGTTTACCATCCCAAACAAAATCTGGTTTTACACTGATATCATAAGCTATAGCTGACTCAATATCTAAACCTACATAATTTGTAATGTCTGAGTTCTTTAATACATATTCTTTATAAGGCATTTTACCACAGCCAATATCTAGTAATTCTCCTTTAAAATATGGAAGATTCTTTTTTAAAGCATTAAAAATTGAAGTCCTTATGTAGTAAAGGTCTAAATTCTCTCTCTGAAATGGTATGTCAATAAAATTATTCATTGCTTATTTTTCTAAATACAACTAAAATATTTCGACCATTAATACTTTTACAAAGTATCCATTTTAACGCTTTAGGTGCTATTTTATTAAACGTCTTTATAGCTTTAGCATAAAACTTATTAGAGTTTTCAATATATGCTTTTAAAAATTGTGAATATGTTTTCTCTAAAGGTTCGTAATCAACCTTTTCAAGTTTTACAGAAAAAACTTTCTCTAAAGATTTTAATGCTTTTTTGTTCCATAAACCTGCATGATGAGGTGGTAAGTTTAAAGTATGATATTTATCATTAACAAATAAGAATGGATTGTTATTTGGCACACCTATTATGAGCTTACCATTTGGTTTCAATGTCACTAAAGAAGACTTCAAAAATTCATGTACATTAGTTATATGCTCTAATACTTGAAAAAAACAAACCACATCATAATTTTCTTTATGATTAACTGCAAATTCATCAATAAGCATATCATGAATTTTAAGACCTTCTACTTGACATTTCTTAATTGCTTCAGGATTAAGTTCTATACCTTCTGCTTCAACAGATTTTGATTTCAATAAATTAAGAAAAGCTCCAAAACCTGATCCAATTTCTAAAACTTTATCATTTGAATTTAAAGTGGGTAAAATCTTAATATGCTCCCATCTTGTTGAATAATAACTTTTTCGATTTAAAGATAAATCTTCATAGAACCGAGCGTCACCAATAGTTGAAAAAGGATAATAAAATCGATAACCAGTTTCAGTACATTCATATAATTCAATTTTTTCGAGACCATCAAAGAATCTCTTTACATCAATATCCATCTGATTATATTGGGATATAATTTGAGATGTTGAAAACTCATCTATTCTCTTAATATTCGATTGTAAAGTAAGTGGACTATTCAAATTTGATTACAGTTAATTATTATATTTTAATTTTAAATTCCGGATAATATGACAAAAATCCTTGTATCCTGTCTATTTGCTCATCATTGAACTTGTATTTAGGAGAATTTTTATGTTTATTATATCGATATTTTTCTTTTTCCTTTAGTGAAAGCTGAACATTACGATCTATTTTATCTTCAAATTTTGACAACTTATAAAAATTTAATATGCTCTTAATTGTCGTGAAATTATCTTTATTGAAGTCATCATAATCTATCTTCAAAATATCAATATCACCTTTAATAATTTCTTTTTCCCAAGAAATCAAAAAATTAATATACCAAGGTACTACCAAATCAATTAAAAAATCAAATTGCTTTTCTATTGGCCATTGATCAAAATCTTTTGCGGCAGTAAACATGAACCACTGATTACTTTCGTTTAGAATATGGTTTCGAATAGATATTAGAGAATCTGTTATATTTCTATATAAAAAAACGACTTTAATATTATAGTTTTTAAATATATTATAGTTGTTTTCATTTGGTCTAGAATGTAACTGGGTAAGCGTATTTTTATTAATACTCGATAAAAAATAGTCTACTCTTATATCATGTTCAGTTAAGCTTCGGTGAGGTTGATATTGCTTAAACTTAAACTCAGTTATGTTTACTAAAGTATTCGCTAAAAAAGTACTACCAGATTTAGGAAGACAAGCAATAAAAATATGTGTAGATTTTTTGTTCCATTTTTCATGTAAATAGTCATAATGGATTTGTAAATTAATTCTGCTGAAGAATTTTTGCTTTAGTCTGTTTTTCAAATTAATCATAAAAATTTTACTTTCTACTTTTAGTTAATTGTGGCCATTAAAATAGCAGCATTCTTTTCCCTATTTAGCCTTCCAACTTTATAAACATCTCCTTTTAAAACATTTAGTACATATGCATCATGAATTGTATCAATATGATTTTCCATATCCGTGTTTTTTTCAGACAACATTAGTGTTAAGTTATAAGTTCCTCCACGCATCATAAATTTATTAAAGTTAACATTTATGTACCCTTTCTTAATTATATCTTTTAAATCTATATCCATTTCATCTGAAACTATTAACGCATTAATATTTTCATCAAAATCTTTAAAAGACATTCCAAACACTATACTTTCATTAACTAATTCATTTAATTTCAAGTAAATTTTAAGGTTCAAAAAATTTCCAGAAATTACTGAATCTACTTTTTTACCGTGCTCATTATAAAGCTCAACTTTAGAAAACAATATTTTTCCATTTCCATTGCGATCAACTCGAGACGCTAGATCTACTTTAAGTTTTTCTTCTTTTTGCTGCAAATAATAATCTACTGCTTCATTTTGATTACCTTCAAAAACCGCCTTACCATGCTCTAAAACAATAGCCCTTGTACACAAACTTTTTACAGCTGCCATATTATGGCTCACAAACAACACGGTACGACCATCACCTTTACTAATATCTTGCATTTTACCAATAGCTTTTTTTTGGAATTCTGCATCTCCAACAGCCAGCACCTCGTCAATAACCAATATATCAGGCTCCAAAAATGCTGCTACAGCAAAAGCTAAACGCACTCGCATACCAGAACTATAACGCTTTACTGGAGTATCAATATACATTTGACACCCAGAAAAATCTATGATTTCATCTTCTTTATCTTTAATTTCTGATTTGATCATGCCCAAAATAGCACCATTGAGATAAATATTTTCTCGCCCAGTTAATTCTGGATGAAATCCAGTACCAACTTCTAATAAACTTGCTATTCTACCTTTTGTTTTAATTTCTCCGGTAGTTGGACTTGTAACTCGTGATAATATTTTTAATAAAGTAGATTTACCTGCTCCATTTTTACCTATAATACCTAAAACTTCGCCCTGTTTTACTTCAAAATTAATATCCTGTAATGCCCAAACATAATTATCTTTTGCTGCTGCACTTCTATCGTTTACTGCACCAATTTTCAAAAAAGGATCCTCTTTGCCTCGAATGAGATGCCACCAACGAGTTAAATCATGACTAATAGTACCAGTACCAACAACACCCAATCGATATTGTTTACTTAAATTTTCAGCTTTAAGGATGATATTATTCATAATTATTATACAGTATCAATAAATGATTTTTCTGTTCTGTTAAATATAATTAAACCAATTAAAAACAAGACAATACTAATAACTAAAGTGTAGAAAAAACCAAACCATGAAAAAGTACCTGAATCAAGTAACATGTAACGAAACCCTTCAATAATTTGTGTCATTGGATTATACTCTACAAATAAAGCAACTGATTCTGGGAATTTCGCTTTTGCTTCAGAGATAGGATAAGGCACAGCAGATAAATACATAAGTAATTGCACGGCAAAACCTAATAAAATAGTTAAATCCCTGTATTTTGTAGTCAGTGATGAAATAACCATACCTAAGCCCAAACCAAGGAGTGCCATCATAATCACATATATTGGAAATAAAAGCAGCTTATCGTTAAAGCCTATATCTACTCCTTTAAAGTAATAAAAACAAAAAAAGGCTAAAAATATAAATAACTGAATACCAAACTTTAACAAGTTAGAAATAGTTATGGATAACGGCATTATAACTCTAGGAAAGTAAACTTTTCCAAAAATAGCTTTATTGGCTGTAAAAGTACTAGAGGTTTTTGTCAAACATTCTCTAAAGTAATTCCATGCTGTTATTCCTGCAAGGTTAAACAAAAAAGGAGGCACACCACCTGTACTAATATTTCCTAAATTATTAAAAACTAATGTAAAAATAACTGAAGTAAATAATGGTTGTATGAGATACCATAAAGGTCCTAAAACAGTTTGCTTGTAAACGGTAACAATATCTCGCTTCACAAACAAGAATAATAAATCTCTATAACGCCAAATTTCTTTGAAATTAAGATCTATTAGTTTCCGTTTAGAAGAAATAGTATAGAGCCATTCGTCCTTTTGGTCGGTATTCAAAATTGGTTATAAGATTAAGTTTCGGCTAAGATACTAAATGCTTAAAGAGTATGAAATATTAGAAACTTATATTTTGAAGACTATTTTTTAAAATAATCCCAAGTAATCTGAAGACCTTCTCTAACGGTAAATTGAGGTTTGTAACCTAACAAGTTTTCTGCTTTAGAAATATTAGCCAAAGAGTCTCTTACATCTCCCTGTCGTGTTGGCCCATAGATAGGATCAACATTAGAATTTGCAGACTCCTTAAGTGAATTCCACAAATAATTTACACTAATTCGTTCTCCACAAGCGACATTAAACACTTGGTTTTTAGCTCCTTCAGAAGCAAAAAATCCTCTTATATTCGCTTGAACTGCATTGTCCACAAATGTAAAATCACGAGTTTGTTCTCCATCTCCATTTATCTTTGGAGAATCAGCATCTTTCAATGCTTGCATAAAAAGTGGAATTACAGCAGCATAAGCACCATCTGGACTTTGTTTAGGTCCAAACACATTAAAATATCTTAAACCAATGACATCTGTATCATACGTTTTACCGAATACATCAGCATATAATTCATTTACATATTTGGTAACTGCATAAGGAGACAAAGGCTTACCAATATTATCTTCAACTTTAGGTAGTTCAAGACTATCTCCATAAGTTGAACTCGATGCTGCATAAATCATTCGTTTTACCGATGATGAATCTTTTAAAGCTACCATCATATTTAAAAACCCTGAAATATTTACAGCATTAGTAGTAGCAGGATCATTTATAGAACGAGGCACAGAACCTAAAGCAGCTTGATGAGTGACATAATCAATGCCATTCATTGCGTCTTTACAAGTCTGCAAATCTCGTATATCACCAACCATTAGCTCAAAAGAAGGATTGTCATGAAATTCTAATAAGTTTTCACGATGTCCATTTGAAAAGTCATCAAGTACTCGAACTTTCTTTGCTCCGTATTTTAAAAGATACTCGACAATATTAGAACCTATAAAACCTCCTCCTCCTGTAACAAGGAATGATAACTGACTTAAATCTTCTGAATGGTATTTGTGTTCGTACATTATAATCTGGCGTCTACTGTATGAATAGGAAGTAATGATTTTACATCAAAAATTACTCCAATATCTGATTTCATTTTTTGTAAATCTAACTCTAAAAATTCGTTGTGAGAAACAGCAAGTACAATTGCATCGTAATCTGATCTTAATTCTGAAGCATCATCTAACAAATCAAAATTATACTCATGTTTAACTTCTTCCTTTGAAGCCCAAGGATCAAAAACATCTACATTAACATTGTATGTTTCAAATTCTTCAATAATATCTATCACTCTTGAATTTCTAATATCTGGACAATTTTCTTTAAAGGTAATACCTAAAACTAAAACGTTAGAATCTTTAATTCTAGCTCCTTTTTGAATCATCATTTTAACTGTTTCCTGAGCAACATAACCTCCCATACTGTCGTTCATTTTACGACCAGCAAGAATAATTTCAGGATTATAACCAGATTCAATAGCTTTTTGAGCTAAGTAATAAGGATCAACACCTATGCAATGTCCTCCAACAAGACCTGGACTAAATTTTATGAAATTCCATTTTGTACCAGCAGCTTCAAGCACTGCTTTGGTATCTATATCTAACAATCTAAATATTTTAGACAATTCATTAACAAAAGCAATATTGATATCTCTTTGAGAATTCTCAATAACCTTAGCTGCTTCAGCAACCTTAATTGATGGTGCACAATGTGTACCAGCTGTTATAATACTCTTGTATAAATCATCAACTATTACTGCTATTTCTGGAGTTGAACCAGAAGTAACTTTAAGTATTTTAGTAACTGTATGTTTTTTGTCTCCTGGATTAATTCGTTCTGGAGAATAACCTGCGAAAAAATCATCGTTAAATTTCAATCCTGAATGTTCTACTAAAATTGGAACACAGATATCTTCAGTTGCACCAGGATATACTGTAGATTCATAAATAACAATATCTCCTTTTTTAAGTACTTTACCGACGCACTCACTTGCTTTAATCAATGGCGTAAAGACAGGTCTTTTAAGCTCATCAGTAGGTGTTGGAACAGTAACAATATATATATTTGAATCAGCCAAATGACTCACATCATTAGTGATGAACAGTCCTGTTTTAGAATTTGGATCAGTAGTTAGTACAGATTTCAAATAATCGCCTTCAACTTCTAAAGTTTTATCAATACCATTATTAAGTTCATTTATACGTTTCTCATTGATATCAAATCCAATGACCATATATTTTTTAGCAAACTCAACTGCAAGCGGTAAGCCAACATAACCAAGTCCAAGAATCGCTATTTTATGTGTATTATTCATCTTCTAATTTACTATTGATTTTAAAATAAAGCTCAAATCTAAAGAAAAACTATAATTCTCAATGTATTTTTTGTTTATTTCAACCTTATCAGGCCAAATAATCGTTCTATTGTAGGTTTCAGGGTCAAGTTGTTGTGACAAAATTGATTCTTCATCTTTATATTTTAAAGTTGCTGGACCTGTTATACCTGGCTTGACTTTTAATATCATTCTATCTTCATCTTCTAATACATCTGCGAAGCCCAGAACATCTGGTCTTGGACCAACAAACCCCATATTACCAATAAGTACATTAAAAATTTGTGGAAGCTCGTCTAGTTTGTATTGTCTTAAAAGCTTTCCGAAACGTGTTGCACTTAAATCTAAATGTCCTAAAACATGTTTTTCCTTACGTAAGGTTCTAATCTTATAAATATGAAACAGCTTACCATGTTGACCAATTCTTTTTTGCAAAAACAATCCGATCTGACCTGTATCAAGGGTTGCTATAACCACAAAAACAATAATTGGAATAATCAACACAGGAATTAATAGGATAGCAAACATTAAGTCAAAAGAGCGTTTCACTCTAAGTTGAGATTTTGTTATCACAATTATGCGCGGTTAAAAACTTTTTTTATACGATTCCATATCGATTTTTTATCCTTATCATGATAGGCATTGCCATAAACACCATAGCCATAACCATAGCCATAACCGTATCCATAACCATAACCATAATTATGATTTGTCTTATGTTTATAGAAATTAAGAACGAAACTAATATTTTTCACTTCTCCAGTTCTATATTTAGCATTAATAAGTGACAACATACCTTTTTTAGTATAATCTAAGCGAATCATAAAAATAGTGGCATCAGCATACTGAGTAAGTTCGAGAGCATCTGTTACTAATCCTAAAGGAGGTGTATCCAATACAATCATATCATAATCTTTTCTAAGATTAGCGATAAGATCTCGCATTTTATCAGACATTAAAAGCTCTGATGGATTTGGAGGTACAGGTCCAGATGGAACAATATCTAAATTTTCAATTTGAGTTGAGTATTTTACTTTTTCAAATGTATGTTCATCTATTAGGTAATTCACAACACCCAAATCATTTTCGATATTAAAATCTCCGAAAATTTTAGGTTTTCGTAAATCAAGACCCAATAAAATTGTTTTCTTTCCAGACAAGGCATAAACTGTAGCAATATTAATAGAACAAAAGGTCTTACCTTCTCCACTAACCGAAGACGTAATCATTAAGGTCTTTCCTTCGGCACTACCTTGTTTCTTATAAATAAATTGCAAACTTGATCGAATTGCTCTAAACGACTCTGAAACGGCCGATTTAGGTTTCTCAAAAACAATTAAATTATTTTTATAATTATACTTACCTATTAATCCTAAAATTGGAATTTTAGACAATTGTTCAATTTCATCAGACCCATGGATTGTATTATCTAATAGGAAAATGACAAAAATTAAAAACATGGGAATAAAAAAGCCCATCATTAAAGCCATCATATAATTCAGTGACTTATTTGGCCCAATTATTCCGCCTCCAATATCTTTTGCTTCATCAATTACAGAAAGATCCGATATATTAGCAGCTTTAACTATAGCAGCTTCACTTCTCTTCATCATATAAATATCATAGGCCTCTTGGCTAATATCTAATTTTCTTTGAATTTTCAAAAACTGTTGCTGATCTTCTGGCAATCCACTCAACTTAGCTTCTAAGTTTGCGATGTTCCTATTCACAGTAGATAACTGAATGCGGATCGTTTTCTTTGTTGCATCTATAGTCTCAAGAAGTACATTTTTTTCTGAATCAATACGACGGTCTAAATCCTTAAAAAGTCCTGAACTTTCTTTGGTTGTATATTCCAAATTTTGACGTTCAGCAGCTAATTCTATGATTTTAGAAACGCTATTAAGAATATTCACTTCATCTATACCTGCACTTGTAGGTGCAGCAATATTGGTGTAGTCTGTTTTAGTATTTAAATAAATTTCAAGATTATTTAAGTAGTCTAATTTTGATTCTTCTTCTTGCTTTGAAAAATCAAATTGTCGCAGTTGGTCTGAAATTTGAGTAATTTCATTTGTAACATCAAACACCTTGTTTTTCTTTCTGAATTTATTCATCTCATCTGTAACATCTTTGAGATTATTGTTTACAGCTGCGAGACTACTATCAATAAATTTTATGGTATTTGTTGCGTATAAATTCTTTCTATCTAATTCAGTCTTACTTAAAATAGCTGATGTCGCATTAAGATAGTCTACAATTTTAGCTTTATTGTTTCCTGATAATTGTAATCTTAAAATAGAAGATGAAGATTGAGAAAAAGGTCCAATTATAATTCTTGATTTATAACTATTAACAATAGCATCAAAATTACTAAACTTTACAAAAAACTCAGTACCAGGTTTGACATTCTGGGAAGGTTTGACGACAACTTTACCGTTAAGAAAAGGTAATTCTATTGTTTCACCATTTTTATACTTCTTAGTAAAAACACCTACTGGCACTTCAATTCTAGAGATAGATTTATCCTCATATTTTTGAGCTGAAGATGTTAATCCTTCAAATTCTGTAAACACTTCAAATTCATTCGTACTAATAAATCGAATCCCTATAGGATAACCAACCGCCTGATTTTTAGATTTATCCATTAAAAAATCAAATGGAGCCTTATTATAAATATCTTCTTTTCTATACTTACCTTCCGACAAGTATTCCATATAGAACTGAAGAGAATCTACAACTTTTTCATTGTGACTTCTTGTCTTTATAGCTGTAAGTATCTTACCAACTTTACCAGAAACTCCTCCCCAATTAAAGGATATACTTGTATTTGCGGTAAAAAAAGGATTTTGATCATTATCAACAGAAATCAATGAATCCAATTTATAGACATTCTGTTTTCTAACATTAATAAAGTACGCTATTGACATAGCTAAGCCTACACAAAGGAATACAAATTTCCATAAGTTTAATACTTTAAAGAGATAACCTCTAAAGTCAAAACTTACGCGACCAGAATCTTCGTTATCTAAATAGTCTTGATTTGACATGTTACTTTGATGCTCTATCTATTAATAAAAGGGTTGTTGTAAATAACGTAATTATCGAAACAATTGTAGTTAAAGTTTGTATTCCTGTAGTACCCGTTCCCCAAGTTTTTTGTTTCAAGGGTTTCACATAAACAACGTCATTAGGTTGAATGTAATAAAACGGAGATTTCATTACATTAATATCTGTTAAATCTAAAGTGTGTATTTTTTGTCCTTGAGGGTATTGTCTTATAATTTGCACTTCTTTTTTGTTTCCTGTTATAGGTATTTCGCCTGCATTAGCAACAGCTTCAAAAATATTAACTCGTTCTTGATAAAGTGTAATCGAACCTGGTGAGTTAATTTCTCCACTTGCAGTAAAACGCAGTCCTGCCAATTTTACTGTAACAAAAATGTTTGCTGTTTCTTTAAATTGCTCTTCTAAAAGTTGCTTTTCAACACGTTTTTCAATTTCTTCACAAGTAAAACCAAGCACATTAATCTTACCTAATGTTGGAATACGAATATTACCATGCATATCTACAGTAAATCCATCAAAATAAGCACGTTCAGCACTGTCTGCATTTAAGTTTTCTTCACCTGCTGGATTCAAAATTGATACGGTTTCTTGATCGAGAGCTTTTACCCTAATATTCAAAATATCATTAATTTGAACTCTGTATGGTTTTTGCATCTCAACCATTACCTGTGTTGAGTCTGTAAGCATATCATTCTCTTGAAGATAAACAATATCCTTGATAGGTATGCACGATGTAGACACTGTCTCTTATACACATCTGACGCTGCCGACGATCTACTCTGTGTAG
>OJDV01000577.1_pt1 | contig 12801 bp, 11 predicted proteins | sample 1592911 | NCBI WGS metagenome assembly OJDV01 (sample SAMN05416860, study PRJEB24817) | seawater metagenome | isolation source: Sea water | place: Canada:Atlantic | collected 2013-11 | reverse complement strand
GTGTATAAGAGACAGGTTCGGAATGAGCTTTTTTGATTTATAACAATTCCCGTTTAATACCGTTTATGTTTCTTTGTTCTATGAAAGGATTGTTCTATTTCTTGTTATTTACCTGTTTTCAAGTAACCGCACAGACTGATACTATTACCGTCTACTTCGAAATTGGAAGTTTTGAAGCTATTCTACTGGAGTTGAAAAAACTAGATGTAAACAAGAAATATTGGAAAAAGATTGATATTATTTCTTACACCGATTATTTAGGTTCGAGTGAATTAAATAATAAATTATCTATTGAAAGATCGAGAGAAATACGATCAAGGTTAGTGCAAAGAGGATTAGATACAGAAGTGTTGGGCAATGTTGAAGGAAGAGGGGCAATTGGCGAAACTCTTGAGAGTAATGAAGGAATTCAAGAAAGCAGAAGAACAGATGTAGTTATTTGGACAACAAACAAGGATACTCCAGAGGACAAAATAATTGAGGTAGTAGAAGATAGGAGTCCAAAAATTATTAAAAAGGTAGAATTAAAATCTCAGATTGAGTCAGCTGATATTGGTGACCACTTAGTGTTGAAAGATATGATCTTTATACCAGGTCAACATTTTTTAACCGAAGAGAGCGCTCCATCTTATGATGAATTATTCCAGCTGCTAAAGAAAAATCCTAATTTGAGAATTAAGATAGAGGGCCATATTTGTTGTAAAATAGATGATGAAGATGGGCTTGATTTGGCAACAAATAAATTCAACCTTTCTGAAGCACGAGCGAAGTACGTATATGACAGTTTGATTGAAGATGGCATTTCTGAAGATCGGCTTTCTTTTGAGGGATTTGCCAGAAATAACCCAATCTTCCCGGATGAGATTAATGAAGAAGAAAAAATGGGGAACAGAAGAGTAGAAATTAGAATTATAGAGAAGTAAGCTTATTTTCTTTTATCCAATTTATTTGTGCTTTTTTACCCTTTTCTATACTACCATAGTCTTTCTGAATTCCTAAAAATTCAGCACCATTTAAGGTTCCCCATTGTATCAATGTTTCCATTGGAATTTGTGGAAAGTGATTCTCAATGGTTTGAATTTCTTCCCATATGCTCAAGGTATCATTAGAAGATAAACTATCTGTCCCCAAAGTACACTTCACTGCTTGTTCGATAAACTGCGGAATATTTGGCAATTGATCTTCGATGTATAAGTTCGCTTTTGGACAAAAACACCAGTACAAGTTAGCATGCATTTTTTCGGCTAATTCAATATCCTTTATAGATGTAAACGTATTGTGTACGAGCAGTAAAGGAGTTTCTATTGGAAGTCGTTTTAAATAACTTTGAAGCGAAGATTTTCCCGTTTTTGGAAACTTTGACATATCATTGCCAAAGTTTTTCATCATGTCAACCAATTTCCCACCTCCACTTTCAAACATATCGTTTTCAGCTTTTGATTCTTGATTATGAATGCTCAATGGCGTGTTTCTGTCTTGCGTGGCAATGTTTTCAAAAAGCTTTTCCGATACCGAATAAGGACTATGTGGAACAATTGAGCTATTTAATCCTACTTCCGTGAAAGACGCTTTTAATTGTTGACCTTGCTCCAATATTGAATCTGCAAGCTGAGTTCGAAAACCAAACAATTCCACAAAAGTATGGTAGGTAATAAATGAAGATAATTTAGTTTCTACTGTAGCGTCTCCATTTGAAATATCACCAACAGCCACAATTCCTGCTAGTTTCATTTCAGTATCTGCATCTTCAATGGCCCTGAGTTTTTCCTCGTCACTTGCATTACGAATCTTTTGCAGCTCAACAATAAAATTTTGAATCCCTGTATTTTGGCTCACTTTTCCTTTTAGGTGTGAAAGCTCTAGGTGACAATGCGTATTCACAAATCCTGGGCAAAGAGCGCCCTCAAAATATTCTATAGCCACACCTTTAGCACTTACGTCTTGACCCACTTCTACAATTCTATTGTCCTCATCAATGGCTAATATTCCATCAATTATATAATCTCCTTTACCGGTATATAATTTATCTGTTTTAAGAAGTCGCTGAATCAAAGTGAAGTAATTTAATGAAGCACAAAAATATAGATTATTGAGATGGTGAATGGGTTCAGAGTTTGGTATTACCTTTGCAGCCGCTATGAAATCTACAAAGCAAAACATACGAAACCTAAGCTTGGACGAAATGAAAACTCTTTTTGTAGAAAAGGGCGAAAAAGCATTTAGAGCCAAGCAGTTGTACGAATGGCTTTGGAAAAAGTCAGCTCGGTCTTTCGATGAAATGACAAACCTTTCGATAGAGTTAAGAGAAAAGTTACTAGAGGAATTTGAAATTCCTGCGGTAACTGTTGTTGAAGAGCAAATTAGCGAGGACCAAACAATTAAAAATGCTTTCCGACTAGCAGATGGAAAAATCACCGAAGGTGTTTTAATTCCTACCCAGAAAAGGGTTACGGCATGTATATCATCACAAGTCGGCTGCAGCCTTACGTGTAAGTTTTGTGCTACCGGCAAATTGAAATTAATGCGAAACATTCAATTTGATGAGATTTATGACCAAGTGGCCATTATAAAAGAACAAGCAGAGAAGCATTATGATCGACCATTATCTAATATCGTTTACATGGGCATGGGAGAACCATTGCTCAACTACAGCCAGGTTTTAAAATCCATAGAACGCATCACTGCAGAAGATGGTCTTGGTATGTCTCCAAAGCGAATAACTGTTTCTACAGCAGGCATTGCAAAGTTGATTAAACGCCTTGGAGATGATGAAGTTAAATTTAACTTAGCGGTTTCATTGCACGCTGCGAATGATGAAAAGAGGAGTAAAATAATGCCAATCAACGACCAAAACAACTTGGAAATTTTGGCAGACTCATTGAAGTACTTTTATGAAAAGACTGAAACTAGAGTAACTTTTGAGTACATTATTTTCAAAGACTTTAACGATGAAATTCAGGACGCCAAAGAGTTAGTAGAATTCTGCAAACACATTCCGTGTAAAATAAACATCATAGAATACAATCCTATCGATGATGCAGAATTTCAACAAGCTAGTACTAAAAAAGTGGATGCTTTTGCTTCATATTTAGAAAGCAACCACCTGATTGTCAATATTAGAAGAAGTAGAGGGAAAGACATAGACGCTGCTTGCGGACAATTGGCCAACAAAAATGGAGCAATTGCTGTCTAGTTGGTGTAAATTTGAATGGTAAATGAGCAAAATTAACGTACAAGATATAAAAGCTCCTGTGGCTAAGGAGATGCAAGAATTTGAAAAGCATTTCAAAGAAAGCATGAAAAGTACGGTTCCGCTTTTAGATAAAATCACGCATTATATTGTGAAAAGAAAAGGCAAGCAGATGCGCCCGCTTTTTGTTTTTCTAACTGCCAAGCTATTTCATAATATTAACCCTTCAACGTACCGGGCGGCTTCATTAATTGAACTTTTACATACTGCCACCTTAGTTCACGATGATGTCGTAGATGAATCATATAAAAGAAGAGGATTTTTTAGCATAAATGCTCTTTGGAAAAACAAGATCGCGGTATTGGTTGGAGACTATTTACTTTCTCGAGGGTTATTACTTTCGGTTGAAAATGAAGAATTTGATTTATTAAAAATTGTTTCAACGTCTGTAAAATTAATGAGCGAAGGAGAGCTTTTACAAATTGAGAAAGCAAGAAAACTAGACATTGAGGAAGATGTCTATTTTGATATCATCACAAAGAAAACAGCCACATTAATAGCCTCATGTTGTGCAACAGGCGCGAAATCAGCGAAACAAGATGATGCTACAGTTGAGAAAATGAGACTATTTGGCGAAAAAATTGGAATCAGTTTTCAAATTAAAGATGACCTATTTGATTATGGTAGTGGTGAAAATTTAGGAAAACCAACAGGCATCGATATTAAAGAAAAGAAGATGACTCTTCCTTTAATTTATGCTTTGCGGAAAGCTGACAGTTCCAAAAGGAGAAAAATCATCAACATTGTTAAGAAGAACAATAACAGTGAGAAAAAAATCAAGGAAGTAATAGACTTTGTAATTGACTCTGGAGGGTTAGAATACGCTACTGAAAAGATGCTTAAATATAGAGAAGATGCTTTAGAAATTCTTTCTGAATTTGAGAACAATGAGGCAAAAGAGTCATTAAAAAATTTAGTTTTATACACCACAGAACGAACAAAATAAAAATGAGAATAATAACTTTTTTATCATTGACTCTTGTACTTTTTTCCTGTAGCAACTCTGCTCCAGAAGACAAAGATCAAGTTACCGAAAGAAATGTCGAGCAAGTTCTAGAACACTATAGTAATGGAATTAAGAAGCTTGAGGGAGAAAAGGTAAATGGAGAACGACATGGTATGTGGAAATACTATTATGCCAATGGGTTTTTATGGAGTGAAGGGAAGTTCTGGTATGGTGAGCGCAAAGGTTATTCAGTTATTTATTACAATACCGGAAAAAAGCAAATGGAAGGCGATTATGTAAAGGATTTAAAGGTTGGCAAATGGAAGCTTTGGAACCCTGACGGGTCTTTGAACAAAATTATAGATCTTGATAAAATGCTGAGTGCCGAAGATTCCTTAAAACTAGAACTATTGCCTACAAATAATTAGCAAAAGTGATCCCTAAAGAAACTGTAAGCCAAATTGTAGAAACTGCTCGTATTGACGAGGTAGTTGGTGAATGGGTAAACCTTAAAAAAAGGGGTGCCAACATGCTAGGCTTATGTCCATTTCATAATGAGAAATCTCCATCATTTACAGTTTCCCCTGCAAAAGGAATTTATAAATGTTTTGGTTGCGGAGAAGCAGGAGGATCTGTGAACTTTGTGATGGCTCATGAGCAATATTCGTATCCAGAAGCACTCAAGTTCTTAGCCAACAAGTACAACATTGAAATTGAGGAAGAAGAGCAAACTCCAGAACAGGTTTTAGAAGCAAATGCCAAAGAAAGCTTATTCATAGTCAACGACTTTGCCGCTACTTACTTTAACGACCAACTATTAAATTCTGAGAACGGAAGAGCTATTGGATTAAGTTATTTTAAAGAACGGGGATTTAGAGAAGAAACGATTGAAAAATTCAAATTGGGATATAGCCATGACGAATGGACCAACTTTACCGATGCCGCTTTAAAGAATAGTTACAACATAGAATTTCTTGATAAAACAGGTCTCACCATTGTAAAAGGAGAAAAAAAATTCGACCGCTTTAAAGGTCGGGTGATGTTCCCTATTCAAAACATTTCAGGAAGGGTTATTGGTTTTGGAGGAAGGACACTGTCTGCTGATAAAAAAATCGCAAAATATCTAAACTCTCCGGAGTCTGACATTTACCATAAAAGCCGAGTTCTTTATGGTTTGAACTTGGCTAAAAAGTCTATTATTTCACAAGATCGATGTTTCTTGGTTGAAGGATATACAGATGTTATTTCACTGCATCAAAATGGAATTGAGAATGTGGTTTCTAGTTCAGGAACATCACTAACAACTGATCAAATTCGCCTAATTAAACGCTATACACAGAACGTAACTATACTTTTTGATGGAGACACAGCAGGTATAAAAGCAGCGTTTCGAGGAATTGATATGATTCTTGAAGAGGGCCTGAATGTTCGTGTGTTGGCGTTTGCTGATGGAGAGGACCCAGATTCTTTTGCTAAAAGTCACAGTACTTCCGAAATAACCGAATATCTTGACAAAGAATCTTTTGACTTTATTCGTTTTAAAACCAATCTATTACTCAAAGAAACAGGGGATGACCCAATCAAAAGAGCCGGGTTAATCAAAGAAATTGTTAGCAGCATTGCGCTCATTCCAGACCCGATTGCACGTTCTGTTTATTTGCAAGAATGTAGCAATTTAATGGAAATTGGCGAGCAAGCCTTATTGAGTGAATTAAACAAAGTAAGAAGGAATAAGCTAAGCAAGAAAATTCAGCAACAAGAGCGAGATCAGGCAAGAGACGAAGGTCCACCACCAGACTTTTTTCATGAAATTGGAATTCCTGAAAGTCAAGAAAAAAGCACAAAAATTGATATTCTTGCAGAGCAAGAAAGTGATATAATCAGAACTTTTGTTAAGTATGGTACTATTGAGGTTGACATCCCAACAGACGTTGAAAATGAAGGAGAAGCAGAATCTATAAAGGCTAGTGTTGCAGAATATTTAGTGTTCGAAATTGAGAAAGATGAATTGCAGTTTAACAATCCAATCTTTCGAAAGATCTATCTTCTTTTTAAAAATGCTGTTGAGAGTGATAATCAAGTTGAAGAACGAAATTTGGTAACCAATACAGACAATGATATTAGCAGTTTCACAATTGAATGCCTAATGGAAAAATATACTTTGAGTTTAAATTGGGAAGAAAAACACAAAATTTTAACTCTAACCGAAGATTTAATTTTGCCAAAAAAAATTCATAAAGGTATTTGCTCTTGGAGATTGAATAGGGTTGAACAACTAATTACAGAGAAACAGCAACAATTAAAAAGTAAAAATGTAGATTACGATATCATTCTGAGTGATATTATGAAATTAATGGAAGCAAAGAGGAAGTTAGCTCACGAATTAGGCAGAATAATTTTACATTAATGATTGAAGAAGAAGCAAAAAGCATTTGGAAGAGCATTCAAGAAATTTTGGAATATCATATTCTAGAACTCGGAGAATATCATCTTTCAATCTACAACATTATTGTAGTCGCACTCATCCTTATTACAGCTAGACTAATCACATCTAATTTAGCAAAATACCTCCGTAAACGAATTACCCAAACCGAAGACCCTTTTGATGGGAAAGCACTTGCCTTAATTCAAATAGGTAAATATGTAATCTACTTATTAGCTATTTTGCTCGCAATTAGAAGTGTTGGATTTAACATCACGCCTATTCTTTTAGGTTCCTCAGCTCTTTTTATTGGTTTAGGATTTGGCTTGCAAGATGCTTTTAAAGACTTTATTTCAGGTCTTATTCTATTGTTTGAAGGCGACGTGGTGATCGGCGATATTATAGAATTCGAAAATGGCATTCTAGCTACAGTTAAAGAAATCAAACTTCGAACTTCAAAAGTTCGAACAAGAGATGGGATCGTAATATTTGTTCCAAATTCTCAGTTAACTAACAATCGAGTAATCAATTGGACCAATAGCAATGTTTTAACCCGTTTTCATGTTGGAGTTGGAGTTGCCTATGGTTCTGATACCGAATTAGTAGAAAAAATACTAACGGAAGTAGCAAAAGAGGACAATGCAGTAAATATGAAAATCAAACCATTTGTACGTTTTCTCAACTTTGGTGAGTCTTCATTAGATTTTGAAGTCCATTTTTGGTCAAAAGAAGTATGGAGAATTGAATTCGTAAAGAGTAGAATGCGATTTGCTATCGACAAAAAGTTTAGAGAAAACAATGTATCTATTCCTTTCCCGCAGAGAGATTTGCACTTGAGAAGTTCTGAGGTAACATTAACTTCTAACGAATAATTAGAGAATGAAGGGCTTGATTTATTCAATAGTTCGCTTATATCACTCCTTGCCAGTTCATGGTAAAATATGGCATAGAAATTTTTTAATTTGGAGACACAAACACCTCAATAACCGCCAATTTATTTTATTACTGAGCATTTTAATCGGAGTCTCTTCTGGACTGCTTGCAGTAGTTTTGAAGAAAGCGGTTCATTTTATCCAATTACTCCTTGAGCCCAACAAACTCAACTCGTATGAAAATTACTTATACCTGATTTATCCAGCGATTGGAATTATTATTACCGTATTAATAGTTCGACATTTAATAAAAAGAAGAGTCGGGCACGGCATTCCTACTACACTTTACGCTATTTCTAAAAAGGACTCCAATTTATCTTTTTCAGCCATCTATGCCCCAATCTTAACCAGTATGATTACGGTTGGATTTGGAGGGTCTGTAGGACTGGAAGGCCCAACTGTTGGTGCTAGTAGTGCTATTGGTTCAAATTACGCACGTTTGGGCAGAATGAATTACAAAACCACCACGTTGCTTTTGGGTTGCGGCGCCGCATCAGCTATGTCGGGAATATTTCTAGCACCCATTGCTGCAATCGTATTTGCATTGGAGGTGATCATGTTAGACCTCACAGCAGGCTCCCTTATCCCACTATTACTTGCTTCTGTTTCAGCTACCCTTACATCTAGTTTCATGCTTGGAAATGAGGTATTATTCGATATTGAATTAACCGAAGTATTTACATTCAGCGATTTACCATTTTACGCTTTATTGGGTGTTTTCACAGGATTACTTTCAGTTTATTTTTGTAAAACGTATTGGTCTATTGAAAGTGTTTTCGAAAGGTTCGGTTCACAGACCAAGAAAATCATAGTGGGCTCTGCTGTTTTAGGCTTACTACTTTTTCTGTTTCCCCCTTTATACGGTGAAGGGTTTGGCGCAATAAAAAGTCTATTAAATGGCGATGAATATGCCTTATTAGAAGGTAGTTTCTTTTACCAATGGAAGTCTCAACTTTGGGTGCTCATTATCTTTCTTTTTGCTATAGTTTTTCTAAAATCTGTTGCGACAGCTGTTACATTAGGAGCAGGAGGCATCGGAGGAACATTTGCTCCTTCTTTGTTTATAGGTTCTGTTTTCGGATTCTCATTCTCAAAATTGCTGAATAGCTTAGGCTGGTTCAACCTATCGGAAAAGAATTTTGCCCTGGTTGGAATGGGTGGTGTAGTTGCAGGAATTTTACATGCTCCGCTAACGGGTCTTTTTTTAATTGCTGAAATAACAGGAGGTTATGACTTAGTCATCCCTCTAATGCTTACAGCTGCAATTTCATTTTTAACTTCTAAATACTTTAACCCTCATTCACTTTACACCATGCAGTTGGCAAAGCGAGGAGAATTAATAACTCACGATAAAGATAAAGCCGTTTTGACTTTAATGAATTTACAAGCCGAAGTTGAAAACGATTTTAGCCCTGTTTCACCTCAAGATAGTTTAAGAATTTTGGTTAAAACCGTTTCAAAATCCAAGCGCAATATTTTTCCAGTAGTGAATAAAAACAGTGGTTTGGAAGGAATTGTATTCTTAGATGATATTCGTCAAATGATGTTTGAGCCAGAGAAATATGACGAAATATTTGTGAATGAAATTATGCGAGATTTTCCAGCCTCAATTTCTTCAAAAGATCACATGGATTTAGTCATGGAGAAGTTTAATAAAACTGGGGCATGGAATTTGCCTGTTATTGACGACGGCACATATGTTGGGTTTGTTTCCAAATCAAAACTATTTAATGCCTATCGAAAAGTTTTACAAGATTTCTCTGACGAATAACATAAATTACTCTCTAAATAAATATAAATTCGCAAAAAAATTAAACAATGAAAAAGTTATTTTTTCTGTTTCTCTTTCTTCCAATTACTGTTTTAGCTCAAGAACCTACTTTCAAAAAAGGTATCCCAGATGATTTGGATAAAGAGAAAATTATTTTCTTAGAGCATGAACCGATAAAAGTAACCGCCAGGGAAAAATCAAAAAAAGCCGAAAAATATCTTTATGAGAGACAGACTAACCACAATAAGGTTCTAAATGAGTCTAATCAAATTCTAAATGGGGCCGCTCTCGCCTACCCTTTTGAATATGCAATTACGACACCTTCAACATACTTAGCTCTTGCTAAAGCAGGTTATAAATATGTATTGCAAAGCAGTGTGTATAATTACGATCACTTAACAGGCCAACCTACTGAAGATGAACTAACCGTTTTTGGATATTACATTTTCGACATGGAAAATAATATTGCATATGAGGTTTTCCATTTGGATGAAATGAAGGTGTATGATTTTAAATTGATTATTAAGAAGTTAAATAAAGCCATTAACGCAGCTAAATAATCTTATAAAATCATTCCAGCCCCAACTGTTTCGTTAGTTGCTTCATCAATAATAATTAAGCTTCCTGTAGCTCTGTTTCGTTTATATTCATCGGTAAATAAAGGCTTGGTAGTTCTTACCGAAATCCTTCCTATATCATTCATTTTAATCTCTTTGTCATCTTCCAATCTGTGAAGAGTGTTGATATCAACCTTATACTTTATCTCCTTCACTACGCATCTTACATCATTCGAAGTATGCTTAATAGCATATTTCCCTCTTAATTGAAGCGGCTTTTCATTTAACCAACACACCATTAAATCAACATCTTGTGTAATATTTGGTTGATTATTTTCCCTTACAATCATGTCGCCTCTGCTTATGTCAATTTCATCTTCTAGTGTCAAAGTAACAGACATTGGGGCAAAAGCTTCTTCCACTGGACCAGCCATTGTGTCAATAGATTTTATTGTAGAGCTAAATCCTGATGGTAAAGCAGTTACTTTATCTCCCGGCTTAAACACTCCTCCAGCAATTCTACCAGCGTATCCTCGATAATCATGAAATTCATCCGATTGAGGTCGTATTACATATTGAACAGGAAAGCGGCAATCAACATGATTATGATCACTCCCGATATGAATATTTTCCAGTAAATAAAGTAAGGTCCCACCTTGGTACCAATCCATATTTACGGACTTGTTCACAACATTATCTCCATTTAAGGCAGAAATTGGAATAAAGTTTATGTCCTTAATTCCTAATTTAGAAACAAAAGCTTCAGTGTCTTTTTTAATACTTTCGAAAGTCTCCTCGCTATATTCAACTAAATCCATTTTATTAATACAGAATACAACATGCGGAATACCAAGCAAAGACGCTATAAATGTATGACGATAGGTTTGCTCAATAATTCCCTTTCTAGCATCAATTAAGATAATAGAGAGGTTAGATGTTGAAGCTCCAGTAACCATATTTCGAGTATATTGAATATGTCCTGGAGTATCTGCGATGATAAATTTTCTTTTCGGTGTTGCAAAATAGCGATAAGCTACGTCTATTGTTATACCCTGCTCTCTTTCAGAACGAAGTCCATCAGTTAACAGTGCCAAATTCACACTCGTTTCACCTTTCTTCTTGCTACTAGCTTCTATTGCATCGTATTGATCTTGGAATATTGATTTACTATCATACAGCATTCTACCTATTAGAGTGCTCTTCCCGTCATCTACACTGCCCGCTGTTGAAAATCTCAACAACTCCATGTCTAAGTACGATTTGCTTTCCATTTTTTCTTCTTGTTAATTATCGATTGTCGATTCGCAATCGATTAAAAATATCCTTGTTTTTTTCTATCTTCCATTGCAGCTTCAGATCTTTTATCATCAGAACGTGTTCCTCTTTCAGTTGTTCTTGCTGCTGCAACTTCTTCAATAATTTTTTCTATTGTATCTGCATTTGACTCTACTGCTCCCGTACAAGTTGCATCCCCAATTGTTCTAAATCTAACTTGCATTCTGGTTGTTTGCTCTGTATCTCTTTGTTCAATAAAATCACAAGTTGACATTACAACTCCATCTCTTACAAAAACATCTCTTTCATGAGCTAAATATATAGATGGTATTTCTATTTTTTCATGTAAAATATACTGCCAAACATCCATCTCAGTCCAATTACTAATTGGAAAAACTCTGAAATGCTCTCCCATATGTTTCTTTCCATTAAAAATATTCCAAAGCTCTGGTCTTTGATTTTTAGGATCCCATTGACCAAAATCATCTCTATGAGAGAAAAATCTTTCTTTTGCCCTTGCTTTCTCTTCATCTCTTCTAGCTCCCCCCATTGCACAATCAAACCTATGCTCTTCTATAGTATCAAGCAAAGTGACTGTTTGTAAAGCATTTCTACTAGCGTTATATCCCTTTTCTTCAATAGCTTTTCCTTCATCAATAGATTGCTGTACAGATCCTATTATCAAATTTGCCCCAATATTCTCAACAAATCTATCTCTAAACTCAATTGTTTCAGGGAAGTTATGCCCTGTATCTACATGCACTAAAGGAAAAGGAATTTTACCAGGCCAAAAAGCCTTCCTAGCCATATGAGCTACTATTATAGAGTCTTTACCTCCTGAGAATAATAGCGCAGGGTTTTCAAATTGAGAAGCAACTTCGCGCAATATATATATTGCTTCAGCTTCGAGTTCTTGTAAATGTGTTAAATTATATGATTGCATATAGCTTTATATTAAAAATCAAAAGTAAGTAATGTATTTGCAAAAAATAAATCGATTTGAAACAAAAAGAGTTCAAATTAATTTGAACTCTTTTTTTATTTTTTTAGAATTTAGCTCTTGACTTTCTTCTTCTTCGTTTTTTCTTACCAAGAACCCAACTGTGTTTAGCTCTATAAAATTTACTCCTACCTCTTATTGCCCAACTAAAATTAATAGTTGCGGTAGCATAAGCATCATCATGCTCAGAATCACCTCTTTTACTACCTGATTTAAAATGATGAAGTTGAACTGTCTCATCATCAATTTCATCAATTAAAGCTTGTGTTGTTTTATTAGAAATCCCATCATAACTTGAAGTATACACTGAACTAGCATCATCAATATAGTCAGTAAAAGTAGTCCGCCAACCTACCTCCATTCCCAACCTATATTTTCTGTTTATTGTGTAATAAAATCCTATACCAAGAGGTAATGTTAAATTAAAACTACTATAAGAAACCCCCTCAGTTTCTAACGGCTTTAAAGAAACCCAGTCACCTGCATCTGTTTGCCCTTTTGGATTACTATAAAATAAACCAATCCCTCCATAAAGGTACAAATTAAAGTCTGAAGAATAACGACCAGTACCTCCTACATCATTAACCTTATAGATATACAACCTGTCTCTTATACACATCTCCGAGCCCACGAGACAGGCAGAAATCT
>OJDV01000575.1_pt1 | contig 12843 bp, 11 predicted proteins | sample 1592911 | NCBI WGS metagenome assembly OJDV01 (sample SAMN05416860, study PRJEB24817) | seawater metagenome | isolation source: Sea water | place: Canada:Atlantic | collected 2013-11 | reverse complement strand
GGGGTTGCGCTCCGGCTCAGTCTCCAGGCCAATCAACCCGGCAATGGCATCCAGATGGGTCATCTCTGCGTCCTTGGCGACGTCCTCATAGATCAGCTCCACCGGGGTGATGCCATGGCTGGCGAAGAACCGGCTCCAGGCCAGGTTTTCCAGCACAATTGCGGTCACATAATTCAGCAGGGTCTCGTAGCGGTAGACGGTTTTCTTATTGTAATCGTCGCTATAACCACGGGCCAGATTGCCGGCAAAATGTGCGTCTTCGGGGTTGGCGGTGGCGTGATTGATGCCGGTCTGTTTGGCCATCAATCGCGAGATCGCCTGGGCCACCGTATCACGCCGGGTGATCTTGACCCATTTTGCGTCTTGAAAGGCGCGGGCAAAATGTCCAAATTCGCGGTCCTGGTCAGGGTCATCTTTGGGACCAGCTGGAAACACCTCGGTCAGGCAGGCGTCTATATTGTGCAATTGATTGGCCATGACCTTGACCGCCATGACGCCGGTGTCACCGCAGGCGCGTTTGAGAACCCCGGCAAAGGCCTCTTGCCAGTTGACCTGGGTCTTGCTCGGATCCCAGGGCACAAACCACTCTTCCGGCTGGCCGAGGATGCCAGTGTTGCGCATGTCCTCGATGATCATGGTGGAGCCACATCTCTGGGTGGCACACAGAACGATTTGTGACATGGGACCTCATCTCTGATGTGGGGACCTCCCCAGCGGTGATCTGATCAGTCTTGAGCAGGGTGCAATAAGCCCTCCAGTTGTAGTGTTCGATGGCTGGGGGATCAAAGTCAAGGCGTAGTCCAATAGTCTAATGCCTTGGTTTGATGTGTTTCCGGATCTGGCCCGGTCAGGATTGCGGCAAATCGGTGCTATAGCCGAAGTGATCGAAGTCTGCCGCGTCCATGCCGCTGATAAAGGCCAGGTCCCGGGGGCTGATCTCGGGCACCGGGCCGGGTGGACCTTTGTCCAGCGTCTTGACCCGGTTTGCATGGCTGTTGATATGCCCCAGGCGCGTGGGGCTGCTGGTGCCGGCCAGCTTGTCCAGCCAGCGCACCAGCGGGTCCAGCCCCTGTTCCAGTCTGAAAATCCGGGCCTCCTGTGGCACCAGATCCCGCATCGGGCGCAGGTGATTGTCAAACAGAAAGGCATCCCCCTGGCGTTGGCCGGGCACCGTGCGCAGCCAGGCGCTGAAACTGACCTCCGCGGGCAGCGTCTCTTCGATGTCGCGCTGATACAGGAAAACACTGCGCAGTCGTAGCGCCGGATGGCGGACCACCGCAAAGCGGGCGGCAAAGAAGGTGGGCGGCATCAGCCGGTCCAGCGCCTCGGTGTTCACATGCTGAGGCGAGGTTTTGGTCCAGAGCTGGTCTGCCGGGGTTTGCATGTGGCTTCGGTCCAGAAACCCCAGGGCGCCAAAGCGCCCATGCAGGTAGTTCTCTACTGAGGAGCCCGCACAGCGGGGGACATGGGCAAAATAGATAAGGTTGTGATCAATCTGGACTATGGGCATTCAGGTCACCGAACAATGAAACTGCGGGCTGGGCAGGTGGGCTGGGCAGGCTGGATTGGGTCTAGGGTAGGTCATTGACATGGGTATGGAAACGAAGATTGCGTAAGAGGCGGCTTTTGCAGCCGTTGACCACCGCACAACATCAGCCGGAACAGGCTGGCAGCATTGCTGTTTTCCGGTGACAGCCCGGCTTGGGGTTGGTATGCCTGAGGGGTCCCATTTTATAATCCATTGAGTGCTATGTTGATCGAAGACACCCCTTTGTCGGGCGTAAAAATCCTCACCCCGAACCGATTTGGCGATGCCCGCGGCTTTTTCAGCGAGAGCTGGAACAAGCGGCTGCTGGCCGAGCAGGGCATCCTGTTTGATTTTGTGCAGGACAACCATTCGATGTCCGCGCAGGTCGGCACGTTGCGTGGCTTGCATTTCCAGTCACCACCTGCGGCCCAGGATAAATTGGTGCGCTGCGGTCAGGGGGCGCTGTTTGATGTGGCGGTGGATATCCGCAAGGGCTCACCCAGTTATGGCCAGTGGTTTGGGGTTGAATTGAGCGCCGAAAACGGCAAGCAACTGCTGGTGCCGGCGGGCTTTTTGCACGGCTTCATCACCCGCCAGCCCAATACCGAGATCATCTATAAATGCACCGATTATTATGCCCCCGACTGTGATGGCGCGGTGCGCTGGGACAGCTGTGGCATTGACTGGCACCATGACGGCGATGTGATGCTGTCAGACAAGGACGCGGTGGCCCCCCCTTTGGCTGACTTTGACAGTCCGTTTGTCTGGGAGGGCGCGGCATGAAGCTTTTGGTGACCGGCGGCGCCGGGTTTATTGGATCAGCGGTGGTGCGTCAGGCAGTGGCTGCAGGTCATAGCGTGATCAATCTGGATGCGCTGACCTATGCGGCTTGTCTCGACAATGTCGCCTCGGTTGCTGACAGTCCGAATTATGCTTTTGAGCAGGCAGATATCCGCGATCGCGCCGCATTGGACCGGATCTTTGCCGCGCATCAGCCGGACGCGGTGATGCATCTGGCCGCCGAAAGTCATGTGGATCGCTCAATCGACGGGCCTGGCGATTTCATCGAGACCAATATCACCGGCACCTTCAACATGCTGGAGGCGGCGCGCAAATACTGGACTGAGAGTGGCAAGCCCGAGGGCTTCCGCTTCCATCACATTTCCACGGATGAAGTGTACGGCTCGCTGCCCAATGACCCCGAGGTGATGTTCACCGAAGAGACCGCCTATGATCCGCGCTCGCCCTATTCGGCCAGCAAGGCGGCCAGTGATCATCTGGTGCGGGCCTGGGCAGAGACTTACGGCCTGCCCACGGTGCTGACCAATTGCTCGAACAATTACGGTCCCTATCATTTCCCGGAAAAGCTGGTGCCGGTGGTGATTATCAATGCGCTGGCTGGTAAGGCGCTGCCGATCTATGGCGATGGCTCAAATGTGCGCGACTGGCTGTATGTCGAGGATCACGCCGATGCGCTGCTCACCGTGGTGCAAAATGGCGCGCTGGGGCGCAGCTATAACATCGGCGGCGAGAACGAGCGCTCAAACCTCGACTTGGTGCAGACGCTCTGTGGCATTTTAGATGAAAAACACCCGCGCAGCGATGGCAAGCCATACGCCGACCAGATCACCTATGTCAGCGACCGCCCCGGCCATGATGCGCGCTATGCGATTGATCCAACCCGCATCCGCGACGAGCTGGGCTGGCGGCCCAGCGTGACGGTTGAGCAAGGCCTGGAGAAGACGGTGCAGTGGTATCTCGATAACGAATCCTGGTGGCGGGCCCTGCAGGCCCGGGATGGGGTGGGGCAGCGCTTGGGAACTGGCAAGTGATGGTCATTGATCGCCCAGTGATACAGAGGGCCGCGCCTGACCTCGGGGAGCTGTTCTGGCGCAAGGGGAGAAGTCTATGACAATTCTGGTCTTTGGCAAAACGGGTCAAGTCGCACAGGAGCTGGCGGTGTTTGACGCTGTGACCTGTCTGGACCGGGCGGCGGCGGACCTGTCTGACCCTGCCACCTGCGCCGAGGTGATCCGGCGGACCCAGCCGCAGGCTGTGATCAATGCCGCCGCCTACACGGGTGTTGATAAGGCCGAGCAGGACGAGGCGCTGGCGACGGTGGTCAACGGTGATGCCCCCGGTGCCATGGCGCAGGCCTGTGTTGATCTCGGCGTGCCCTTTGTCTCTATCTCGACGGATTATGTGTTTGACGGCAGCGGAACCCAGCCCTGGCAGCCTGATGATGCCACCGGCCCGCTGGGGGCCTATGGCCGTTCTAAACTGGTGGGCGAACAGCAGATTACCAAGGCCGGCGGCGCCTGTGCGATCCTGCGCACCTCTTGGGTGGTCTCATCGCATGGCAATAATTTTGTCAAAACCATGCTGCGGCTGGGGGCGGAACGCGATGCCCTAAGTATTGTTTCCGATCAGATCGGCGCGCCGACCATGGCGCGCGACATTGCTGCCGCCTGTGTGCAGATGGCGCAGCAGTTGATCCGCGATCCATCCAAGGCCGGGATCTATCATTTCAGTTGCGCGCCGCAGACCAGTTGGGCCGATTTTGCCCGCGAGATCTTTGCCCAGGCGGGTATCGATTGCGCGGTCACGGATATTGCCAGCGCTGACTACCCGACCCCGGCGGCGCGGCCGTTGAACTCAAGGCTGGATTGCGCTTTGTTAGGGTCTGTTTTTGGCATCCCGCAGCCCGATTGGCGGCGCGGATTAGGTGATATTTTAAATGATTTGGGAGGCCGCAGATGACCGCACGCAAAGGCATTATTCTGGCTGGGGGCTCGGGCACCCGGCTGTATCCGATCACCATGGGCGTCTCCAAACAATTGCTGCCGATCTATGACAAGCCGATGATCTTTTACCCGATCTCGGTACTGATGCTGGCCGGCATCCGCGAGATCTGCATGATCACCACGCCGCAGGACCGCCCCCAGTTTGAGCGTTGTCTGGGCGATGGCAGCCAATGGGGGGTCACCCTGACCTATGTGGAACAGCCCAGCCCCGATGGTCTGGCGCAGGCCTATCTGCTGGCTGAGGAGTTCCTTGCGGGGGCGCCCTCGGCGCTGGTGCTGGGGGACAATATCTTCTTTGGTCATGGCTTGCCCGAGCGGCTGGCGGCGGCGGATGCACAGGCCCAGGGCGGCACGGTGTTTGGCTATCACGTGGCCGATCCCGAACGTTACGGTGTGGTGGCGTTTGATACCCAGGGCCGTGCCCGCGAGATTGTTGAAAAGCCCGAGGTGCCACCGTCGAACTATGCGGTGACGGGATTGTATTTCCTGGATGGCAGCGCGCCGAGCCGGGCGCGTCAGGTGCAGCCTTCGCCGCGCGGCGAGCTGGAGATCACCGATCTGTTGCAGATGTATCTGGATGATGGACAGTTGCGGGTGGAAACCATGGGCCGCGGCTACGCCTGGCTGGACACCGGCACCCATCGCAGCCTGCTGGATGCAGGCAATTTTGTCCGCACCCTGGAAAACCGTCAGGGCCTGCAGACCGGCTGCCTCGAGGAAATCGCTTTTGATCAGGGCTGGATCAGCCGCGATGATCTGGCGGCCCGGGCAGAGCTGTTTGCCAAAAATGGCTACGGGGCCTATTTGGCCGGGTTGCTGAAGTAAGACTAGGAAGGCCACCCTCATGAAGATTCTGTTTGTGCACCAGAACATGCCGGGGCAGTACCGCGAGCTGATCCAGTGGCTGGCCGCCAGCGGTGATCATGAGCTGGTGTTTCTGACCCAGCGCCGCGATGCGCCCCAGATCTCCGGGGTACGGACCCAAGTGTACACATCACATCACAAACCCGCCAAAGAGGCCTATGGGCTGTCCAAAGTCTGGGAAGAGGCCAGCGGTGCCGGGTTTGGCGCTGCGATGGCGGCCCGCAAACTGGAGCATGACGACGGCTTTAAGCCCGACATCGTGCTGGGCCATACCGGCTGGGGCGAGCTGCTGTTTTTTAAAGAAATCTGGCCAGATGTGCCCATTCTGGGGTTTTTTGAATATTTCTATCGCGCCAAGGGTGGCCCGGTGGGGTTCGACCCCGAGGAGGTGGTCAGCGACCACACGCCCTTCCTGATGGCGGCGCGCAATGCGGTGCCCTATGCCAATATCCAAACTGTCGATCTGGGCCACGTGCCAACACAGTGGCAGAAACACACCTTCCCGGACAGCTTCCACCCAAAATTCTATACCTGCCACGATGGCATCCGCACCGATCTGCTAAAACCGAATCCCGATGTCAGCTTGGGGCTGGGCCGGCTGAGCCAACCGCTGAGCCGCGACGACGAGGTGTTCACCTATATGGCGCGCAACCTTGAACGCACCCGTGGCTTTCACGTCTTCATGCGCGCCCTGCCAAAAATTCTGGCCGCGCGCCCCAACGCCCGGGTGCTGATCATCGGTGGCAATGCGGCCTCTTACGGCCGTAAAAGCGACCACCAGGGCGGTTTGCGTGGCGAGATGGAGGCCGAGGTTGGCCAGGATCTGGACTGGGGTCGGGTGCATTTTCTGGGTCAGGTGCCCTATGAAAAATACTGTCAGGTGATCCAGCTCAGCCGCTGTCATATCTATCTGACCATGCCCTTTGTGCTCAGCTGGTCGCTGCTTGAGGCGATGTCGATGCAGGCCACCGTGGTGGCCTCAGATGTGGCGCCAGTGCGCGAAGCCATTTCCCACGGGCAAAATGGCCTTCTGGTGGATTTCTTTGACCCGCAGGTGCTGGCGGATCAGGTGATAGATGTGCTGGCCCAGCCGCAAAAATACGCCCATCTCGGCGCGGCGGCACGGGCCCATGTGGTGGAAAACTATGACTTTCTGACCCAGTGCCTGCCGCAGCATATATCCCGCATCAACAGCCTGCTTCCGGCGGCGAAACAGATCTCACTGCCGGGCTAAGGCGCAGGCCTCAGGATCTCATCTTTTCAAAAATACTCTGGGGTCCGGGGCAAAGCCCCGGTGCGACGCGTCGTTTCAAACCCCAGGGCGGCGCTATAGGGAACTGGCAGCCGAGAACACACCAAAGAAGTTGCCAAAGATATTGGATACGGTGAGTGCGTCATTGATGGGCGATTCCGTGACCATCACCAGATCATCCGGGTTGATCTGAAACTTGCGCGCCGAAAACAGCCCATCCGCGGTGGTCAGATCCAGCGAGAACACCACCCGGGTCTGGCGTGGCCCGCGCTGACCGGCGGCCAGCGCCGAGGCGGTATATTCACGCAGGATCAGCAGCCCTTGAGGATCTGCCTTATTGTCCTGCAAGCCCCCCATAATCGACACCGCGTCCATCGCCGAGACCCGGTCCTTGGTGAAGGTATGCAATGCCTCGCGACCGGCAGCGCCAAAGGACAGGAAATAGCGTTCGTCTTCTTCGACAAACACCCGGTCGCCGCCGCGCAGCAGGGTGTCAAAATGCGGCGTGTCCAGCAGCCGATCCACTGAGGTGCCATAGATGGCCTCCCCACGCACCAGCCGGATCTGCGGGTTGTTCAGGCCCAGGCTGATGCCGCCGCCCGCTGAAATCAGCCCCATCACTGTGTAATTGCGATCCGGCATCGGATAGGTGCCGGGGCTTTGCACCCCATTGACCAGATCCACCGAGTTGTTACGGCCCTCAACCATGTCCAGCTGCAACTGTGCCGAGGGCACAATGGCCTCCAGCTCGGACTGCAGCGTTTCGCGGGCCAGGTCCGGGGTCAGGCCAAAGATATTCACATTGCCGACATAGGGCATAAAGACAGTGCCATTGGCCGCCACCTTGACCGCCTGCAGCTGCACCATTTTCTGATCCGTGCCAGTCAGCAGCGAGTTGTCATTGCTGTCCCAGATCCGCAGCGTCAGCCTGTCGCCAGGCTGGATGATCTGGGTGCGGGCGCCGGTGCTGGTATGGATCCAGCGCAGGTTTTCCTGTTTGCCAGTGGCAGGCCAGTGCGCCACCGTTGGCAAAAAGGCCCGGGTGACCGAGTAAAGAGCAAACTGCGCATCGGGCTGGGTGGCCGAGGACAGGATCTCTTCGCTGGCCGGCGCGCCCCCGGGCAGGCGGCCACAACCGCTGGGCAGCAGGCCAAGACAGGCTATGGTGAGGAAAGAAAGAACGATACGCATCATGCGGCCTGTCGGGAATGATCTTGAGATTTGCTCCCTGCAAGATACTGCCGTTAAACAGGCCGTCAACCAGAACAAGGGGTGTCATGCAGTTTCCTGAGACATTGGTTATGGGGGCAACAGGTCGGATCGGCCAGCTGTTGCAATATCATTGGCGCCCGGCCGCTCGCGCGTCTCATGTGCTGTGGCAGGGGCGCAGTGCGGCCGGGCTGGACCCGGCGGCCCCCTGGGTGAGTGTTCAGCCCTTAACGCAGCCCGATCGGCTGGCGCAGGCGGCCACCGGCCGACAGATCCTGTGCCTGGCCGGCGCGATACCGGGGCGCGGCAAGATGCAGGACAATTGGCAACTGGCGGCGGCGGCGCTGCGGGCGGCAAGCCCGGGTCAGCGGGTGATCTTATGTTCCTCGGCGGCGGTTTACGGCGCGCAGACCGGGGTACAGGCCGGGGCGCTAAATGAGACCGCAGCGCTGCACCCGGTCACGGACTATGGTCTGGCCAAGCTGGAGATGGAGCAGCGCAGCACGGCGCTGGCGGCGGATCTGGGACTCTCACTGTGTCTGCTGCGCATTGGCAATATCGCCGGGTTGGATGCCTGTCTTGGTGGCTGGGCGGCTGGATTTCAACTGGATCAGTTTGGCGATGGCAGCACCCCGGTGCGCAGCTATATCGGGGTTGCCACCCTGGCGCGGGTGCTGGCAGATCTGCTGGCGCAAGTGCATTTGCCACCGGCATTGAATATTGCGCAACCGGGACGGGTCGAGATGGGTGCACTTCTGACGGCGGCGGGGCTGGGCTGGCACCCACGACCGGCGCCCGCCTGCGCCATTGCCAAGGTGCAACTGGACACTACCTTGTTGCAGAGTTTGGTACCGGTCCCTGCGGCGGATGCCGTGCAAATGGTGCAGCAATGGTCTTATTTAGAGCCACATATGACAGGAAAGCAGAGCCAGGATTGACCCGGAGCAAACGCTGTGTTGATGTATTTTTTGCCAGTTTCCTGATCCTGTTTCTGGGCCCCCTTCTGCTGGGACTTCTGCTGTGGCTGCTGATCAGCCAGGGGCGACCGTTGTTTTATGCCTCTGAGCGTATGAAGGGAGTGGATCAACCATTTCAGCTGTGGAAACTGCGCAGCATGACGGTGGTCAGCGATGATGCCGGGGTCTCGGGCGGCGACAAAGCGGCGCGGGTCACCCCGGCCGGGGCCTGGCTGCGGCGGTGCAGGCTGGATGAGTTGCCACAATTATACAATATCCTGAAGGGCGATCTCAGCTTTGTCGGGCCGCGGCCACCGCTGCGCGATTATGTGCAGCGCTACCCCGAGATCTATACCCAGGTGTTGCAAAACCGCCCCGGCGTCACCGGTTTGGCCTCACTCACCTATCATCGTCACGAAGCACTGCTGCTGGAACGTTGCACCTGCGCAAAAGACACCGATCAGGTCTATGTGCAGCACTGCGTACCCAGAAAGGCCCGCCTGGACCTGATCTATCAGCGCCATCAAAGCCTGTGGTATGATTTTGATCTGGTGTTTCAGACCATCGGCAACCTGTTTCGCCGTGGCGGCTAAGGCGCCCATCCCAAGCCATCGGTGCGGTTGGGTCAGAGCCGCCCGAGCAGCGCCGCCAACCACAGGCTGGCCTGATTGAGGCCGCCCTTGCGGCGCAAACCGGTCTGCCGCAGCATCTGCAGGCGCGCGATCACCCCATCCTGACGGTGGCGGCTGAATTGCACAAGAATGTCGCGGGAATCTGCGGTGAGCAGATCCATATTCGGCTCTAATGCAGCGATATTCAGGTCATTCCAACGGCGATAGCGCCCATTCAGCATGGCCCTGAGGCGGCTGAGTTTTGATGTCAGCGTGCTGTTGGCGCCGATCTGGTTGCCAGCATGCTGGCGATACAGGATCTGTGGCTCAGGGTCGAGGATCACCCGCCCCCCAGCACCCGAGATCAGCTGATACAGCCACCAGTCATGCACCGCCGCCTCAACCACCCGGGGCAGGGCGCGCTGCACCAGATGCAGTGCAGTACGGTTCAGCACCATGGTATTGCCCCCGGCAAAGTTCTGCACCAGCGCATGGCGAAAGTCATGTGGCAGCGGTACCGACCGGGACAGGTGGCGCTGGTCGCGCAGGCTGTCCCATTCCCAGCTGCGGGTGCCCAGCAGGGCCGGGGCATCGGCATGGGGGCTCAGCAACTGGCAGGCCTTGGCCAGTTTTTGCGGCAGCCAGATGTCATCCTGATCGGACAGCGCCACATAGCAACTGGCCGGGCTGGCCTGCGCCAGCAGGCTGAGAAAATTGACGGTGGCGCCGCGCCGCGGCCCCTGGACCCTTTGGCAGCGGATCCCCGCGGCCGCAGCCCGGTGGGCAAAGGCGTCGAACCGTGCCACGCTGTTATCGCGTGAGCCATCGTCCGAGGCCAGGATATGCGAGGGTTTCAGGCTTTGCTGCAGATAGCTGTCCAGCTGCGTGTCCAGCGCGGCGCCGCCATCCCGGATCGCCAGCAAAATGGTGACATGCGGTGTCTGCTCTGGGCTCATACCGGGGTATCCGTCGCTCACAGCAGCCGCCTCAGCACATCCAGATACGCCGTCTGATATTGCTGGCTGGGCTCCAGCATCGCCTTTTCGGCCCATTCATTCCAAGAGTTGATGAACAGCTCCTGGCGGTAAGATCCGGCAAGACGGGCCTGCAGTAAAACCCGCAGCCAGGCCTCGAAACTGGCTGGGTTGGCGCCATAGGCGATATGGGCGGCGCGGCCGCGCCGGGCGGTGTTGTCCCAGCTTGGCATGATGCCAGCGATGGTATGGGCGGGCAGACGATTGAGATACCGCCGCGACTGGCTGGTGTGGCGCAGCTGGCTGTAGTCATAGATCAGTCCTGAGAAATCTACCGCCACCTCGCTTTGCATCTTGTTGCCAGCCAGACCGCCGTACAGATAGTCACTGCCAGCAACCAAGCCATGCGGGGGCATTTCGACCCAGAAATCAAACAGGTCAGCCGCCACCGGATGGTCGCCTTCGATGTGGAACAGCACCGCCCCCAGTTCGACCTCACCAATGCCGATCTGCCGCCAAGTGGCGCGCATTTCAGCCACCGCTGCGCCTGGGTCAGGCATGTCTTCGGGGCGGTAGATCATAAACCGCGGGTGCGTTCCGTCGGGGCGCTGATAGCGGGGATCTTTGAAATAGGGCACCAGACTGCGGGCCAGGTCGGCCGCAAAACCGGGCGCATAAGACTGTGGCATCAGCACCTCACCCGACAGCCCGTCCCAGTTGCGCCGCCAGCTTTCATTGGCCCAGCACAGATAGAAGGGAAAATCGACATCCCCGCGCTGCAACAGCTTGTCGATGGGTGCCTCCAGGATGCGGGCGCCATCAAACCAGTAGTGGTAAACACAAAAGGCATCGATGCCCGCGTCGCGCGCCAGTGCCGCCTGCTGACCCAACACCTCGGTGGCGCGCAGGTCGTAAAACCCCAGGTCTGCAGGCAGCACCGGCTGCGCATGGCCAGTGAAATTGGGCCGCGCCCGGGTGGTGGCCATCCATTCGGTGAATCCTTTCCCCCACCAGGCATCGTTTTGCGATGTGGGGTGAAACTGCGGCAGATAAAACGCCGAGGTGAAGGCTGGCTTGGTCGGGGCCTTAGCGGCGGGCGGATTTGCCTTGGCCAACTGGGTGGTCTGGCGGATCTGTAGCCCGGCGGACTCTACCATCATGCCCAGGGCACGTTCCAGACAATGGGCCAGGGTGCCATCGGTCTGGCCTTCTTCCGGGTCAAAGCTGTCCACCGTCAACTGCAGCCCGCGCAGCAGCTCCAGCAGCTGTGGCTTCAGCCAGTACATCGACCCGGCCGGAAACGACAACCGGGCCTCGTCCACCGGCACTTCGATGGATTGCAGCAGCCAGCACACCCGGTCAAAATTTGACCCCCACCATTGCGGGTCGTCATAATGCTGGCCATCCGCCACCCAGACGCCAGCCAGGGGATCGTTGCAAAAGCGCTGTAACAGCGCGCCGGTGCCCAGATCTGCATCAGGGCCGGGCAGGATGCCACTGATCAAATGCTGGCGCCAATGGTCGCCATCCTGGCGATGGGGAGATTTCTTGGTGTGGATTTTACAGACCGCCCGATAGCCGCGCAGCAGCCCGGCGTTGATCAGATGCACAAAGGGAAAGATGTCCCGGCCCCGGTTGGGCATCATCACCACCCGCGCCTGTGGCCACTGCGCCTGGATCTGCGCCTTCAGCGCATCACTTTCATCGCCTTTGTAGGTGAGGGTGACAAACAGATCAAAGTCAAACGCCTGCGCCGCCAGGGTCTCAGAAAACTCCTCCCAGAGCTCATGATAGTAAAGATGCACCACAACGGCATAGGGCGCTGGATTTGCCATTTCCCCGTCCAGCCTGGGCAGGGCGATGCGCAGACTGAGGCTGCTGTCGCTTGGCAAATCCTTGGTGATCCGGTTCTCATGGCGGCCGGTGCGCAGATAGTGGTCAAACGGCGACAGGGTGGTCTGGCGCAGGTCCGGGTTGTGCCGCAGATAGGCCTTGGGTGAAAAATCAGGATTGGGATACAGCCCGGCGCGCTCTCCGACCAGCAGGTAGTGGCGTTCGGGGAAGTAGTGGAAAATCTTGTGTAATCCAGGGTTCACAGCCAGATAGAAGGGTCGGTCAAACAGGCCGCTTTTTTGCATCCGCCGCACATAAAGCAACTGCGGTATCGACAGACAAAAGAGCTTTAGGATCTTTGTTAATCGGGACAATTGACAACCTGTAGTGAAAAAATTCTAATTTTTGCACCTGTTTTCGCTTAGCAGTTGTAGCGGATTCGGTCAAACTGAACCGCAGGGGCAGCCTGACCCCAAAGCAATTTGAGACTGGCTAAAATGGCCGCCGGGTGCCAGACTTCTGGTCAGGTCCTCTGTCCATAGAACAGGCCGCAGCCTGACAACAGGAGGGGACACGCGCCCTGATGCCCGCAAAGTTCATACTCCATATCGGCCCCCCCAAGACAGGCACCAGCAGCCTGCAGGAAGCGCTGGCTCAGAACCGTGATCAGCTGTTGGCACAGGGATACGACTATCCCGGTTTTGGCCGTCACCCTGAGATGCCGCAACTGCCGGGGCACCACGGTGTCGCCGAAAGCCTGCAACCTGTCTCTTATACACATCTCCGAGCCCACGAGACAGGCAGAAATCTCG
>OJDV01000574.1_pt1 | contig 12853 bp, 14 predicted proteins | sample 1592911 | NCBI WGS metagenome assembly OJDV01 (sample SAMN05416860, study PRJEB24817) | seawater metagenome | isolation source: Sea water | place: Canada:Atlantic | collected 2013-11 | reverse complement strand
TCTACACAGAGTAGATCGTCGGCAGCGTCAGATGTGTATAAGAGACAGCCTCTACCTACTATCCATTCATTTTTATTATTTTTTGAGAATGTTTTTATTCTTTCCAGAACCTCTTCCCAGCTTTTCGAGCCAACTAAATCAACTTCGTTGAAAGTGTTGCCGTACCACAAGAAGTGGCAATGCGCATCAATAAGACCAGGGTAAATTGTTTTCAGCTGAGCATCTATTACTTCTTTCGATTGATATCTATTCTTCAATTCGTTGTTTGGCCCTAAGTCAATGATTTTACCATCTTTAATGGCCATTGCTTCAAAAACATCAAAATTATCATTGACTGAATAAATCTTAGCATTGTGAATTAATAAATCGGCAGTTTCAGTATAATAACAAGAATTCATAAGCAGTAAGAAAAAGCTAATAAGAGAAAAGTAGATGATTTTCATTTGAGTTTGGGAGCTATTTTAGAAAAGTTGACGAAAGTAAGAATGGCTACTAAATAAAATGGAATCAATGGAACTTTATAACGAATTATTCCTCCTAAAACAGGCACGGTTAATCCTATAATGCAACTTCCAACTACAACAAAAGAGATACAAAAAAGAGCCAGCCTTTGTTCACTGGTGGTAGTTGTTCTTTTGAAGAAAAACGGCAGAAAAAGAAGGGCAACAAAAGACAGGTGTTCTGCTGCTGCAAAAAGTGATAATGGGTTCAAATTTAGCGGATAAATTGGGCGAATTAGAACGTTGAAAAGTGCTTGAGGTAAGACGTAAGTCAAACTAAAGAATGAATCAAATGAACCTATGTCGATTGCGCTATTAGCTCCACTCTTTTCGATCAGTGATTTAAATTGAATTTGTTTTTGTGATAGCGCATTTATTACTTTGTCTGAAAGTAGAATTGTTGCTAGTAACAGGTGAATCCAAATAAACTTTAATTGAATACTTCGTTTTTTCTTGCCAACGGTGGTTAACCAAAACAAAAGTCCGGGAAGCAGAGCAAGCAGTATATAATTTTTTATGCTAATTAGAGTAAGCAGACCAAGGGCTAACAATAGAAATGAGTTACCATTCTTTTTTTCCTTGGTCCGTTGAATTCCAAAAAGGAAAATACCCAAACCGAAAATGATTAAACTTTCTTTCAAAGGAGCCGAGGCCCAAAATAAAACAGACGGAATGCAACAACAGCAAATAAATAGGGCCCAATCTGGAATTGATGAATTGCGCTTAAAAAAGTGAAAAAGTGCGGTAGAACCAATAAAAGAAATAATAGAGAAGAAAAGCACATGAAAGAAATAAAGTCCACCTGAAAAGTGCAATAAAGCTATATGAACTCGAATCAGAGTTCTGTTGTCATTAAAAAATAGTTCGGAATTACTGTCCCAGAAATTAGTGTCAACTAAAATGCTTTTAATTTCCACGTCATTTTGAATACCGGTTAAGATTTTAAGTTTTAAGAACCAATCATCATGGGTAGATTGAAACAAGTGAGCTGCATCGTTAAAATACTTATAGATATCAGCGTTAACTCTATCCGTATAATAATACGTGTAGACGAACCATAGCGCTATCCCAGAGCAAATTTTAAAAATTAGAGCAATGTAACTGTACTTTTTAGGTAAACTTCCGAAGGAAAAAAATGAACTTTCATTCATCCAAAAGATAAATAAGATAATCATTAAAAATAGTGAGATGTAGCCCAAAACCATAGAATCCAAAGGTAGTTTATTCTGCAAAATAACGTGCAATAAAAGTTGAATTTACAGTTTGAAGCCGTGTAAAAAAAGTTACTTTTGCAGAGTACAAAATTGCCCTATAAATACTATGGAAACTACCGAAAACCATTTAGCTGAAGCAAGTCTGGAAACCGCAATGGAGCTAGGATTGCTAAAGGAAGAATTTGAACATATTAAAGAGATTTTAGGAAGGACTCCCAACTTTACTGAGGTAAGTATTTACTCAGTAATGTGGTCAGAACATTGTTCTTACAAAAACTCTATTAAGTGGTTAAAAACCTTACCTAAAGAAGGCCCACACATGTTGGCAGAAGCCGGTGAGGAAAATGCCGGATTAGTAGATATAGGTGACGGATTGGCTTGCGCATTTAAAATTGAATCTCACAATCATCCATCTGCATTAGAACCGTATCAAGGTGCGGCAACTGGAGTGGGAGGCATCAATAGAGACATCTTTACTATGGGTGCAAGACCTATTGCTCAGTTGAACTCTTTGCGTTTTGGCAACATAAATTTGGATAGGACTAAATGGCTAGTTAAAGGTGTAGTAAAAGGAATTGGAGACTATGGTAATTCATTTGGAATTCCAGTTGTAGGAGGAGAGTTATTCTTTGATGAATGCTATAACACAAATCCACTAGTAAATGCGATGTCTGCCGGAATTATGAAAACGGGAGGTATGATTTCTGCAACAAGTTACGGTCTAGGCAATCCTGTTTTTATTGTTGGTTCTTCAACAGGTAAAGATGGAATTCATGGAGCAGCTTTTGCTTCGAAAGATATTCACGAAGATTCTATGGAAGATTTACCTGCCGTTCAAGTAGGAGATCCATTTCAGGAAAAATTATTACTGGAAGCGTCATTAGAATTAGCTGAAATTGATGCAATTATTGGAATGCAAGATATGGGAGCAGCAGGAATTACCTGTTCAACTTCTGAAATGTCTGGCAAAGAAGGTTTCGGTATGATTATCGATTTAGATAAAGTTCCGTGCAGACAAGAAGGCATGCTTCCATTTGAGATTCTGCTTTCAGAGTCGCAAGAGCGAATGTTGGTAGTCGTTAAAAAAGGAAGAGAAGCTGATGTTGAAGCAATTTTTGACAAGTGGGACTTGAATTGCAAGCAAATTGGTGAAGTAACTGATGGTGGCAGACTAGAATATTTTGCGAAAGGGATTAAAGTTGCGGACGTGCCTGCAGAATCATTAATATTAGGTGGCGGAGCTCCTGTTTACGACAGAGAATACAAAGAACCAGCTTATTATCAAGAGAATAAAAAATTCTCTATTGATTCAGTTCAAGAACCAAAAGACTTAAAATCAGTAGCTAAATTTTTATGGTCTCACCCAAATATTGCCTCTAAGAAATGGGTAATGGAGCAATACGACAGTATGGTGGGAACAATTAACATGAGCACAAATAAACCGACTGATGCAGGTGTTGTTAATATTAAAGAAACCGAGAAAGCTTTAGCTTTTACTGTTGACTGTAACGCTCGTTATGTACATGCAGACCCGGAAAAGGGCTGTGCTATAGCTGTAGCAGAGTCAGCAAGAAATATTGTTTGTTCAGGTGGAGAACCTTCGGCAATTACAAATTGCTTAAATTTTGGAAACCCGTACAATCCAGAAGTATACTGGCAGTTTGTTGGTGCGATTAAAGGTATGAGTGCAGCATGTTTAAAATTCAAAACACCTGTAACAGGTGGGAACGTAAGTTTTTATAATCAAAGTGCACAAAATGGAGTAGACGTCCCTGTTTTCCCAACACCAACAATTGGAATGATGGGAATTGTTCCTTCAAAAGAAAACATTACCACTTTGGCTTTTCAAAACGAAGGGGACTTAATTTATTTGTTGGGCGAAGCAAAAAATGATATTAACTCATCTGAGTATTTATATGCATTCCATAAAGAGAAAAACTCACCTGCCCCATTTTTCGATTTAGATACAGAGTACAATTTGCAGGATACTTTAAAAACGATGATAAAGTCAGGAATTGTTGAATCCGCTCACGACTGCGCAGATGGTGGATTATTTATGACTTTAATGGAAGCGTCAATGCCAAACAACTTAGGATTCGAGGTTTCAACAGATTCTAACTTTAGAAAAGATGCTTACTTATTTGGTGAAGCTCAAAGTAGAGTTGTTATCTCAATAGATCCATCTAATAAAGAGGCCTTTGAAAATGCGGCAAATGCCGACGGATATACTCTTTTAGGTTCAGTAAAAGGAACTGAAATGATTATTGATGGTGAAAGCTACGGAACTGTTGAAGCGGCTAAGGATGAGTTTGACAGTGCATTAGAAAATTATTTAACTTCAAATAATTAAGTGAAATCTTTAACATTATTAGTAACAATTGTTTTTGCGTTTAGCTTGGCACTAGCACAAGAAGGAAGTCCTTCAGCAAAGAACTTTTCACTCACAAATAATAAGCACAAATTCTTTTTCTTTTGGGGCTATAATAGAAGTGCTTATGCAAAAAGTGATATTACTTGGAAAGGACCTGGGTACAATTTTACCTTGTCAGATGTAGAAGCTACAGATCTTTCTCAGGGTAAGTTTGGTCCCAATTATTACGATCCCTCGCTGCTTACCATTCCGCAGTTTAATTTTAGAATTGGATTTTTTCTGAATGACAAGTATGCTATTGCTGCAGGTTGGGATCACATGAAGTACAGAACAAAAGAAGGTTCAATTGCTAGTTTTAGTGGAAATATCGATAATAACATTTCATCAAGATATGGAACGCTACAAAATGGAGATAAAATAGCCATTGACAACTCTTACTTGAAAATGGAGCATTCAGATGGGTTGAATGTGTTGAACTTTAACATAGAAAGGCACGACTTGATCTATTCTCTTTATGAAGAAAAGATTGGATTAAAACTTGTGTCAGGAATAGGTTTTGGCGTTGACATGCCTTGGACAAATTCAGTAACATTTGGTATTAAAAACGACGACCGCCCGCACTTTTCAGGGGTTGGAGCTCATGCATTTATTGCTCCGGAATTAATATTTTATCGACGCTTTTTTGCACGTGCCACGCTGCAAGGTGGTTTTGCTTCTATGTGGGACATTGCTATTACACCAAAGTCTGATAAATCAGATACGCATGCTGAACAAACCATTTGGTATTTAGAACGATCTTTAGTTTTGGGCTACCGATTCTATATTTTTAGTCCTAAGAATTAATAGTTAGAACGACTAATGCTAAAAGTAGGTTTTGGCATGAATGACATACAAATTGGGGGTATCTGAGTTTCGTCTAGGTATAAATTATCTAAATTTTTCAGCTTGCAAAAATTATTTGGCAATTGCAAGGCACCACCACTTCGATATAAATTTAATTCTGTTAAAGTGGTAAGATTGCCTATTTCTTTTGGCATTTCAACAAGATTGTTCCGGGCAATAGAAAGTATTCTTAAATTAGGAATGTTACCAATTTCTGGTGGTAAATGGGTTAGGTTGTTGTAATCTACATAGAGTTCAACTAAACTCTCTAATTCTTGAATTTCGGGCGGTAAAGTGTAAAAGTCGTTAAATTGAAGTTTAAGAACTCTTAGTTTTTTCAAATTTCCAATTTCAGGTGGTAAGTGTTTTAAATTATTCCCACTTAGCGAAAGAAATTCTAAGTTTTCTAATTGACCAATTTCAGGAGGTAACGAATCAATGTCGTTGTTACTAAGTACTAACCTTTTCAACGTTTTTAATTGACCTATTTCTGGAGCAACAATTCTAATTTTATTCCCAAAGAGGAAAAGCTTTTCTAAATTTTCAAATTCTTCAATTCGCTGAGGTGTAGTAATAAAATTGCCATTAGATAACCTGAGTGTTGTTATTTTTTCAGGCTCACGCAAACTGTCCTGATAGCTCTGATAAGGATGGCAAGCCAGTAAAAATAATGTAGGAATAATGTATTTATATTTTGATTTCATAGGGCTTAGACGTAATTGAGTGACCTTTGGCCTCTTGCAATAATTACTCCAAACATATTTTCTTATTAATTTTAACCCGAATGGGATATGAAGGTAGTTTAACAATCAAAGCATGGGCAGAAGAAGATCGGCCTCGAGAAAAGTTTGCACTCAAAGGGAAGTCAGCTCTCAGTGATGCAGAATTGATTGCGATATTAATTGGTTCAGGAAATACCGAAGAATCTGCTGTAGAGCTTTCCAAACGAATATTAGCTTCGGTACGTAACAACTTAAACGAATTGGGAAAGATTGACCTTTCTGAATTGACGAAATTTAAAGGCATTGGAGAGGCCAAAGCAATAAGCATTGCAGCAGCTTTGGAATTGGGCCGCAGACGAAAGCTGACAGAGGTAATTAAGAACCCAAAAATTACCTCTAGTGGAGATATTTACGATATAATGGCGCCGCTATTGTCTGATTTAAAACACGAAGAATTTTGGGTCTTAATTTTGAATCAAGGAAACAAAGTGATTCATAAATCAAAAGTGAGCAGTGGTGGTGTAGCTAGCACAGTTGCCGACTCTAAACTTATTTTTAAACCCGCGTTAGAAAAGTTGGGATCTAGTATTATTTTATGTCATAATCACCCATCAGGTAATTTAACTCCAAGTGCGGCAGATATTCAATTGACAAAAAAGAATGTTGAAGCGGGGAAGTTATTGGATATTCGAGTACTCGATCACATTATCGTTGCCAACGATAAATACTATAGTTTTGCGGACGAAGGTATGATGTAATTATGTTGCTAGTTTACGTTTCCAAAATAACGCCAAGGAACCGGTATGTTTTTAAAACTATTTTTAAAAACTACCTAGGGATTGGGCATGCGCTAACTTCAGATTTAGAACGTTTTACAAGTTCTAAAGAAACTAAGTTTTCATATTTAGCTAGACCTTTAGGAGAGGAGCTTCATTTTACCGCTGACGGCCTTTTGGAACAAAATGTAATTTCTGAAAAGAGCTTACAAACTAAAGTATTCAAGGACACTCCAACTATTTTTCCAGTTCGCAATGATACTCTAGAGTTTGATGTGTTTGCTGCCACATTTTATATGTTGAGTAGATATGAGGAATACTTACCTCATATGCGAGATCAATATGATCGATTTATAGCCAAGGATAGCTTAGCAGCGAAGGAAGGGTTCTTGCAAATTGCCGTTGTAGATAGATGGATGTTACTACTCAAGCAAGTATTGCAACAAAAATTTCCAGAATTGGCATTTGAAAAACGAAAATTCAAGTACTTGCCAACTATCGACATTGATAATGCTTATGCGTACAAACACAAAGGCTTATTGCGAACTATTGGCAGTATTGGTAAGAGTCTTGTAAAGTTTGATTTTAGCAAGTTCGCTATTCAGCTGCAAGTAATATTTGGAAAAAAGAGAGATCCTTTTGATACCTATGATTACCAATTGAGCCTGCAAAGAAAATTTAGTTTTAAAGCTATCTACTTTATTTTAATTGGAGATTATGGGTTGAATGATAAAAATCTGTCTTATCAGAATAGACATTTTAAGAGGTTGATTAAATCAATTTTGGATTATGCCCATGTGGGAATTCATCCATCATTCGGCTCAAACAAACAGCGCTCAAAGTTGCTAATGGAAATAAGGCGACTGAAGGACATTATTAAAACAGATGTTAAACGGAGTCGGCAACATTTTCTAAAATTGAGTTTGCCTGAAACATATCGAAATTTACTAGAAGCTGATATTGAAGAAGATTACACGATGGGTTTTGCTTCTCAACTCGGTTTTAGAGCAGGGACTTGCACACCTTATCCTTTTTATGATTTAGATGGGGAAGTAGAATGTAAACTCACTGTTTTCCCTTTTCATGTAATGGAGGCAACGCTGAAGTATTATTTAAACCTTGAGCCTGATGTTGCCATAACTGAATGCAAGAAAATTATTGATGAGGTAAAGTTAGTGGAAGGAACATTTATAAGTCTTTGGCATAACGAAAGTTTAAGTGAAGAAGAAGAATGGAAAGGCTGGCGAAAAGTATATGAAGAAGTTGTAGAATATGCAATTTCAAAGGAAAAATTAAACGCTTAAAAACTTACCTTTATCTCTCCAAAAAAAGTTGCCATGCCAAAAGTTCGTATCCTTTCAGAGGAGAGTAATTCAGTATTTAATCAGTTCATATCTGAAATTAGAGATCATACTATTCAGAAAGATCGTTTAAGGTTTAGAAGAAACTTAGAACGTTGTGGAGAAATTTTCGCTTATGAAATTTCTAAAGAGTTAGAATACACTAAGACCGAAGTTACAACGCCATTAGGAATTTCTGAAGATATGTTACTTGCAGATCAACCTATATTAATTACAATTTTACGAGCTGGCTTACCGATGCACCAAGGGTTATTAAATACGTTGGACAAAGCTGGTAATGGATATATTTCTGCGTACAGAAAGCATCACAAAGACGGTTCTTTTGACATTGAACTAGAATATTTAGCTTGTCCTTCCATTGAAGGTAAAACAATTATCCTTTCAGACCCAATGTTAGCAACTGGATCATCTATGGTATTGGCTTATAAAGCATTGTTAGAGAAGGGAAAGCCGAAGCATTGCCACGTCGTATCACTAATTTCTAGCGCTGAGGGTATGGAGTTTACAAAAAAGAACATGCCAGCCAATTGTACGATTTGGCTCGGGGCAGTGGATCAAGAAATGACAGCACAATCATATATTGTACCGGGGTTAGGTGATGCAGGAGATTTAGCCTTTGGACCGAAGGAGTAAGTAGTGCTTGAACTAACTAAAATTTTTGGCTTACTAGTTTTTAGTACTTTAAAATTTTTCTTTGCACCAAGTGGAGCATTATTGGCTGGCTATAGTTTTTTTGAAACTATAGCGATTCATATTGTTGGCGGATACTCAGGTTTTGTGCTTTTCTTTTTTGCAGGAAAATTTATTGTCGCTTGGTGGCACAGGGTTTTTAAGCCAAAAAAGAAAAAGTTATTCAATAAAAGAAATAGACTTATTGTAAAAACAAAAACGAAATACGGTTTACTTGGAATTGCTGTATTAACGCCATTGATTTTAAGTGTTCCCGTTGGCGCTTTGTTAGCGTCTTACTATTTTCCAAGGGCAAAAATAACGTTACCAATTTTCTTTGCTTGTATCGTAATTTGGTCATTCATTTTAACCTCCGCTTGGAGTCTATTTGTTGGGTCATGAAAAAATACAAACACCTCTTTTTTGATTTAGACCGCACGCTTTGGGATTTTGATAAAAACTCCGAAGAGGCCATTAGAGACTTATACAAAACGCACAGCTTACAATTAAAGTTGGGTGTGGGTTTCAATGAATTCTATTTAGAATACAAAGGAATTAATCATCAATTGTGGGATGTCTATCGAATAGGTCGTATAACAAAAGACGAATTACGTTTGCAGCGGTTTCACAATACTTTCAGAAAATTCAATTACAACAATCCAGAATTTGCCCTTTCATTTAACGACGATTACGTCGCTTTATGTTCGTCGAAATCAAATTTGATACCTCATTCAATTGAAATATTGGACTATTTAAAGCCGAATTATACGATGCATGTTATTACAAATGGGTTTGTTGAGGCACAGCAAGTTAAAATTGACAACAGTGGTTTAGCGTACTATTTTGATGAGATTGTAGTTTCTGATGGCTTGGGTTATAGAAAACCGGACCAACGAATTTTTAATTATGCTTTGGAAAAATCTGGTGCGACTGCAGAAAATAGCATTATGATAGGAGACGACTACGGTCCTGATGTATTGGGTGCAAAAGCGATCGGGATGGATCAAGTTTATTTTACAAAAGAACTCCAAAAAGAGGAAGCGGCAACTTTTGTTATTCATAGTTTGTTAGAGTTAAAAAACATTCTTTAATGGTTAACGATTCAAATCTTCAACATATTCCTTGGCTTAGCGGTAAACGCCCGTATCAATTTTTTGGTCCGTGTAGTGCAGAAAGTCTTGATCAGCTGAGAACAACTGCAGCAGGCATCTCAGAGCACTTTACTGATGTAATTTTCAGGGCGGGAATTTGGAAACCAAGAACTCGACCCAATACTTTTGAAGGCGTTGGCGAAGAAGGGCTAAAATGGCTGATCGACATAAAAGAAGAATTTGGATTTAAGGTTACAACAGAAGTTGCTAGTCCTGCACATGTAGAAGCTTGCTTGAAGGCGGGAATAGATGTTTTATGGATTGGAGCAAGAACAACAGTAAATCCTTTCTCAGTGCAAGCAATTGCAGATGCTTTGGAGGGTGCAGATGTTCCTGTCTTTGTCAAAAACCCACTAAACCCAGATGTTTCATTGTGGTCTGGAGCGGTGGAACGAATTGGCAAAGCTGGTATTACCAAGTTAGGAGCGATTCATCGAGGGTTTCACTTAGCAGATAATAAACCGTATCGAAATGCCCCGGCATGGGATTTGGCCGTGCAGTTTAAAACGGACCACCCTGAAATTCCATTGATTTGCGATGTGAGCCACATTACCGGCAATCCAGAGCTGATTCCTCATGTTGCACAACGCGCATTAGATTTAGATATGGATGGGTTAATGGTAGAAACTCACTGTAATCCGAAAAAGGCACTGAGCGATGCCAAACAACAAATTACCCCGGCACATTTACAAGGGCTATGGAATAGCTTAATTTTTAAAAGTGCGGAATCTAAAAATATTGAATTTCAAAATCAGTTGGATTTATTGCGTTCGAAAATTGACCGTATTGATGATTCTATAGTAGAATTACTTTCTCAACGGATGAATATTTCGGAAGAAATTGGAGTATATAAAAAGGAAAATCAAGTAACCATTTTGCAATTACAGCGTTGGCAAGAAATTTTGGAGCGCACCATTAAATCTGGCAAAACCTTGAATATGAGCGAAAAATTTATTTCGAATTTATATCATTCAATTCATGAAGAATCTATTGATAAACAAACAAATAGCTAGCAATTGAATTCTCCAGCATTCACTCCATATTACGCTGTTATTTTTACCTCCAAATTGTCAAATTCAGAGGGCTATGCAGAAATGGCCGTTGAAATGGAAAAATTGGCCAAACAACAAGATGGGTTTATTGGAATAGATAGCGCCCGAGAAGATGTTGGAATTACCGTTTCGTATTGGAGAGATGTAGAATCTATAAAAGCTTGGAAAGAAAACTTTGCTCACCTACAGGCTCAAAAATTGGGTAAAGAGAAGTGGTATGAAAGCTACTCTGTTCGAATTGCTAAAGTGGAGCGGGAGTATGGGAACTAAATCTCCCAACAAAGGAAAGCGTCAGTCAACACAATCTGTTTCTTCTTTACTAGGACTCTTTCCAAAGGATGTAAGTCATTTAAACAATGCAATGTATCATTTTTTAGCAACTTTAAAAGGTGAACGTTTGTTCAATGGTAAATTATTTCTGATTAAATAATGAATTGGTTGTTTAACCGAATCCAGCTCAAACTCAAATTAAGTTCTATTAATATGCGAGAAATTATAATCATTATATTTTTTACGTTTTGTGCCATGAGCCCCAAAGCGCAGAATTTGATACCCAACCCGAGTTTTGAGGATACCGTGCTTCGAGTTACTCCGCTATTTCTGCCCACCAATTGGGCGGTTCCCAATTTCTCAAGCCCTGATTATTTTACATCCTTAAATTGGTCTAGTGTTGCTACAGATGGATCTCCTCAAAATTATATTGAAAATCAGCTCCCTAATTCTGGTGAAGGTTATATGGGTTTGGTAATTTATTCATTTGGGGGTAGCAGTACTAATACCAAAAGATTTAGAGAATATATTCAAAATCGAATTAGTGCTACTTTACAAAAAGACAGTGTTTACTGTTTGCAGCTATTTGTTTCTTTAGCAGACTCTTCACGTTATGCAACAAAGAGTAAATTAGGTGTTTATTTTTCGGCTAATAAAATTCAATCGAATGATCGTTATTTTCTTCCTTATAACCCACAAGTATTAATATACCCTGACATCTTCCTAGTTGATAAACAAGAATGGATGCAATATAACTTCCAATATAAGGCTTCAGGAGGAGAGCAATACCTGACCATAGGTAATTTTACTGATTCAACCGTAATTGATACTTTATATGTAGGAGGGGCAAGTAAGAATAGGCTAGAGAACCAAGGATCTTATTACTACATCGACGATGTTTATTTAGGCAGCTGCGATAGTATTCCATTTGATACTGGGGTGGGCTTGAAAGAGAATGAACTAATTGGTAGAAATCATCGTCTTTTCCCAAATCCAACAGCTAATCAAGTAAACCTCGCTTTTGTAGTAAAACCAAAGGAGCAATTTAGTTTTTTACTGTACGATTTACAAGGCAAGTTGGTTCAAGAGCAATTATTGCAAATTGGAGATAAGCATCATGTTCCTATAGAAGGAATAATACAAGGGTTGTATTTGTATCAAATTAGAAACAAAGTAGGCGATTTTTTAAGTGGTAAGTTGGTGGTAGAATAATGTCATCGCCTTAGAAACAGTCGATTGAAACGTCATAGCGAGGCACGAAGCAATCTGGTCCTTGATTACCGGATAGCCACACTCCTTTCGTCGTTCGCTATGACAGTTGTGATTAACAAGATTGTTTCCTTTCGTTTCACTTTACTCGCAATAACATTTTGGATTGTCATTGCGAGGCACAAAGCAATCTAGTTCTCAATAATACTCTACTTTTTTAGTTAAATTGAACTATGAAAACGTTCTACGTATATTTCATGACATCTAAGAAGAATACTTCTCTTTATACTGGAATGACAAATAATCTAGAACGCAGAGTAAAAGAGCATAAGGGGAATTTAAATTCAGGATTTACAAAAAAATACAATTGCCATAAACTAGTTTATTTTGAGGTATTCCATTCTGCTATTGATTCAATTAAAAGAGAAAAACAGATTAAAGGAGGTTCGCGAAAAAGCAAAAACAATCTTGTCGATCTTCATAATCCAGAATGGAAGGATTTAAGTGAAGACTGGGATTAAAATTAACCAGATTGCTTCATTTCGGTTCACTTCATTCGCAATGACATTTTGGATTGTCATTGCGAGGCACGAAGCAATCTGGTCCTTGATTACCAGATAGCCACACTCCTTTCGTCGTTCGCTACTGTCTCTTATACACATCTGACGCTGCCGAC
>OJDV01000573.1_pt1 | contig 12865 bp, 10 predicted proteins | sample 1592911 | NCBI WGS metagenome assembly OJDV01 (sample SAMN05416860, study PRJEB24817) | seawater metagenome | isolation source: Sea water | place: Canada:Atlantic | collected 2013-11 | reverse complement strand
GACCCCGAGCTGGTTGGGCGCAAGCTCAAGGTCAGCCACGGCGGCCTGTACGCGTCAGAAGCCTACCTGGCCGAGCTCGGGGAGCCGATCACGCCTGAAGCGCTCTCCGCGGCGACCTTCATCGCGTTCGAGCGCGGCACCCAGATGCTCGAGTTCCTCAACGCCATGGGGTTGGCGCTGACCGAGCGCAACTTCCCGCTCGTCTCCGGCAACCAGCTCGTCCAGTGGCAGATGGCGCGCCAGGGCATGGGGATCTGCTTCATGATGGAGGAGGTCGGAGACTCCACGCCCGGGATGCGGCGGGCGCTGCCCCGGATGCCACCCGTCCCTGTCCCCATGTGGCTCGTCTCCCGGCGCGAGCTCGCCACCAGCCGCCGCGTCCGCGTCGTCTACGACATGCTCGCCGAGGGCCTCTCGGATCCCTGAGGCCTCGCGCCCCGCTACGCCTCGAGCATGGCGTCGAGCATCGCCTCGACGGTCTCGAGCCGATCGCCCCCCTCGGACACGAACCGGTAGGGTCCGCCTGCCTCGAAGCTCGAGATCGCGAGCCCGAGCTCGGCGATGGCCTGGCTGGCCTCGGCGATGTCTGCCCTCATCCCGGCGACCCGCGCGTGGTAGCGCCGATGGTCGTCCTCCTGAGGGCTCCTGAATGGGCCTGGTGGATGGCTCAGGTCACCGAGGGAGGGTGAGGACGCAGCTTCCAGGCTCGCGGGGTCGTCGTGTCCCTGCTCACCAGGCGCGAGCGCGGCGAACGAGGGGTGGTCGATGGTGAACGCGACGCCGTCGCGCGCGCCATGCCGCACCCTCAGCGTGGCCTCCGAACCCGACGGCGAGGAGACGACGACACTCTGCGAGGCGTCGGCGCCGTCTACGGCCCACGCGTGCTCGGCGCCCGAGCCTTGCGCGCGCCTGTACCCTCGCGCCGCGAGCGACGCGTCGAGGGCCTCGACGATCTCGGACGCGATGCGCCCTCGCTCGGACTCGAGCAGCGCCTCCAGCCTGGCTTCCTGGATCGTCCTGGTGCGTCGGAGCGGCTCGAGCTCGCGCTCGAGCTCGAAGGTCTCATCAAAGGAGCGTTGACCCATGCGGTGACCTCATCGTGTGTGTTCCATCGTCGTGGCAGCATCTTGCAGCACACACCCTCTCCTGGGCAACGACGTGCTCGGGGGCTGCGCTGTCTTCGCGGATCGACGGCGTGGTAGGGTTCCCGGTATGCCGGCGTCACGCCATCACATCGCGGGAGAAGAGGTTTGGCTCGTTGAACCGTAAACACACAGACAAGCTCCTCGCGTACGTCCTCCTGAGCGCGGGCAGACTCACCGATCGCACGCAGCATCGCCTGCGAACCACGGACCTCCTCCACTACCTCTACCTCGCCGATCTCGGGTACGCCGAGTGGAAGGGTGGGGAGCCGTTCACCGGGATCGAGTGGGCGTTTCACGCGCTCGGTCCATGGAACCTCGACGCCCACGAGCGAGTCCGGGTCGCGATGTCCAAGGCCGGCGCCAAGGTCCACACGCCGAGATCCAAGGCAAAGGCCGCAGACCCGGCGAACACGTCCTACAGCCTCCGAGACAAGGAGCTGTTCGAGCGCATGGAGGAGGAGCTGCCTGGCCCCCTCACGATCCGACTCCACGGGGTCGTGCTCGAGCACGGCAACGACTCGGACTCTCTCCTGAGCGCGGTCTACATCACGGCGCCCATGGTCCACGCCGCGCCAGGTGAGCCGCTCGACCTCTCCTTGGTCGCGCTCGACCACGACCTGCTCCGCGAGGTGAGGACGCGCATGAAGGCGCCCGCCAAGAAAAAGAAGGCGCCCCAGCGGGCCGCGCGCATCGCCCAGGCCAAGGCCAGGTTCGAGGAGCTCCAGCGCGCCAAGCAGGTCAGGGAGTCTCCCCTGTCGAGGCCTCCTCGGCTCGAGGTGTTCGATGAAGTACGCAGGTGGGTGGACTCACTCGCCGGCGAAGAGGTCGGTGAGAAGGAGGGCGAGCTTCACTTCGACCCTTCGGTCTGGAATTCGAAAATGAGGAGAATGGAAGACGGTGACTGATTACCCCGAAAACAGCCTCCAGGGCATCGCGTTGGCCGAGGAGGTGCTCTCGGAGTGGTTCGTGCCGAGCGCGACCATCCGCCGCGGCTCCGTGGTCTGGGCGCACCTGCCCACCGTCAGCGTCCTCGATGAGCCTTACACCATGGAGGCGCTCGAACATGGCGATCCAGAGGACCACTCGAAGGCCGCCTACGCGATCGCACGGCATCGGACCGAGGATCCCGACACCCAGGCCCGATCCGTGGCGGCCATGCCGCCCAGGCCGGATGAGGCGCACTGCGTCTACCGCGCCAGGTACAGGCCCGCGCTCGTTTTGGCTGGCCCGGGCAGAGCACCCGACGAGAGCCTCCAGGCCGGAGGCGCGAGCTGGCAACACGCCCAGTCCCTGATCGTCGCTCCTTACTACGGCGTCGGCCGCGCTGGCTTCCCAGGCGGCTGGGACCCACGCCTCATCGACGCCGTCCAGGCGTGTGAGTTTCCCCAGTACATGTGGGAGTCGCTACCCTTCGCCGACGAAGACACCCCGTGTTCGATCCTCCGGTTCGACCACTTGCTCCCGCTCGGAGCACGCGGCCCGTCGATCCAGAACTCGGAGTGGGCGTTGAGCGACGAGGCCCTGGATCTGGTCGACATGTGGCTCGGGTGGTTCCTGTCCGGAGAACAGACACCAGAAGCCGACGGGACGCTCGACCTGCTACGAGGCATCCTCCTCGACGAGCTCGACTCCGGGAGCTGAGCCCTGGTCAGAGTTCGCCTCTTCGCGCCGGGCGCGAGCATGAAGAGTCGGGGCGGGGTGGTGCGCCATCCGGGCGCCGTCGATGCTCTCGAGCGGTTGGACTCAGCTCTGGCTCGAGGAGCCGACGGAGGCCTGGCTTCCCTTCATCAGGAGCACGCCGTTCGTCAAGAAGAGCGCCTTCGAGTCCAGGCCCGTCATCATCTCTCGAACGTCCTCGGGGAGGGGGTCCAGGTCGACGTTCGGTCGCGTCATGATTTGGATGCTGCCGATGAGCAGGGCGAACAGCCCGGTGAACATTGCCGCGCTTTGTTCGAGTGAGAGCGAGAAGATCAACGAGGTGTGGACGACCAATCGCTGGGCTAACTCGGCGTTCATACGCTTGCCAGCGATCAGGCTCTCGGGCGAGACGTTGACCTCGATCGTGGCCGCGAGTCGTGGCGCCAGCTCCAGGAACAGAGGTGTCTCGAAGGAGACGTCATAGAAGACGTCGAGGAAGTCGGCGGGCGACATTCCAGGTGAGGCCGAACGCTCTATGGCACTGGTCCAGGCTCGAGCCGACTCCAGATAGAGCTCGAGAAGCACCTCTTCACGAGAGGGGAAGTACAGGTACAGCGTCGCGCGCGCGAGGCCTGCAGCCTTGGCCAGGGGACCCATGGAGAACCCTTCGAAGCCCACGTCTGCGAGGTGGGCGCGCGCCGCGCTCAAGATGTCCTGGCGTCGCTCTCTCTTTTGATCTTTGGAGCGCGCTCTTTGGAAATCTTTGCCGTTATCAGCCACGAACATCACCTCTCTTGCTCAATCGCCATGAAACATGGCGCGTGCGCGGCCGAATTCTTACAACCCTGATTCATGAGCGCAAGGGCAAGGTCGATGGGGACGGAGCTCTCGGGTGACGCCATGTCGGTCGACTGTTCGAGCCGAGACGCGACGGCATGCTCACGCTCGCGAGACCAGCTCATGGATGTCTTCAATGGGCTCGAACGGATTCTTCATTCGTTGAATCTTGACAAGGGACACCCTGTCATTTATTTTCCGACACCCTGTTGGTTATTTAGATGACAGGGTGTCCTTTATGGGCGTCAGAAGACACCAGGCCGTGGGGTTCGTCTCGAACCCATGGCCAGAACGGCCGTCTTGAGCACCTGTCTCACAGACACCACTTGAGCGAGGAGCACCACGAATGAAGCGATCGATGTACCACGAAGACCTGCAGTCCGCTTACCTCCCAGGTCGAGCGATCACCTGGATCGCCAGGCGCCGCTGGGGCTTGCGCCTGATGCAACGCTTCGGGATGCGACCCATGACAGGCAACGAGATCGAGGGGATGGTCAACGACGAGATCTTCATCCCGAGCAAGTCGACACCGGGCCACGACATCCGAGCGCGCGTCTACAAACCCGCGAACGCCAAGGGGCCGCTCCCCGCGATGCTCTATGCCCACGGTGGTGGCTACCAGGTCGGCGTGCCGGAGCAGGCGAACCCGTTCTTCGAGGACATCTTGAAGCGGCGTGACGTGGCGATCGTCGCGCCCGCCTACCGCCTCTCGCTCGAGGGTCATCCGTTCCCCGCGGGGTTGAACGACTGCTTCGACACCTTGCTCTTCATGAAGGAGAACGCTGCCGAGCTCGGCATCATGAGTGACAAGTTCATCATCGCCGGTCACAGCGGAGGCGGAGGTATGGCGGCGGCGGTGACCTTGAAAGTGGTCGACACCAAGGCCGCGGACATCGCCTTTCAGATGCCGATCTATCCGATGTTGGACCATCGCATGCAGACCGATTCGGCCAAGAACATGGTGGGTACACCGGTCTGGGACCGGCGCTCGAACGCGCTGGCCTGGGAGAACTACCTTGGGCACCTGGGAGGCGACATCCCAGACTACGCCTCCCCCGCGTTGCGTGAGGATCTGAGCGAGCTGCCACCCACGATCAGCTTCGTCGGCGACATGGAACCCTTCAAGGACGAGACCATCGCGTTCATGAAGACCCTCGAAGAGGCAGGGGTGCCCACGAGGTTCAAGATCTACGAGGGTGGGTTTCACGGGTTCGAGACGGTGTTGCCGAACGCTCCCATCTCACAAGATGCCAACGAGTTTCAGGTGAGCGCGTTCGCCGACTTCTATGACGAGTACATCCGCTAGGACGAGTCTCGCGCGGGCGTTCTTGCTGTGACCACTGGCCCAACACGCTCGCTCTTGCTGTCGTACGAGGCCGGAGCGACGACGCGTTGTTGAACGGCGAGAACGCGTATGCCTTCGAGCAGGTCCCTGGCACACCGTCCGCCGTTGTCGCTGCGCACAAGTCCAGGCGTGCTCAGACGCGACGAGGGTGCGTCTCCAGAAGAAACGCACCCTCGTGTCGGGCATCGGGTCAGGTGTTCCAGGCGGCGTGCCTGGTTCGATTACGGGGTGGGCGGCGCGTAGTTCGTGAGCGTGATGCCATCCACCGCGGCGATGTACTCCTCGATGCTCGGTGTACGGCCCAGGATCGTCGAGAGGACGACGACGGGTGTGGAGGCGAGCAGGGACTCACCCTTCTTCTCGTCGCTGTCTGCGACGACTCGGCCCTGGAAGAGGCGAGTGGAGGTCGCCATGACCGTGTCGCCCTTCGCGGCCTTCTCCTGGTTGCCCATGCACAGGTTGCACCCTGGGCGCTCCAGGTACAGCGTGTTGCGGTACGTGGTGCGGGCGGTGTCCTTGGGGTCGTCGTCGTCGAAGACGAACCCTGCGTACTTCTGCAGGACCTCCCAGTCGCCTTCTTCTTTGAGCTCGCGCACGATGTTGTAGGTGGGCGGCGCGACCACGAGAGGCGCCTTGAACGTCACCTCACCGTTCTGGTCTTCGAGGTTCCTGAGCATCTGCGAGAGGATCTGCATGTCGCCCTTGTGGACCATGCATGAACCCACGAAGCCCAGGTCGACCTTCTTCTTCGCGCCGTAGTACGAGATCGGTCGGATCGTGTCGTGGGTGTAGCGCTTCGAGACGTCTTCGTTGTTCACGTCCGGGTCGGCGATCATCGGCTCGATGATCTGATCCAGGTCCACGACGAACTCGGCCGCGTACACGGCGTTGTCGTCGGGCCTGAGCACGGGCTTGGTGCCCGTACGGATTTGATCGATGCGCGTTTGAGCCTTGTCGATGAGTCCCTGGAGGACGCGTGGGCCGTTGTCCATCCCGCGATCGATCATGAACTGGATGCGTGCCTTGGCGATCTCGAGGGACTCGATGAGCGTGTCGCTCTCGGAGATGCAGATCGAGGCCTTGGCCTTCATCTCGGCGGTCCAGTCCGTGAACGTGAACGCCTGATCGGAGAGCAGCGTGCCGATGTGAACCTCGATGACCCTGCCCTGGAAGACGTTCTCGCCGTCGAAGGCCTTGAGCATCTGGGCCTGGGTCGCGTGCACGACGTCACGGAAGTCCATGTGGTCCTTCAGGACGCCCTTGAACGTCACCTTGACCGACTGCGGGATCGGCATCGTCGCCTCGCCCGTGGCCAGCGCGAGCGCCACCGTCCCGGAGTCCGCGCCGAACGCGACGCCCTTGGACATGCGGGTGTGCGAGTCGCCGCCGATGATGACGGCCCAATCGTCGATGGCGAGGTCGTTGAGGACCTTGTGGATGACGTCGGTCATCGGGAGGTACTCGTTCTTGGGGTCACGCGCGGTGATGAGCCCGAACTTGTTCATGAAGTTCATGAGCTTGGGGATGTTTCTGCGCGACTTGTCGTCCCAGACCGAGGCGGTGTGGCAGCCCGACTGGTAGGAGCCGTCGACGGTCGGCGAGATCACGGTCGCGGCCATCATCTCGAGCTCCTGAGAGGTCATCAGGCCCGTCGTGTCCTGCGAGCCGACGATGTTTACCCTGACCCGGACGTCCGAGCCCGCATAAAGCACGGCCCCAGGGGTCGTGCCGACCGCGTTCGCGTTGAAGATCTTCTCGACCGCGGTGAGCCCCTGTCCTTCGTGCGAGACCTCCTTGGCGCTCGCGTAGACCTGGGGCACGTCGACACCGAGGATCCCGGCGGCCATCGTCTGAAGCTTCTTGCCAAAGACCACGGCGTACGAGCCCTGGGCGCGGATGAACTCGAGCTTCTGGGGAGTGAGCGCCGAGGCGATGTCGCACAGCTCCTCGGTGCCGCCCTCGTCGTAGAGCTTCTTGGTCCTGGTGTTGATGGTCAGGACGGTGCCCGTGTCGATCGAGAAGAGCTGCTCGAGCTCGGGCTCGCCATCCTCGCCCATGACAACGTCACCGCTCGCGTCGACCTTCTTGACCCAGTTCTTCAGGTCGATGCCGATCCCGCCGGTCACCCCCACCGTGGTCAGGAAGATGGGGGAGATGCCATTGGTCCCGCCCACGATCGGCGCGATGTTGATGAACGGCACGTACGGGCTGGCCTTGATGCCCGTCCAGAGCGCGACGTTGTTCACGCCAGACATACGAGACGAGCCCACGCCCATGGTGCCCTTGTCCGAGACCAACATCACCCGCTTGTCGGGGTGCTCGGCCTTGAGCGAGCGCAACAGCGCCTGCTTCTCCTCGTCGTGCTCGAAGAGGCACTGCCCGTGCAGCTCACGGTCGGCGCGGGAGTGCGCGTCGCTCCCCGGAGAGAGCAGGTCCGTCGAGACGTCGCCCACGGCCGTGACGTAGGTCACGACCTGGATGGTCTCATCGACGGGCGGGAGCTCGGTGAAGAACTCGGCCTTCGCGTAGCTCTCGAGGAGCTCGGTCGCCAGGGCGTCGCCCGCCTCGTGCGCGGCCTCGAGCCGGGCCGTGTCCGCCTCGTACAGGAACACCTGCGTCTTGAGCACGTCGGTCGCGCTGCGCGCGATCGCCGCGTCTTCTCCGAGCGCGAGGTCGAGCAACACCTCGACCGACGGCCCGCCCTTCATGTGGGAGAGCAACTCGAACGCGAACTCGGGCGTGATCTCGGCGACCTCCTCACCCAAAATGATCTGCTTGAGGAAGCTCGCCTTGGCGCCCGCGGCGCTCGTGGTGCCCGGGAGCGTGTTGTAGATGAAGAAGTCGAGCGACTGAGCACGGTGCTCGTGATCGACGTCCTTGATCTGGGCGATGAGTTCCTCGACGAGCGGTGCGTCTTCGATCGGCTTGGGGTGCAGGCCCAGGATCTCTCGTGCGTCGATTTGTGCGAGGTAGTCTGTGTACAGGCTCATGTTCTTCCTTCGAAACGATAGGCTCGAGTGATGTGCGGCGTGGCTTTATAAATCAGCCCCCCCACGCACGCAACGGGTCTACCTCAACGTCGTGGTTGGGCTTTAGGGCTTAAGTTGTTGTTTTTGTTTAGTTTTTTCCCGGTCGTGTGCGCGACGGGTTCAGGAGACTCATGGCGGCAATGAGCCATTGGCTCGGAAGAGCTGCGCCTGAAGTCGGGCCACTGGCCTGGCAGTCGAGCTTCTGGGGTGAGTTCATCTCGTTCGCCGTGGCGATCGTCCCCGCCTACCTGGTGGCCGCCGTGGGGATCTTTCTGTCACGCAGGGGGGACGCCGGCATCCCGGCGGCGCGCCTGTGGTGGACCGTCGCGTTCGGGATGTTCGCCGCGGCGACCAACGCGTCGCTCGTGGGGGGTCGAGGGGCGAGCGCACCCTGGCCTTGAGCGCGCCGGGTGACTTGTTGTCACGCGTCGCGCCCGTTAGGCTCATGGGCACATCATACAGGAGGTCGAGGATGTTCGAGGTCGCCGAGCTTGGCAGAGCGTTGAGTAAGGACGAGTTCAATGAACTCGAGCCGGAGATGCGCGAGGGGTTGCTGGACGCCCAGTTCAGGATGAGGGAGTCCGACTTCTCGATCGTGATCGTCGTCGGCGGGGTGGAGGGCGCGGGCAAGGGCGACCTCGTCAACCGCCTCATCGAGTGGACCGACGCGCGCAGGATCCACACCCACGCGCTCGGCGCGCCGACGACCGAGGAGCTCGAGCGCCCCGAGTTCTACCGCTACTGGATGCGGCTGCCCGCGGACGGGAAGATCGGGATCTTTCTGGGCTCCTGGTACACGAGGCCGGTCGTCGAGCATGCCCTCGAGGAGACGACGGGCGCCGAGTTCGAGCAGCGCCTGCGAAAGATCGAGGAGTTCGAGCGCATGGTCGTCTCCTCGGGCAACGTCCTGCTCAAGTTCTGGCTGCACATCTCCAAGGATCACCAACGCGAGCGCTTCGAGGCGCTCGCCGACGACCCGATGACGAGCTTCCGCGTCACCAAGCGCGACTGGGACTTCCACGAGCGCTTCGAGACGTTCGAGCGGGTCTCCGCGCGCGCCATCCGTGAGACCGACACGGGCGTCGCGCCCTGGACGCTCATCGAGGCGCAGGACGCGCGCTACCGGGACATGACCGTGGCGTCGCACATCCGCGAGGCGATCGAGGGGCGCCTGGAGCGCCCGCCGCTGCCTGATCCGGGCCCGCCCGAGGAGCTCACTCCGAAGGAGCCGAACATCATCTCGGTGATGGACCTGTCCGAGACGATCGAGCGCAAGGCCTACAAGCGGCGCCTCGAGTTCTTGCAGAACAAGCTCGGGATGCTCGCGCGCAAGCTGCCCGAGAACGACTGCTCGATGGTGATCGTGTTCGAGGGGAGCGACGCGGCGGGCAAGGGCGGCAGCATCCGGCGAGTCGTCTCCGCGCTCGACGCCCGGCAATACCAGGTCATCCCCATCGCCGCGCCCACCGACGAGGAGCGCGCCCACCCCTACCTGTGGCGGTTCTGGCGGCAGCTCCCCAGGCGCGGCCGCATCACCATCTACGACCGCTCCTGGTACGGTCGAGTCCTCGTCGAGCGCGTCGAAGGCTTCGCGCGCGCCGAGGAGTGGAAGCGGGCGTTCGGAGAGATCAATCAGTTCGAGGAGCAGCTGTGCGAGGCGAACATCATCGTCCTGAAGTTCTGGCTCCAGATCAGCGACGCCGAGCAACTCGCGAGGTTCCACGCGCGTGAGGAGACGGGGTACAAGCGACACAAGATCACGGACGAGGACTGGCGCAACCGCGAGAAGGCGGGCGCCTACCAGGCCGCGGTCAGTGAGATGATCGAGCGCACGTCGACCGACAACGCCCCGTGGACCCTGGTCCCCGCCGAGTCCAAGCCCATCGCCAGGCTCAAGGTCCTCGAGACCATCGTCGCGCGCCTCGAGGAGCGGTTCGGCCCGCTCGAGCTCCCGGACGCGTCGAACAAAAAGAAGAAGAAAAAGAAGAAGTGACGAAGGTTCCTCGCCCTCACGTCGCGATCCCGAAGGCCGCGCCGCCTCAACCCGGCTGAGACGGTGGAACGCCGTGTTCAGCTCCAGCACATACGCGGCATATGGACGAGGAACCGCACGGCGTGAGGCTGTAAGTTGCTGAAATCGTTCAGGGCCTGAACAGGCTCGCGTTGTTGAACCACCACTCGACCATCACACCCGCGTAGTGCTGCGTCGCCATCTGTGAGCGCGGGTCCTGCGGGTTGTAGAGGGCCTGGGCGGACTCGTTGAGCATGCTCAGGGTGTACATGAAGCGGATCTGGGGGCGGGAGTACATGCCGCGGTCGAGGGTGAGCGCCTGGATGACGCTGACCTTGGTGACGGCGGGGACCTCGAATTGGTTGGTGCGCGCGAACGGACCGGCGGGGCGGCGGAGCTGGTAGGAGAGCTCGATGCCGGGGTGGATGTGGCGCGTGGCGTACCAGTGGGCGCGCGCGGCGAAGATGGACTCCCAGTAGTCGTCGAAGTCCTGGGCGTCGCGGTCGGCGTCCTGGAAGTACTTGTAGTAGGCGCCCATGAGCAGGCCGGCGTGGGGCGTCTCGATGTCGGCGGCCAGCGCGACCATCGTCTGGCTGGCGCCCTCGCTCGTCTCGTTGATGTTGAGCCCGGTGGGGACGCCGAACTCGCCGTAGGCCGCCAGGCCCCACGACTGGACTAAGAAGAGGTTGGCGAACGAGCCCTTGAAGAAGCCGTCGGCGGTCCACAGGCCGACCTCGGCGCCGACCTTGCCGCCCGACTCCTCGGGCACGACCTCGGTGCTGACGCCGTCGTCCAGTCGTCGCTCACCCTGCGGGAGCCGGTGGTCCTCGGCGTAGAGCAGGACCTTGGCGCCCGACTTGGGCGAGCCGTCGGCGCGTTTGGAGAGCCAGATGTCCTGCTGGAGGCGCGCCGACGAGATCGTGCGCAGCCTGTTCAGGAAGACGATGTCCTCGGCGCCGAAGTCGTAGGCCGGCACGTCGACCTGCTGGAACTGGTACAGGTTGAGCAGTCGGTTCACGCCGCTGTGGAGCTTGAACTCGGTCCGCCCGAAGTCCCAGTCGCGCGCGATCACGCCGCCGCCTCCCACCGTGTTCAGGTTGTCCAGCGGCCAGAAATCCAGCAGGTAGATGTCGTCCCCGCGGTACATCCTCGATCCCGCCCAGAACGCGATCGTCCAGTCTCCCGTGCGCCAGCCGCCCTCGCCGTACATGTTGCGCGCGGCGATCGCCTGGTCGAAGTCGCCCGTGAAGTGGAACAGGTCCGCCCCCAGCGCCAGCGTCGTCACCGCCTGGAGGTAGAACTTCGTGTCCGCCGACTCCGGCAGCTCGAAGAGCTGCTGGAACTCGAGCTCGGCGTAGTTGTTCTCGTCGATCCTCGATCCCTGAGACACCACGTTCACCTGGCGCGCCGTCCCTCCGTTCAGATCCGAGGCGGCGCGCACGCGCGCGTACGAGCCGAACGTGAACGTCGACAGGACGTCCCCGTACTGCACGTCCAGGCCGCCGACGTCCTCCGGGCCCCCGTCCTCTTCGACGAACTCTTCGACCGGCTCGGGCTCGGCGACCGGCTCGGGCTCTTCGACCGGTTCGGGCTCTTCGACCGGCTCGGCGACTGGCTCGTCCTCGACGGGCGCGGGCTCGGAGGGCTCGTCCTCGACGGCGGGCGTCTCTTCCGGCTCCTCCGCGGCGGGAGGATCCTGCTCGACGGGCTCGTCCTGGGCGAGCGCATGAGCGGGGGCGAGGGCGACGCAGAGGAGCGCGAAGAGCGCGTGGCGGGCGTGGTGCATGAGGTCGCTCTGGGGAGGGTTTGGTGAGAGGGCCGAGCTCAGCGGAAGCGGCGAGCGTACAGCGCGGGGTCGATCCCGTTGGCCCAACGGATGAGGACCTGGACGCCGTGTTGTGTGGGCTGGGCGCCGTCGAGGTTGACGTGCGTCCAGATGTCGACGACCTCACACATCTTGGTCAGCCCCTCCCACTTCACCACGAGGTGTTCCCCGATCTGAGGCGCGCGGTAGGAGTGCTTGGGCTCTGTGCTGTGCAGCGGGATCGTGGCGTTCTTGTCCACGATGAGGAGCTGATACATCGTCCGTCTCACCATCTGTTGGGGGGCGGCTCGTGCCGCGTCGTCTCATGTCATCCTGGGGCGGGTTCACGGTACGCCCAGACCGTGCGCGCGCACAAGCCGCGACCTCCCCGATGCGGCTTGTCTCGAGCGCCCGGTCTGGGCGACCATCGTGGGCGCCCACGCCACCGACCCGAGGTCCTCATGCGCGCGCTCTGCGCCACGCTCATCACCGCCGCCGCCGCGACCGGTGCCTCGTCCGAGGCACGCGCGGAGCCTGTCGCCCGACCGCCCGACCTGGGTTACGGCGAGCAGACGACGACGGGCTACGGGCTGCTCGACCCGGCCGACGCCGAGGTCGCGCTCGTGGACGAGCGAGTCGCCAACGACCCGCTCGCCGGCATCGGCGTGGCGTCTCCGAACGCGCAGATCACGCCCACGGACCAGGTCACGGTCTACGACCTCAACCTCCTCGGGCTCCGCGCGTCGTACGGCATCGCCCCCGACGTCGACGTGGCCGCGTCGCTGCTCGTCTCGCCTCGCCTCTTCTCCGAGGACGCGCCCAAATACGACTCGATGGGGGACGCCGGCGCGCGCTGGCGCGTCGCCGGGGACCGTAACCTGGACGTGACCCTGGGCGGCGCGCTCGGGTGGCGGACCGCGACGATGGGGGGCGAGGGCGCCGAGGTCGGCCTCGCGCTCTCACTGGCCGCCGACCTCAAGGTCACCGACCACGTGATCCTCGGGGCGGGGCTCGTGGGCCTGTCTCTTTACACATCTGACGCTGCCGAGGATCTAC
>OJDV01000572.1_pt1 | contig 12881 bp, 9 predicted proteins | sample 1592911 | NCBI WGS metagenome assembly OJDV01 (sample SAMN05416860, study PRJEB24817) | seawater metagenome | isolation source: Sea water | place: Canada:Atlantic | collected 2013-11 | reverse complement strand
CTACACAGAGTAGATCGTCGGCAGCGTCAGATGTGTATAAGAGACAGGAATACAACCAATTAACTACTATTCCCGCACAAGATAGTTTAAAATTATTTTACAATTTATGGACCGTAAAAGAAGCTGTTTGTAAGACAAATGGTGGAAGATTATGGTATTATTTAGCCAACAATTATTTATCCAATGACATGAAAATAGCCCCACAAACACATGGAATCAACGTGAAATGCTTAAATCAAATTACTGATTTTAGCTTATGTATAGCTTCAAAAAATCAAATAGAATTAAAGAACCATGGCTAGGATTACAGTAACAATCATATTCTTCAGCTTTTTAATTGCTTGTCACCCAAGTAAAGAAACCATTCGAAAAGTAAATGAGCTGACTTACATAAAAAAAGACAAAGCGATAAACTGCCCCCTTGAGAATAAATACCGTTGCGCAATTGATACGCCATTGGAAGAACTCTATAAACAAACAATAATTGAAAATAAAGACAGAATTACACTTTTAGAAAAAGGTGAGGATTCATTATTGGTTCGCTTACACCTAATCAAATCTGCTCAAATTAGTATTGATATTCAAACTTTCATATGGGTGAATGATGAAGCGGGTCACTTGATTATCGCAGAATTATTAGAAGCGGCCAAAAGGGGCGTTAAAGTTAACATTATCATTGACCAATTGTTTTCCATGGGCAATACATGGTTACTAGCAGAATTGGCAACATTACACCAGAATTTAAATATTCGCATGTTTAATCCTTTGTTTAATGAAGCTCACACTTCAAAATTTGATTTTTTTAGTGCCATTACCTGCTGTTTATATAATCTAAATAGAAGAATGCACAACAAACTTTTTTTAGTTGATGGAAAATATGGCATTAATGGAGGCAGAAATTACAGCGATAGGTATTTTGATTGGGATCCAACATTTAATTATAGGGACAGAGACGCACTAGCAATTGGCGCAGTTGCTCAACAAATGAAGCAATCATTTAATGAATTTTGGCATGCTAAATGGATAATCCCATTAGAAAATTTGGACGATGTCGCCTATAGAATATTAAACAACCAAGAAAACAATTCTGACTGGATTGTGGGCCACCAATTACACTCTGTAAAATTAAACTTGAAATCATTTGATTATAATTCTATAAAACAAAAATTTGCAGACACCGCGATTGCTGTCGATGAAGTTGAATACTTCAGTGATTCACCTGATAAACTCTTTGTGAAAAATAAAGAAAGTCAAAATAAATACAAACAAATGAGTCTTAAAATCAAGGAGCTTATTTTATCTGCCGATGACAGTTTATTATTACAAACACCCTATCTGGTGTTAAGCAAAAAAGCCTATCGGGCGCTTAAATCATTACACAAAAAGAAACCACATGTTGATATTGATGTCTCGACCAATAGCCTTTCATCCACCGATGCCTTTTATGTTTACGCCATTTCCTATAAACATAAAAAAAAGTATTTAAAAAATCTGGGAATAAATATTTATGAGTTCAAGAAATACCCAGAAGATAAAACCTTAATGTTTGGCAATAAATACCACAATGAAAACACCCGTTTCGGCATGCATGCTAAATCTATAATTATAGATGAATATACATCATTAATTGGATCTCATAATTTTGATCACCGATCTGATATTCTCAATACAGAGTCTGGATTAATAATCAAATCAAAACAATTAGCTGCTCAATTAAAACATTACATCGATATAGACACCCATCCAAGAAATTCTTGGATTATCGCACCCAATAAAAAAATTCCTGTATTGAGCTTTTTTAGTGGTATGATTGCTTCTGTATCACGATCATTACCTATACTAGATATTTGGCCTTTTCGTTATTCAAGCAGTTTTCAACTAATAGATGGAAAACAAGCTTTAGACATAGGCCACCCAGATTTTTATAATAATTATGAAAATTTAGGCAATTTTCCTGATGTGGATTTGCCATCGAAGCAAATACAAACGATAATTATTAGCGCTTTTGCAGGATTTGCAGAACCAATTATGTAAAAACCAATGTTACTTTGGGGTAAATAATGAAAACAAAAATTATAAGCTTTTTTCTGGTCCTAGTATTGTTATCAATCTATCCAGCATGGCGCTATTTCACAAATGCAAAAGTATTTGCAGATGCAATATTTGGTCATGCCTCAAATATGGGTAACTGGACTTATGGTACTGTCAGTAGTGGATTAGGTGGAAACATCACTATTCGTAACATTGCATTTACTCCAAATAACCACACACAGGGGTTCGATATCGGTAGTGTAGTTATTAAAACAGAACCTATGTTTTTATTAAAAAGCAATCCTAGTGAACTGGCTTATTTACTACCTGAAACATTGTCTTTATCAGTAAATTCTGCCTCATTAAATAATAAATCAAGGGACATATTAAATTCATTAAAACAAAAAAGTATGTGGATGATACTAGTTGGGCACGCCGGTAGCTTTGGTTGTAGTAGAGATCAATATGTTACATTTGATGATACTGTTTGGAACAAAATTATTAAAAATAATCAAATATACAATGTTGATTTATTTTTCTCAAAACAAGAAGATGGTAGCCTTGATGCAGATTTAATACTCGATGCTGAAAACCTGTTTTCCAGCACTTGGTCCAGTAATTTAAAATCCAGTTATAACGAAAACCAAATAGTTATTGATGAATTACTAACCGATAAACTTTACTATTCTTACCTTGATAATGGATTTAACTTGGCGCGTAATAACGCCTGTATTGAAAATTATAAGTCTTCTTTTGCAGCCTATAGATTAAGCTCAGCTGAACATGTACAACAATTCATGCGCGTCAATTATTCTAAAGAATTCCCTACTTCATTAATTAATTGGTACCAAAGAGTTTTGGCTCCTGAAACTGATTTTAATGCCATAATTTCTATAAAAGATAGAATGTATTTAAGTGATATAGCGCAAATCAATCAATTAGAGCTTTATGAAAATTCATCAGTAGAAGTCTCATCATCCAACAATGAATACTTACCTGTGAATTTAAAAGAAATAGATTATACGAAAATTGATACAGAATCGTTAATGTCTGAAAATATTAAAAAACAGGAAAAAGCGGATCTTGAAGCCCAAATTTTAAAAGATAAAAATGCAGAACAACAAAAAACCACTGTGATTACAACAGGGGCCAGAACCAATAAACGTGTTCCATTAAGAAATTTAAGTTCTGTAATCAACAAAAGAGTTCGAATCAAAACGATTCGAGGCAGACCCATCAAAGGTATATTGAGAGATTCTCAAAATGGAATGGTAACTTTAGATTCACATTTTAGGTTTGGGACATCAACCATCAGTATTTCAATTGATATGATTTCTTCGGTTGAATTATTATAGTAAACAAATCAATATATGTTTCATTATTGGTATTGTTGTCGGTAGTTTTAGTTATTTCACTGTCATCCGGCAGTGAATACATACCTTTATCTGTATTTTGGATTGATGAGCAAAGCCATTCACTTAAAGAAATAATATATACATTACGGTTACCTCGAGCTATAAACGCCATAACAGTTGGTGCCTTATTGTCTTTGGCTGGTTTGTTGATTCAAAATTTGGTTAAGAATCCTCTGGCCGACCCCTATATTCTAGGGATTTCTGGTGCCTCTGCTTTTATACAATTGTTAATTATTGCCAGTGGTTTTATTTTGCCCTTGTGGTTATTCATACTCTGTGGTTTTGTTGCTAGCATATTATCCATTGTTTTACTCATCACAATCTCATCTAGAAACGGACTAAAAACCAATAATTTATTGTTAACAGGCGTTGTCATTGCATTTGCCTATGGTGCAATGATCAGCCTGATATTAAGCATCAGTCCTTTATCAACAACAAAATCAATGTTGTTCTGGTTAATGGGTGATTTAAGCTTCTCTCAATTGTCCTTCTTGCCCCTAATACTTTTAATCATTGGCAGTCTATGGGTTTTTAGATTCCACAAAGAACTGGATATAATGGCCAGGGGCGATTTATTTGCAAAAAAATGTGGGGTCGATGTCAAATCAATCAATTTAACTTTATTAATTACAGCCTCAGTTTTTACCGCCATAGCTGTAAGTATGGCTGGAACCATTGGGTTTGTTGGCTTGGTTGTACCTCACATTGCCCGTTTACTCGTAGGTAATTGCCATGCACACTTGATACCTATCAGCGCCATAATTGGAGCAGTGGTCTTGCTAATTGCAGACACAGTATCGAGAACTATTCTAGCACCCATTCAACTGCCAGTTGGTATTTTTACAGCCCTTTTTGGCGTGCCCCTTTTCTTATATTTAATGACCAAACGCACATGATTGAAATTAAAAATCTAACGGTTTTAAATAAAGAACAAAAATTAATATCCAATTTAAATGCAACATTTAAAGAAGGGGAGTTTTGGGCAATCTTGGGAAAAAACGGCACTGGAAAAACTACTTTATTACACACCTTAGCAGGTTTGTTGGATTATCGCATTGGTCAAATAACTGTCAACGGAATTGAATTAAGATCTCTCTCCTCTATACAACGAGCACGAGAGATTGCGGTCTTGTCTCAGCTGATGGAAACTGGTCTTAATTGTACAGTTGAACAAAACATCGCTTATGGTCGTTATGCTTGGAATAAACTAAAAAACAACAATCGTTCCGATGAAAAGTTGATTAATGCTGCTATTAACAATATGGAATTAGAGGAATTAAGGAAAAAATCCATTCAAGAGATCTCTGGCGGAGAGCTCAGAAAAGTAGAAATTGCCACCATTCTTGCTCAAAACAGTCAAATAATGATACTAGATGAGCCGTTAAATCACTTAGATATTTCATTTCGTTACAAACTAATGCATTTGTTAAAACAACTTAGTGATAAAAAATTAATAATTATAGTGACGCATGATATACAATATGTAAAAGCTTATTGTTCTCATGTCATGTTGTTGAACAAAAATGGTGAAACAAGCATTGGTTTGACCAGTGACATCATGAATATTAACAACATAAACAAAATGTTAGATACAAATTTACCAAACAATATTTTACTATGAAAAATTCAAAGTCCTTAACTTCCATCATTACTCCCATTGTTAAACAAATGTACAAGCAAGGAATAATTGAAAAAAATGATGCAAAGAGGATTCTATCAAATTCACAATTATCAGCAGTCACTTCTGTTCATCCGTATGTGAATTTATCTGATTATAAATTAATCAATGAAAAAACAGGAAAACCGATATCATTTGAATTTATTGTTGAATTTGTTGCTGGCATGAATGGTTTGGACTATTTAAAAATTGACCCAACAAAAGTAAACGTAAACAAAGTCACTGCCTCTGTTTCTCAAGCCTATGCCACTACACATAAAATTTTACCAGTAGCAGTAACTTCTAAAACTGTGACTTTTGCTGTTTCAAATCCAACTGATGAATCATGGGTTGAAGAACTACAAAGGATACTTCGTTTAAAAGTCATCAGGGTTCATTCTAATCCCATAGACATTCAAAGATTACTGTATGAATTTTATGGCGTAAACCGTTCAATAAAACAAGCCAGTGAGCAGCACAAAGGCCGTTCTATTGACTCAATACTCAATCTCGAACAACTGGTTAAACTTGGAACAAAAGGTGATTTAACTGCTGATGATCAGCACATTGTCAATATCGTTGATTGGTTATTTCAGTTTGCTTTTGAACAACGTGCCAGTGATATACACCTTGAACCAAAGAGAAAAGATTCTATTGTAAGATTTAGAATTGATGGCAGGTTACACAATGTCTATGTGTTACCAACTATGGTAATGGGAGCTATTGTCTCACGTATAAAGATATTGTCTCGCATTGATGTGGCTGAAAAACGAAAACCACAAGATGGCCGTATAAAAACACTGTCATCAGATAACAAAGAAGTAGAATTACGTATCTCTACAATGCCAACAACATTTGGTGAAAAATGTGTCATGCGTATCTTTGACCCAGATGCCGTTGTTGAAAAATATGAAGATTTGGGCTTTTCTACAGATGAAGTAAAACAATGGTTACAGATGATTAACCGTCCACATGGCATCGTTTTAGTGACAGGACCTACAGGATCGGGTAAAACAACCACTCTCTATTCAACTCTACGGCAGTTGGCTACAGAAGAAGTCAATGTGTCATCAGTTGAGGACCCCATTGAAATGGTTTTTACCGAACTGAACCAAATGCAAGTCAATCCAAAAATTGGATTAGAGTTCTCTAGTGGAATAAGAACACTTATGCGCCAAGATCCTGACATTATTATGGTGGGTGAGATTCGTGATTTAGATACAGCAAAAATGGCTGTTCAAGCCTCTTTAACAGGCCACTTGGTATTGTCAACTTTACATACAAATGATGCGCCATCAGCAGTGAATCGTTTATTAGATTTAGGCGTACCTGATTATTTGTTACGATCAACATTAGCAGGTGTTATCGCACAACGGTTGGTAAGGTTGTTATGCAATCACTGTAAAAAAGCGAGCAAAGTGGATGCTGAGGCTTGGATTTCTATGGTGCACCCATGGAACATAGAAATGCCAGATAAAATATACCACAAAGTTGGGTGTTTAGAATGCAGAAATACTGGCTATCATGGACGTACTGGTGTCTACGAAATCATGCCTGTTACCAAAGATCTGCGCAAAATGATTAAAGACAAAGTACCATCAGAAACCATCGCCGCTGAAGCCTATCGTATTGGTATGCAACCACTTAGGTTGTCTATTGCACAATTACTAAAAACAGGCAGAACTTCACCAGAAGAAGCCCTTAAATTAGCCCCTCCTGAATACGATTAATGTCAGCATACATTGCCATAATTCAAATGGGAATTCCGATACCATCTGTAATGGAGAATTATGGTGATTTTGACTCCATGTTTATCAAACACATGCAAATTGATGGCACAAAATGCCAAACATTTAAAGTATACCAAGAGCTAAAATTCCCTGAATTCAAAAATCTGGCTGGTATTATAATCACTGGTTCACCTTCCATGGTGACAGAAAAACTTAAATGGAGCGAAGCCACAATCGATTGGCTCAAATTAGTATTTAAACAAAACATCCCTGTTCTTGGTGTGTGTTATGGGCATCAACTTTTGGCAAAAGCTTTGGGTGGTCAAGTCGACTGGAATCCAAACGGCAGGCAAATTGGCAGTATTAATATGCAGTTAAACAACGACGTCCATAATGACCCTTTGTTCTCACAATTGATATATTCCGATCAAAAAACCATAGAATTCTATGCCACACACTTACAATCAGTTACAAGATTGCCTAAGGAAGTTACCTTACTTGGCTGTACCAGTAATGATAAAAACCACTGTTTTAGGTACAAACATAACATTTGGGGCCTCCAGTTTCATCCAGAATTTAATTCAAGTATTATTCGTAAATATATTGTAGCCCGTTCTGATGACATTTTTAATGAAGGCTTAAATCCCAATAAAATAATCAATGATATTAAAGAAAATGATAACGGCATCAAATTACTAATTCGTTTCAAACAAATGTGCCTTTCAAACAATTAAGCTTTATTCAAAACAAAAAAACTATCACCCTTCAAATCCATTCACAAAATTAGATTGCATTATATTTAGTTTTAATCCCATCTAAAAATTACGTATTGTAGGCCAGTATTAGAAATAAATTTTATGATTGAGTGGGTTCTTTGTTGTGTCGTGATTTTTTTGCTTTAGATTGGGTGAGTAGTGCCACAAACTCAATTCAAATAAAATACGCATTTATGTATTATAAGTAAGTGATTTTTTAGGACTGAGTCTGTTCATTAATGTGTCGTGATTTTTTTGCTTGATATTGGGTGAGTAGCGCCACAAGCTCAATTCAAATAAAATACGCGTTTATGTATTATAAGTAAGTGATTTTTTAGGATTGAGATTGGGGTGCTAATGACCCAATATCAAGCAAAAAAAATGGTGGGCCCGCCCCGATTTGAACGGGGGACCTGCCGATTATGAGTCGGATGCTCTAACCAACTGAGCTACGGGCCCTAATTTGAGACAACTAAAAAGTTGATTCTTATTGAGGATGCGTAGTATAACGCTTTGTTATCAAAAATGCATAAAAAAATTAAAATTTATAGGCTTTTATAAAGCCTATTTAGTATTTTTACCCCATTTTTTAATTCTGCTAATGACTGTTCATTATTTATGACATCATCGGCAATGGCCAATCGCTGTTTTCTTGAACATTGACTGCCCATCATTTTCTGGGCCAATGTATTATCTATAGAATCACGTTTTAACAATCTTTCTAATTGAGTTTCAGGGCTGACATCAACTACCAAAACACGATCCAGCCATTTATAATCATTACTTTCACACAAAAGAGGAATGACAACCACACAATAATCACCATTAGCAGATTTTACTCTTGCCTGAATAGTAGATTGTATCAAGGGATGTAAGATCGAGTTAATTTTTAATAATTGATCTTTATTATTAAAAACTATTTTTCGCAATTGTGCTCTGTCTAAATGTTTGTCTGAATTGAGAATATGCGTTCCAAAGGCATCAATCAATTGATTCAATCCAACACTATTGGGTTTTACCACTTCCCTAGCTATAACATCTGCATCTATAACAGTACAGTTGTATGCTTCAAAAAATCGACTGACAGCGGATTTACCACTGGCAATTCCACCAGTTAATCCTATGGAGTAATTTTGTGCTTTATGTGACATGTGGAGCTTTTATGTTAGACCAGAAAAGTCCAAATACCAATCAATAATCTTTTGCCCATACAGCAAAGTAATCCAAATACCTACAGCCAAGTAAGGGCCAAATGGAATGGGCTTATTGCTTTTTTTGATGAGTAAAATAATGGACCCTAGTACCGCTCCAGATAATGAAGATAAAATGACAATAACAGCCACTGATTGCATGCCTAACCAAGCACCACCAGCTGCCAGTAGTTTAAAATCACCATAACCCATGCCGTCTTTACCTGTTATTAACTTAAACAGATGAAAAATTGACCACAACAATAAATATCCCAATAAAGCGCCTTTGATTGAAGCCGATGGATCAACATAGACAGACGCCAAGCTGATAAATATTCCTATCCACATTAGTGACAAACTAAACTGATCGGGAATAACCATGGTGTCATAATCTATCATTGAGATTGCAATAAGATACCAAGTAAGTATGACCCCACAAACAGCAGCCAAAGACCAGCCAAATTCATATACAACAACAGTGCTCAATATTGCTGTGAGTAATTCAATCAACCAATAACGGTGGGAAATCTTTGTTTTACAATTGGAACATTTACCCCTTAAAAATAAAAACCCCAAAACAGGAATGTTCTCCCATGCTTTTATTTGGTGATTACAATTTTGGCAATTTGATCGTGCCCATACAATACTGGGTGGTTTGGTTAATTTAGTGTATTTTTCTAAAGGTTGTTTTAATTCTTCATAAGTTTCAATGAGGTGTGTGGCACTGTCATTAGTCCATTCATGTTGCATTGACTTAGGGTATCTAAAAATGACAACATTAAGAAAACTACCAATCAACAATGAAAAAACAAACGTAGCAATCAATAACAATGTTGGTGATTGTTCAAGCGTATACAATAATTCCATATGGAGCCTCTGATTTAGAATAAGTTCTCAGCTTGTCTTTAAGTGTGTAGCTGGTTTGTAAAAATTTAAAGTTGATAGTTTTTCATATCTTTTTATGTTTTTCCGAAGCAGATGCACGCTTAAATGCAAGCCTTACGCGGCTTCCAGCGATTCCCAATCTCTACATCAGATTATTTTAAAGTGGAATGGCTATATTTGCAATAATCTTTTTTAATCTTGAAAATCGATGAAAGCCTGAAATTTCATTCTAAATCAGAGGCTCCATATGTTACATAACAGCCGCAAGTTTAAATATGGGTAAGTACATAGCAACGATCATCACACCAACCAAGCCACCAATCACAACCATAACCATTGGTTCAATCAAACTACTCATGGCATCCACATCATTGGCAACTTCTTGCTCATAATAATCAGCAACTTTACCTAACATAGAATCTAAGTTACCCGATTCTTCACCAATTGATGCCATAGATACCACCATATGAGGAAATACTCCAGTTTGTTGCATCGCCAATTGTAGTTGGTGACCTGTTGAAACATCGTCTTTAATTTTTCTAACAGCATCTCCATAAACAACATTACCAACAGCACCAGCAACTGTATCTAATCCTTCAACCAATGGCACACCAGCTGCGAATGTTGTAGCCAGTGTTCTTGAAAAACGAGCAATGGCAGCATTGTGCAAAATATTCCCAATTATTGGCATTTTTAACGCCATCCGATCCAAGGCATGTGCAAACTTTAATGAACGCTTTTTAAGCATGATAAATCCAGTAATAGACGCTACCACTACTATCAAATAAAAGAAAAAATTAGCTTGCAATGCTTTAGATGCAGCGACTACCATTTGAGTTAGCCCAGGTAAATCTGCACCAAAATCTTTAAACATCTCTTCAAATTGAGGCACTACTTTTAACAATAATAAGGCACTCACACCGAAAGCTACTACCAGAACAGCTGCTGGATAATACATGGCCTTTTTAATTTTGCCTTTTATTTCTTCTGTTCTTTCTTTATAAGTAGCGATGGTGTCTAACAACTCATCTAACACACCTGCTTTTTCACCTGCAGCCACTAAGTTACAATACAATTCATCAAAATGAACGGGATGTTTTCCTAATGATTCACTTAAACTTAATCCAGATTGTATGTCTGTTTTAACTTTATTGAGTAATTTTTGCATATTGGGGTTTTTCTGACCACCTTCAATGATTTCAAATGCTTGGACCATAGGAACACCTGATTCCATCATGGTTGCCAATTGTCTTGAAAACAGAGATATATCTTGTGCCTTTATTTTTGATCCCTGTGATAACAGAGGTTTTCTCTTTTTGCCAATCTTACTGATTGAAATATTCTGTCTACGTAACTCTGAGCGGGCGACTGTTTGACTTTTGGCTTTGATATCACCTTTTATTTTTTTACCTGTTTTGTCTTTTCCTGTCCAGGAAAATGTAGTGTACTCTACAATCGCATTTGATTTAGTTGCCATAATATTAATCTACCGTAATTCTATTTGCTTCTGTTAAACTGGTGATACCATTTTTTACTTTTAGTAATGCAGATTGTCTTAAATCTGGAATTTTATCTGCTAAAGCCTGATCGGCTATTTCCATTGCATTACCACCAGCTAAAATAATTCTTCTAATATTGTCCGAAATAGGCATAACTTGATAAACACCTACTCGTCCTTTATACCCTTCTGTACATTTTCTACATCCCACTGCGTCATATATTTTAATTTCATTGGCATCAGCTTCACTAAAGCCTTCTTTTAGAAGAGCTTCAGGAGGATAATCTCCTAATTCCTTACAATCATGTAATCTTCTACCAAGTCTTTGTGCAATCACTAACGATACAGCTGATACGATATTGAATGGTGCAATGCCCATATTTGCTAATCGACTAATGGTTTCAGGTGCACTATTGGTGTGTAATGTAGATAAAACCATGTGGCCTGTTTGTGCTGCTTTGATTGCAATTTCAGCAGTTTCCAGATCACGTATCTCACCAACCATAATAATATCAGGATCTTGACGAAGAAACGACCTTAATGCAGCAGAAAAAGTCATGCCTTGTCGTTCATTTTGTTGAACCTGATTGATGCCATTAACACGAATCTCTACAGGATCCTCTGCTGTTGAAATATTAGTTCCATCGACATTTAAAATATTTAAAGCAGTATATAAAGAAACAGTTTTACCACTACCTGTTGGTCCTGTTACCAATACCATACCATAAGGCTTATGGATGGCACTTAAAAACAATGCTTTTTGTTCTTCCTCATAACCAAGCATATCAATGCCCATTTTTGCTGCCGATGCATCCAAAATACGCATCACTATTTTTTCGCCAAATAAAGTTGGGCATGTACTGACACGAAAATCGATTGATTTCGTTTTCGATAAATTTAACTTAACACGGCCATCTTGCGGAATTCTTCTTTCAGCAATGTCTAATCTTGACATCACTTTAATTCTAGATGAAATTTTCATGGTTAAACCAATGGGGGGTCTAGCCATGGTTTTAAGCATACCATCAATACGATACCTGACACGGTAACTTTTTTCATAGGGTTCAAAATGTATATCAGATGCGCCACGTTTTATCGCATCCAATAATACTTTATTAACAAACTTTACAACAGGTGTGTCATCTGCCGCGTCGCTGGCATCAGGAGATGTATCTTCAATTTCTGTTGTGTCTTCAAAATCTAGATCCTCTAATCCTTCATCACCTTCATCGTCATCCATCATGGAATCTGCTTCACTCAGTGCTTGATCAATTGCACTCACCAAAATATCATAGGGCACAACAATTGGCTCTACTGACATGTTTGTGTGAAATTTGATTTCCTCAATAGCCATAACATTTGTAGGATCAGAAATGCCTAAAAACAATTTATTACTTCTCTTAAACAGTGGCAAAACTTTGTGTTTGTTAATTAATTTTTCTTCAACCAGGTTTAATGGTAATAAACGCAGATCCATCACGGATGCATCAAAAATTGCGACACCATATTCCTGAGAAGAAATATTTGCCAATTTATCTGCTGGCGCTATATCATTTTCGACCAAATATGAAAATAATGGAATTCTGCGCTTTTTGGAAGTTTTAACAGCATCAATGGCATCTTCCTTTGTAATAACAGAAGAAGCGATTAAACGCTTTAACGTTCCGTTTAACCTGTCTCTTATACACATCTGACGCTGCCGACGATCTACTCTGTGTAG
>OJDV01000571.1_pt1 | contig 12895 bp, 8 predicted proteins | sample 1592911 | NCBI WGS metagenome assembly OJDV01 (sample SAMN05416860, study PRJEB24817) | seawater metagenome | isolation source: Sea water | place: Canada:Atlantic | collected 2013-11 | reverse complement strand
TAGATCGTCGGCAGCGTCAGATGTGTATAAGAGACAGCGTCGACGTCGAGCTCGCGATCAGCCTCAACGGCACGACCGACGAGCAGCGCGGCAGCATCATGCCGGTGAACGACCGCTGGCCGATCGCCGAGCTCATCGACACGCTCAAGGCGTACCCGCTGCGTAAGGGCCAGAGGATCACGTTCGAGTACGTGCTCATCAAGGATCTCAACGACTCGCTCCAGGACGCGAAGAGGCTGATCAGCCTGACGCACGGGATCCCGTCGAAGATCAACCTCATCCCGTTCAACCCGCACCCGAAGTCGCCGTTCCAGCCGCCGACGGAGGACACGATCGACGCGTTCAAGGACTACCTGCTCGAGCGCCACATCTCGTGCTTCAGGCGCCGGACGCGTGGGCAAGAGGAGATGGCTGCGTGTGGTCAGCTCGGTGAGCCCGGTGACAGGCCGGAGCCGCCGCACGTGAGAAAAAGGCTCGAGAAGTTCAGGGCCTCTTGAGGTCAAACCATGCACGTCATAAGGTTCGCGGCGTTCGTGGATGTCAGGGTATTTTGCAGGAGAGTCAGATGAGTCTGCTTGTGGTTGGTTCGGTTGCGCTGGATACGATCGAGACGCCGTTCGGAAAGGTCGAGGACGCCGTGGGCGGCTCGGCGATGTATTTCAGCGCGTCGGCGAGCTATTTCACCGACGTGCGGCTCGTCGCGGTCATCGGTGAGGATTTCCCTGGGGAGCCGCTCGAGTTCCTCGGGCGTCGAGGAGTGGATCTGGAGGGGCTGCACCGCACCGAGGGCAAGACGTTCCGTTGGATCGGGAAGTACACCCACGATCTGAACGAGGCGATCACAATCGACACGCAGCTCAACGTGTTCGGTGACTTCCACCCCGTGCTGCCGGAGTCGTATCGGGACAGCGAGGTCGTGTTCCTCGCGAACATCCACCCGGCGCTCCAACTCGAGGTGCTCGAGCAGGTCCGCGAGCCGAAGTTCGTGGCGATGGACACGATGAACTTCTGGATCGAGGGCGAGCGCGAGGCGCTGGGCAAGGTCCTCGAGCGTGTCGACATGGTCGTCATCAACGACGGCGAGGCGCGCATGCTCGCCGATGAGGCGAACGTCGTGCAGGCCGCCAAGAAGATCCAGGAGATGGGGCCGGACTACGTGGTGATCAAGCGTGGCGAGTACGGCGCGTTGCTGTTCACGCCGGGCGACATCTTCTTCGCGCCGGCGTACCCGCTCGAGGCTGTGTTCGACCCCACCGGGGCGGGAGACACGTTCGCGGGCGGAATGCTCGGGTACCTCACGAAGCATGGCACGTTCGACACGTCGTGCATGAAGAGCGCGACGGTCGTAGGCTGCACGATGGCGTCCTTCGACGTCGAGAAGTTCAGCTACGAGAACCTCGAGGACCTGTCCCTCGCGCAGATCGAGGCGCGCGGCGAGCGCTTCCAGGCGCTGACCAACCATGAGCCGCTCGCGCTGCTCGACGGAGACGCGTGAGCGACCTCCACGACCCAGGAACGATGATGAAGAGCACGAGCAAGCTGTGTGTGTTGGTGATGATGTGTGCGCTGGCTTCGGCGTGTGGTGGTGAGTCCGAGAACAACGCGAACAACTCGAACAACTCGAACAACACCAACAACACGACCGCCAGCAACAACACGTCGGGCACGACCGGCACGAACAACACGAGCGGAGGTCAGGACACCACACCTCCGTCGGAGTACGAGTCGGGCTACCAGCTCCGCTTCACGTCGCTGGCGTTCGTGACGTTGGACCCGGTGCTGCGCGCGCTCAACGGCATCCTCTCCCAGAACTTCGATCAGGAGCTCGACTTCCCGATCGTGGCGTTGATCGACATCAAGGATCTGGACGCGTCTGCGGGGACGTTCGAGCTCAAGGGAGGCTCGGGTCTCAAGACGCTCACGCCTGGCGCGTACGAGTGGGACCCGCAGACGCCCGACGTGTACTCGACGGCGACCCTCGAGTCGGACACGGCGGCGATCGACGGGCTCATCGAGCGGTTCGTCTTCGTGGCGGTGTTCGAGAGCGACGGTGAGGAGAAGCGCACAGAGCTCGTGCTCAACGAGCTCGAGTTCACGGGCAACCTGGACGAGACGGACGGGGTCGTGACGATCCCGAACGGTCGCCTCAAGGGCTACGTGACCAAGGTCGACGCGGACGCGACGATCATCGAGTTGACCCCCGGAAACACGCTCCCGCTCACGGACGTGCTCAAGGAGAACAAGATCAACTTCGACTCGGACGGTGACGGTGCCGACGACTCGTGGTTGCTCGAGGCCGAGTTCACGGCGGAGCCGACCGAGATCCGCTGAGGCGACATGCAGAGGACGCAGAAGGGCCAGATGCCGTCACGGCATCTGGCCCTTCTGCGTCCTCATGGTGAAGACGGCGTGGCTCGAACCCGCGACCTTTGACCCCGCGACGGTTCGAGTCGAGCTGGCACTCGCGTTACCTGCAGAGCTACTTCCCCGGCTTTTCAGCGCTGGCGGTGCGTGGCGTTGTTCCAGGCTTGGTCGGTTCGGCGCGGGCTTTCGCGCCGCGCAGTCGTGATGACCGAACAGCGTGCCGTGGTAACGTTTTTTGTCATAATGTGCTGGCTCGAACGTACGAGTCGACTCACCCGAGCGAGTCTCCATCGGAGGGGATGCTGTCGAGGGACGCCAGGCCTAGAGGGGGCAGGGGACGTTGAGGATGGAGTGGACGAGAGGGCAGGGGTCGAGGGTGTCGTCGAGCGCGTCGCCGTCGGAGTCGACGGCGCAGGCGTCGCCGACGCCGTCTGAGTCGGAGTCGACCTGGTCCGGGTCGGAGATGAGCGGGCAGCCGTCCCACTGGTCGAGGACCGAGTCACCGTCCACGTCCTCGTCGCAGGCGTCGCCGACGCCGTCGGCGTCGCGGTCGGACTGGTTCGGGTCTCTGGCCTGGGGGCAGACGTCGAGGCCGTCCTGGACGCCGTCGCCGTCGAAGTCGGACGCGCACGCCGAGCCGTCGTGTGACGGCGCGTCGGCGACGATCGGGCATGGATCGCAGAGATCTCCGAGGCCGTCCTGGTCCGAGTCGACCTGGAAGGGGTTGCTCTCTCCAGGGCAGTTGTCGGCGAGGTCCTTGACGCCGTCTCCGTCCTCATCGCGCGCGCATGAGGATGGGTCACCGAAGGGGTCGTGGACGAGGGGGCAGGGGTCGCAGGAGTCGCCGAGGAGGTCGAGGTCGGTGTCGATCTGTTCGAGGCTGGGGAAGGTCGGGCAGGTGTCGGAGAGGTCTCCGACGCCGTCCTCGTCCTCGTCCGAGCCGCAGTCGCGGTCGGAGATGAGGGAGGGGAAGATGGGGCATGAGTCGGACGCGTCGGGCTGGCCGTCGGAGTCGTAATCGGGGAGCCCTGACGAGGTGCAGGCGTCGCCGACGCCGTCGCCGTCGACGTCGGACTGTGATGGGTTGAAGACGATAGGGCACGTGTCGATGGCGTCGGGGATGGAGTCACCGTCGAGATCCCCGCGGCACGCGGCGCCGACGACTGTGCCTGGGGAGATCTCCTGGTTCGGGTCCGAGAGGTAGGGGCAGGTGTCACAGGCGTCGCCGACGCCGTCGCCGTCGAGGTCGCGTTGGTTGGGGTCGGAGCGCCACGGGCAGTCGTCCAGCGCGTTCGGGACGCCGTCGCGGTCGGCGTCGTCGAGGTCCGTGGGGCAGGCGTTGCCGAGGCCGTCGCCGTCGTCGTCGAGCTGGTTGGGGTTCGGGAGGTCGAGGCAGTTGTCGACGAGGTCCAGGACGCCGTCGTCGTCGCGGTCGGTCCGGAAGCTGCCGATCTGGCAGGCGTCGCCGATGCCGTCCCTGTTCAGGTCGAGCTGCGCGGCGTTGGGGACGAACGGGCAGTTGTCGCGGTCGTCGGAGACGCCGTCGGTGTCTGCGTCGAGGAGCGCGGGGGCGCAGGGGAGAGGGCGGCCGTCCAGATCGACGTTGGGGATGAGGGGGCACCTGTCGCATGCGTCGCCGAGGCCGTCGTCGTCGGCGTCGGCGAGGGTGGACTGGGCGATGAGGGGGCATGGGTCGATGGCGTTGGGCCAGCCGTCAGCGTCGGAGTCGTTCGTGTTCGAGCGGGAGCAGTGGTCTCCCTTCAGGTCGAGGTCGGCGTCGCGTTGCGACGCGTTGGGGATGGATGGGCAGTTATCGCAGGCGTCCCCGACGCCGTCGCCGTCGGAGTCGACGGAGGTGAGCTCAAAGGTCCTGGGGCAGAGGTCGAGCCGGTCGGGTGTGCCGTCGAGGTCGAAGTCGAGGTCGCCGGTCGAGCAGGCCGAGCCGCGTCCGTTTGGTTCGACGGCCTGATCTGGGTCGGGGACGCGGGGGCAGATGTCGCACGCGTCGGGGACGCCGTCACCGTCGAGGTCGCTCTGGAGGCGATTCGCGGTATCGGGGCAGCTGTCACAGGCGTCGCCGATTCCATCACGGTCGAGGTCCTGCTGGCCGGGGTTCTGGTCGTCGGGGCAGTTGTCGCGGTCGTCTGGGATGCCGTCGTTGTCGGAGTCGAAGGTGACCTCTGCGTCGGCGCCTCCAGCGTCCTCTGGGGACGCGGCGTCGAGCGACGCGTCCTGCGTTGACGCGTCAGGGTCGGGCCCGAAGACAACGCGCAGCGCGCAGCGGCTGACGCGGCAGGTCTCCTGCGGGCGGCAGTCGAGTTCGTCCTCGCATGTTCGCAGCCCGGCGTCGCTCTCCTGTGGGGGGGCGTCCGAGCACGCAGCCAGGAGCGAGAGCGAGAGGTAGAGATGTGTGACGAGACGACGCATTGGACACCGTGGACGTGTGTTGAGCTGCCTCGATTGTAGTGGGCCGGGAGTGTGGAGCAAGGGAGGTGAGCGGCCGCGCGCGGCAGGCTGTGCGAATGGGGGCGTCGCTGCGTTGACACCGAGTATCGTGGACGCATAGAATTCGGCCGCTTTAGCTTGGTTTTTTATCGTGACCCCACGAGCGTGACTGGGGGTCTACGTGCGCTCTGGTCCTTGGCACTTGATCATCAACCGCACATTCGGAGAGTACGTTCTCCTCAAGAGACTCGCCGTCGGGGGCCAGTCCGAGGTGTTCCTCGGGGTCAAGGTCGGTCCGCAGGACTATACGCGGACGGTCGTGATCAAGGCGCTCGGTGAGAAGCGGCGTCAGGACGAGCGCTTCGTGCAGCTCTTTTTCAAGGAGGCGTTCGTCTCCTCGAGGTTCGCGCACCCGAACGTCATCACGGTGCATGACGCGAAGCTGATCGACGGGGAGCTCTGTCTGGTCATGGACTTCGTCTCGGGCCAGACGGTCTCCGAGATCGCGCAGCGCGGGTTCAAGTCTGGGCGGCCTATCAAGCTCGCGCAGACGCTGCAGATGGTCGCGGACGCGTGCGATGGGCTCCACTACGCGCATCAGTTCCGCGACCTCGACGGGGAGCGGTACCGGATCGTGCACTGCGACATCAGCCCTCAGAACATCATGGTGACCTACCAGGGCGTCACGAAGGTGTTCGACTTCGGCATCGCGCAGATTCCGGGCTATGAGGAGACGAACGCGACGATGACCGTGGGTGGCAAGTACGCCTACATGAGCCCCGAGCAGCTTCGTGGCGAAGCGGTCTCGGCGCGTAGCGACATCTTCAGCCTGGGGATCATCCTCTACGAGCTCGCCACGGGCTACCGGTTGTTCCGTCGCGCGTCGCACCCCGAGGTGATCAAGGCCGTGACGGAGGAGCCGATCCGGCCTCCCAGGGAGCTGAGGCCCGATCTCCCGCCGTTCCTCGAGCGCACGATCATGAAGGCGCTCGAGCGAGACCCGGAGCGACGCTATGAGAACGCCGCGCGGATGCGTGACGACTTGCTCCAACTCCTGACGATGATGTCGAAGGGCTCGGAGCGCGACGAGCTCGGCGCGTACGTGGCGTCTCTGTTCCAGGCCGAGCGCGACGAGATCGCCGACGTGTTGCGCCAGGGACACCAGGGGCTGTTGTCGAACCCGGCGCCGCTGACCGGGTTCCTGTCGGATCTCGCGAGCGGGGAGGGTACGCTCGAGGAGGAGACGATGGAGCTGGACTCGGCGTCTCCGGGCATCGTCGCCCTGAGGCAGGCGCACCAGGACAAGAAGGTGTCGGCAGAGGACGGCGCCGCGGCGACCATCGAGCTCGACATCGACCCGATGTGGGAGCAAGCCGACGAGGTGCACGCCGAGTCATTGACGGCGGGAGCGCGCGGTGTGAATGGGCAGGACGCGCGAGCGCGTGAGCGCGCCGAGCACGCGCTCTCGGGGGCCCGAGGCGAGCTCGAGCGCATGAGGCGTACGCAGCGTGTCCTGATGGGGATGCTGATCGTGGCGCTCATGCTCGGGATACTCGCGGCGGCCTGGGGGGCGTCGCGTGGTGAGCCGTCGGCGCCTCTGGAGCTCGGCTCGGGTCAGGAGTGATGTTGGCCCGACCGGTGGAGCGACCTCGGTGAGGTGTGGGACATGAGAAAGGGCCGGCTCCTCGGATGAGGAGCCGGCCCTTTCGTGTGCGGTGTCGCGTCGGCTCAGGAGAGGGCGTCGCGGGCGATCTGCTCGAAGGAGTCGACGGCCTGCTGGATTCCGGCGGGGTTCGAGCCGCCGGCCTGGGCGAGCGTGGGGCGTCCGCCGCCGCGTCCGTCGACGTGGACGGCCGCGGCGTTGATGAGGTCGCCGGCCTTGATCTTGTGCGCCTTGAAGGTCGCGTCGGTGACGAGGCAGATCAGGGCGGCCTTCCCGTCGAGCTCGGCGGCCAGGAGGATGATTCCCTGGTCGAGCTTGGACTTGAGCTGGTCGGCGTAGGCGAGGAGCTGGTCGCGTGTGTCGACGGCGATTCGCTTCGCGAGGACCTTCACGCCAGCGATCTCGGTGGCGCCCGAGACGAGGTCGGAGACCTCGAGGTGCGCGAGGCGCTGGGTGAGCTTCTGGACCTGCTTGTCGAGCTCGGAGCGCTCTGCGATGACGGCGCGGGCGCGGTCGAGCACAGCGTGCGTGTCGACGCGCATGGCGTCGGCGAGCGCGGTGATGAGGTCGCGGTCGGCCTGGAACAGCGCGTGGGCGTCTGCGTGCGTGACGGCCTCGACGCGGCGCGTGCCGGCCGAGACGCTCGACTCGCTGGTGATGCGGAAGAGGTTGATCTCGGCGGTGTTGCCCACGTGCGTGCCGCCGCAAAGCTCGACGGAGGAGGCGCCGGGGATGTCCACGACGCGTACGACGTCGCCGTACTTCTCACCGAAGAGGGCCATGGCGCCCATCTCGTTGGTGGCGACGTCTGCGGGGACGTCCTCGTGGATGGTCACCGGGTGAGCTGCGCGGATCTGGGTGTTGACCCAGGTCTCGATGTCGGCGAGTTGCTCGGGGGTGAGCGCGGACTCGTGGGCGAAGTCGAAGCGGAGCTTGTCTGGTGACACGAGTGAGCCGGCCTGGGTGGCCTCGCTGGAGACGAACTCGTGGAGGGCCGCATGCAGGAGGTGCGTGGCGGTGTGGTTGTAGGTGATGCGGGCGCGGCGCTCGGCGTCGACCTCGGCGAGGACGTGGGCGGTGACCGACTCGGGGTCGAAGGAACCCGAGACGAGCTCGCAGACGTGGACGCGGCCGATGCTGGCCTTCTGCGTGTCGAGCACGCGCAGCGTGAAGGCGCCGTCGTCGGACGTGATGGTTCCGGTGTCTCCGACCTGCCCGCCAGATTCGGCGTAGAAGGGCGTGAGCGCGAGCGTGACCTCGAACTTGCCCTCACCCAGGCTGCGAACCTTGCGCACGTACGTGCGCGTGGTGGTCTGGTCGTAGGCGAAGGTGTCGGCGTCGCCATCGGTGACGGTCGTCCAGTCGCCGACGGCGCCGTAGGTGGCCTTTTTGGCGCCTGAGTCGATGGCGTGCTGCCCGAAGAGCTCGTAGACGGCGTCCACGTCTATCTCGAGGCCGGCGTCCTGTGCCATGACATGGGTCATGTCGAAGGGGAAGCCGTAGGTGGCGTGGAGCTGGAAGACGTCGTCGGGGTCGAGGTGTGTGTCGCCGGCGTCCTTGGCGGCGTCGATGTGGCGCTCGAAGCGCAGCAGGCCCTTGCTCAGTGTGCGCAGGAAGAGCTCCTCCTCGTGCTTGATGAGGCGCGCAGCCTCGACCGAGAGCTCGGGGTAGACTTCGCCGTAGTGCTCGATGACGACGTGAGAGAGCTCGTGGAGGAAGGGTCCCTCGAAGCCGAGCTTCTTCCCGTGGCGCATGGCGCGGCGGAGGATGGAGCGGAGCACGGAGCCGGCGCCGGTGTTGGAGAACTTCGCGCCGTCGCACAGCGAGAAGGTCACGGCGCGGATGTGGTCGGCGATGATGCAGTAGTCGGGGAAGTCGTTCTGCCCGTAGAGGGTGGCGACGTCGTCGACCTCGTGGCCGATCATGGAGGCGGTCTTGAGGAGGATGGGGGAGAAGAGCGAGGACTTGAAGACGTTGTCCTGGCCGGCCTTGATCATGGCCATGCGGTCGAGGCCGAGGCCGGTGTCGACCGACTTCATGGCGAGCTCGTGGAAGGCGCCGTCTTCGTCTCGGTTGAACTCCATGAAGACGACGTTCCAGAACTCGACGACGCGGTCCTCGTCGTAAGCGCCCTCTTCGAAGACGACGGGTCCGAGCTCGGGCTTCAGGTCGTAGAAGAGCTCGGTGCAGGGGCCACACGGGCCCGTGTCACCCATCGACCAGAAGTTCTCCTCGTTGCCGTTCTCGACGTCGCCCTGTCGGGCGAGGTGGGAGGGGGTGATGCCGATGAGGTCGTGCCAGATGTCGTAGGACTCGTCGTCGTCCTTGTAGACGGAGACGTAGAGGCGATCCGTGTCGAGGTCGAGGATCTGGGTGACGAACTCCCACGCCCAGTGGATGGAGTCGTGCTTGTAGTAGTCGCCGAAGGACCAGTTCCCGAGCATCTCGAAGAAGGTGAGGTGGCGGCCGTCGCGGCCGACCTCGTCGAGGTCGTTGTGCTTGCCACCTGCTCGGATGCACTTCTGGGAGCTCGCGGCGCGCGTGTAGTCCCGGATCTCGTTGCCCAGCAAGAGGTCCTTGAACTGGTTCATGCCCGCGTTCGTGAACAGCAGGGTGGGGTCCTGCAGCGGAACGACGGGTGAAGAGGAGACGACGCGGTGGTTGCGCTCCTCGAAGAACCGAAGGTAGCGATCGCGAATCTGGTCCGGTGTCATGGCTCGACCTGGAGTTCCCGGTTGTGTGGACGGACCGCGCGGCGCGCGGCCCCGATGGCTGGCCCTATATAGGTCCAGCGCGCGCTCGCGCGCAAGACGCGTGGGCGACAGGGAGCGAGTCAACCCGTCTGGATGCGCGTTTCATTCTCGGGCGAGCGATCGAGGGCGAGCGATCGAGTGCGATCGGAGACGGTCGCGCCTCATGCGATCGACTGGGCCCGGATCGCACGGGGTCGACCCCGCGCGACCCGATGCCGTGGTCGGCGTCGAGGTCGGTTGTCCGCGCGGGTAGACAGCGCCCCGAGGCATCTCATAACGTCGGGCCTCGCGTCGGGGGAGGGCGCGCTTAGTTGAAGTGTTACTCGAGCTATTACTCTGGGTCAGTGTTCATGCAGACCTCGAGCAAAAGTTTGACCCTCGCCGGTTCGTGCCGCAGGGTGGCCATGTCGCATGATGTAGGACATCCGCCGCGCCCTGTCGTCATGGGGCCCGCGTGAGGGAGACGGTCGATATATGAAAGCATTGCTCGAACTTTTGGATCAGCTTCTGTACGTGCTCGAGGAGCACGGAGAGGTCGAGTCGCTCGACGGCGCGCCCTCTGCCGAGGCGAGGCGAGTCCTCGAGGGGCTGGCGCGCGAGGCGTTGGCGATGGCGCAGGCGCTCAAGGGTGGCGCCGCGGGTTCGGACGTGACCGAGTCGGCGCGGCGCGAGGAACTCCTCCAGCGCGCTCTGGAGGCGATCTCACAGGCAAGATGGCAGGACGCCGAGGGCGTCCTCCAGGCGGCGCTCGGAGAGTTCCCCGAGCACGACGAGTACTACAACCACCTCGGGCTCGTGGCCTGGGAGCGTGGGGACATGTCGCGCGCCGAGGTGTACTACGCCAGGGCCGCCGAGCTTGCGTTCTCGGGCGCCAGCGACGGCGACGTGAGCTTCTCGTCTGGCGCGGGGCGCAACTACCTGCGCGCGCTGGAGGGGAGGGCGCTGTGCCTCTACCAGCTCGGCCGCTTCGATGAGGCGATCGAGGTCTTCGAGACGCTCGCCTACACGAACGTGCCCGAGTACCAGGGGTGCTACTACCTCGCCGGCGAGGTGCACCACCTGTGTGGCCGCCCCGCCCAGGCGATCGATCGCTACCAGCTCGCGCCGATCGAGCCGAGCGTGCTCTACAACCAGGCGCTCGCGCGGTTCCAGAGCGATGAGTTCGAGGAGTCGGCGGCGGTGTTCATCCGCGCGTTCGCGTCGAACCTCGCGATCGCCGAGCTGCTGCTAGGCGAGCCGCTCAGCGCGCGTGAGATGAACGGCTACCTGTCGTCTCCGATGTACGCCGAGGACTTCGTGGAGGCGTGCAGGCCGCTCTGGCACGCGGCGCAGGAGGCGCTCGACTTCATGCGCCGGTGCGTGAGCCACCCGCTGGTGCGTCAGAGCCTGGACATGACGGAGTGCTCCGAGCCGATCGTCCCTGGCTGGGGCGATCAGCGTCCTGGCTCCGAGGAGCTCGCGCGGGTTCGCGACCTCGCCCAGCGCGTGCTCGAGCGCTGCACCCACTGATTCAGGCCGGGGGCTCGGCGCGGTCGTAGAGCCCCGAGAACCTGAGCGGCGGCGGCAACGTGACGCCGCTCTCGATGAGCCTCTTGACCAGCTCGGTGGACAGGTCGCTCCTGGCCTGGACGTAGTCCTCACGCACGACCCATGCGCGCGCGATGAGCGAGACGCTCGCCTCGCCGAGCGCGTCCGTGAGGACGCGTGGTTCGGGCTCGTCGAGCACCGCCGGGTGCTCGAGCATGAGCGCGCTGATGGTGTTCTGTATCTCTTCGATGGGGGTGTCGTAGCCGACGCGCACGAGCACGTCGACTCGCCTGATGGCGAGCGCGCTGTAGTTCGTGATCGTGGACTTGAGCAGCGCCTCGTTGGGGACGCGCACCATGAGGTTCTCGAACGTGCGTATCTTCGAGCTGAGCAGACCGAGCCCGGCGACGGTTCCCAGCGTCTGGTCGACCTTGACCGTGTCACCGATGACGAAGGGGCGGTCGATGATCAGGAAGATCCCGGAGATCACGTTCGAGATCGAGGTCTGGGCGGCGAAGCTGATCGCGACGGTCGCGATGCCCGCAGCGGCGAGGACGCTCGAGAGCTCGACGCCGATCTGGTTGAGTGCGAATATGAGCGAGAGCGTGAGCGTGATCCAGAACGCCAGCTTCTCGCCGATCAGCGCGGCCTGTGAGGGGCCGTGGGCGCCGAGGAGGCGTGTGACGCCTCGCGACAGCGCCCTGGCGAGGACGATCCCGGCGATGATCGTGAGGAGGGCCTTGGCGTAGGGGGTCATCGTGGTGATGAGCCCGTCGGGCAAGCTGATCTGGGACGTGAGCGTGGTGTGCATGTGTTCTCCTCAGAATCCGTACTCGAGGCCGGTCTTGTTCTTGTACGCGTACGTGAACAGGAGCGGCGGGCGAGAGTTGTCGGTCCGCTCCCCGTTCATTCCGAGGACCGGGACGCAGCCGTCGGGCCGCTCGTGTGAGAAGCGGAGCTCTGCCTCGCGTACACTCAGCAACTTCATGTGCGTCGTGCCCGCGAAGATCCCTGAGCTCGGGTGCTGCCAGAGCGACAGCGAGTCGACCGGGAGCATGACCTTGGAGACTTCAAGCGTGACCGCGGACGAGTTGACGACGGAGAGCTTGAGGCGAGCGGTGAGCTCGCCCGGATCGCGGATGTCGAGCGAGGTGGCCGCGCGGGTGTAGACCGAGCGGCAGATGATTCCCGCGTCGACGGGGCCGTACAGGGAGCGCCTCGCGCCGGGCGGCGCGATCTCGTGGACTGTGGTGTAGTTGACGTGTGGTCCACCGACGCCGAGCGTGAGGTGCAGCGAGACGTCGATCTCGACGTTGAGGCTCCTACCTGGCGCGCAACGCAGCCGAGGCTGCGTGAACACGAGGAGGGGAGTAGGGCCGGTGGTCGGAATAAGGCGCAGCGTGGTGGCGCTCTCCTGAACGCCGATGAGGATCTCCTCTCCGCACGCGTCGAGCATGAGCTGCCCGCCGGGTTCGAGCTCACCTCCGAGCATGCCGTAGGGCGCCTCGATCCCATCGGCGAGGGCGGTCAACGGGAGGTCACGTGGCCAAATGGGCTTGACCTCATCGAGCTCCGAGGGTTTTGGTTCATGCTCTACGACCGATGTCATCGTCCGCTCCAGGTTCATTGATGTGGCGAGAGAAGCTGAGCACGTACGCGTTCTGGTCTCTTGCGTTGGCGATGCCTGCGCTGTGGCTGCTCGCCGTCCTATCTACTCCTGCCGGGGAGGCTCGTCACGTCCAGACGCATGTCGGTTCGAGTGACCGAGGGGCTGAGGACGGCGCCACGCGGGGAGGGTCCGATGAGCCTCGCGATGTCGCGCCTCGGGCGGTCGATCCCGAGCGGGTTCAGCCGTTCGCGCCTGACGACCTCGCGGCTGCCCGTGAGGTCGAGCTCCACGTGACGCGTGCCCTCGACGGCGCGCTCGTCGGAGCGTCGGGCAAGCTCGGCGCCCCTGGCGTGTTCCCCCCGGTCGAGTGGGTCGCCCCGGACGACTCGCCCGCCAAGCTCGCGCACGCGTCCGTCGAGGACATGAAGGGGGAGGCAGTCGAGTGGCTGGAGGTCATAGCGCGTGGGCGATACGACGGAGAGGACCCTGTCTCTTATACACATCTCCGAGCCCACGAGACAGGCAGAAATCTCG